>Ga0126342_10021903_pt1 | contig 10608 bp, 8 predicted proteins | sample Cyp1metagenome_FD_92528 | JGI IMG/M metagenome (GOLD analysis project Ga0126342, IMG submission 92528) | Coral microbial communities from Lord Howe Island, Old Settlement Bay, Australia - Cyphastrea 1 metagenome | ecosystem: Host-associated > Invertebrates > Cnidaria > Coral ...
AGCCAGCTTAGCCAGCCCAGGGTGATATTGCCTAGCCATATCGAGAGGCTGCCGCTGCAGGGACTGAAAGGACCACTTCTTGGGAACTTAGTGCTACTACCCCACCATCTACCCACGTGGATACACTATATATACATTATATATACATTATATATACATCATATATACACTATATATACATTATATATACATTTTATATACATTATATACACATTATATTTACATTATATATACATTATATATACATTATATATACATTATATTTACATTATATTTACATTATATATACATTATATATACATTATATATACATTATATATATACATTATATATATACATGGTATATACATTTTATTTACATTGCATATACACTACATATACATTATATATACACATATATCATATTATATTGTAAATATGTTGGAGGTGACTTTATTGCGGTCAGCTTACCAGATGATTCCAGTGATTTATCCTCAGCACTGAATGGCAGCAGTGAGTTCCATCTATTGTCGCCACTCGAACATGGCAAATAATCCTGTGCGTCACAAGTCTTTATTTTGTGTAACAACTCTAAAAAAAACCTTTGGAAATGGGCGTGAATCGGAATTCCCAGTGTTTTTTTGCCCACAAACCAATGCTTGAACCTAGTACATAACCTTCCAGTGTTCAAGGATTTAGATTAAAAACGGTTGTTTTCAAGGGTAATTGTTGAGGAGCAAAAAAAACATGGTTTGTTTCAAGTTCCTGACAACCAAATCTGAACTCAGCATGAATTCTAAGACTGGCCAGTATTCCAAGGGATGTGTTGGGTCATGATTGCTTTGAATCTCTTAGACATCGCACAATATATTCACCGGCAATATCGCGTGACCAGGCACGTTAACTATAAGGCCTGATATTCAATGGCTGGTCGGAAGACAGCAATCAACATTTGATTGAATCGGAAAAGTATCGAGAAATATTGGGATATGATCATTTTCTCGAACAAATGGAATATTTCATACCATTTCTATGATCCCATTATGACCATTTTCTGATATCGAATCATCAATCCCCATTGGCTCATTGGGATATTGATCCCGAACATCGGAAAACCATGTTTTTTTTGGATCAGAATGGGGATTCCTCAGCTTAGATGGGATCATTTCCTGTTGGTTACCCTCTGGTAATTTAACATAGCTATGGAAAATGAATGGAAAATGGACAATTTACAGATGATTTTCCCAATAAAACCTCCATTTATAATGGATTTTCCATAGCTATGTTAAATTCCCAGAGGGTATGGAAACATGGGGTCGTCCCAAAAAGTCTGACGATTTCTAGGTGAATCTGACTCGGCCGTCTTTGGGTCGCCAGAGATGGTAGCTCGGGAGCCTGGTGCTGGTCGATTGCGATGCCATCTAAAATAGACCAGTCGATTGTATTCTGAAGTTTATTGTGTTTGATGGGAAAACCCACTTCAATATGTTTACCCTCTGGTAAACTAACATAGCTATGGAAAATCACCATTTTCAATGGGAAGATCCACTATAAATCACCATTTTCAATAGCTATGTTAAATTACCAGAGGGTACTTTCCTGGCTTCTCTACTTTGGGGTTCCAATATGTTCCAATGCTTTCCAAACTGAGCTTCTGGCAGCTTGTCAAAGACCTTGAAAGGGTTTTGCAGTATTGAAGTGGTGGAAGCGTTCGCAGGTTTCAATTACTAAATGGAGGTTTCCATCAAGACATCCTCAAATGCTTCGAGATGGAAGATCCATCTATAAATGGATGATTTGGGGATACCCCCATGACCTAGGACACCTCCAAACTCCCGTGTTTTAAGCGCTACAGTTGATCAAGTCGCCGGGACTTGATCGTCCCTCATTTTAGGTGCCGGAAGAGGTACCAATTCCGTATGGATCATCAGGCAGGATGTGAAGTCATGGGCGAAACATGGCAGCCTCCATCATTCAAGATTTTGGGGCCTAACCCCCCTGTTGGTTAATGATGAGTTCGGGAGTTCTACTACCCGATATATATATATAAATTAAATAAATAAACATACATAAATAAATAAATAAAAATATATATAATATACATATATATATATATTGAATATGGGATTATCATCATCTATTTATGGCAATTCAAGATCCAAAATTTCTTAAAAAGATCCTTTTCCTGCTCAATCTTTCGCTGGGGATTTGAGAATTCCCTTGCTCAACTTGTTTGACGCCCTGTCGTTGGTAGATACCCCCGGTGTGCACCAGCCATTTCCAGCCCATTTCCTGGAGATTTCCGCTTCAAGCAGCCCCCGTGCCAATTCTCATAAGCCAAGAATTTACCCAAGGTCATGGTATTTGTGACCATTGTGACCATGTTTTTTTTTCCTCATCATGATCATGTGATGCTCAGAATTCCATGATGTGTTGCATCTGCCAGTCGCCATGGGCTCATCGGGATTGATGAGCTCAGCGATCCCTTCACCCTCAGAGATGCCGGTGTCGAGCCTTACAGAGAGGGTTGCCAGGATTTCCAACTTGGCACGAACCTAGCCTCTGGTAATGAGTAACATAGCGAAAATGGCCATATAATTTGTTGATTTTCCTCTGAAAAATGGTGATTTCCTATAGTTCTGTCAGTTTGCCAGAGGGTACTGGTACTTGTATTTCCTTGAACACAATATGGGAACTAGAATGGAATTGGATATTGAATTATTGCTTGAAAGACACAGGTGAAATCATACCATTTTATATACTTACATACTTCCATATAATTTCCTCCTGATAGGTTGCCAAGTAGTGGATGTAGACTCTCTCTCTCTCTCTCAAAAAAAAATATTCGCTGGTTCATTTTTGATTTGATTGGTTCTCAGCCGTACGACTCCTGTTCTGAAGTTTTTCTTGACTGTAACCCAAGCGGTGCACCATAAGATTTGCGAATTGAATCGGGTAGGGGTCAAACTCTTGGACAAAAGACAACCACTGAGTGTTTTTTTTTCCCAATGTTGAGTATAGTCATGTCCCATTATATCCCCCCATGTTTTTTGTTCGTTTGTATCTGATTATATTATCCAAATATATTCTCCCGTTATATTCTCCCATTATATTATCCCATTATTTTATCCCGTCATATTATCCCGATATAATATCCCATTATATGATCCTGTTATATTATCCCATTATATTATCCCCCTATATTATCCCATTACATTCATACATTATATTCTCCCATTATATTATTTTCCAGTAAACTATATTGTATCATCTATAAATAGGTAAATCATCATAAATGGTCTATAAATGGTCCATTTTCCATAGCTACGTTCAATAACCAGAAGGTATGTCCCATGTTTCCATTTTTTGCAGAACATCGTCCAGTGTTGTCATTCCTTCATTCCAAGGTCCCAACAGAGATGCCCACGAGCCCGGCGGAATCACCACAAGATCCCACTGAGGCATCGTCCTGGTGAATTTTTCATGGTGAGTTCTGGATTTGTCCAGAAAAATATCAAGTATAAGACCAAACATGGCAAGTTTCACATATATATATATGTATAATATATCTATAATGATATGTGTATAATACATGTATAGTATATGTACAATATGTGTATAATACATGTATAATATATGTATAATACATGTATAATATATGTATAATACACGTATAATATATATATATATATAATATGCATACTACATGTATAATGTATGTATAAACATATATATAGGTGGATAGATAGATAGATAGATAGATAGATAGAATAGATTAGATTAGATTAGATTAGATATATATACAGTATATATATACATATGCACACAAAGATACAAACAAAACTGTATATATATATACACATACACATACATGCATACATACATACATCCATCCATACATACATTACATTACATTACGTTACGTTACGTTACGTTACGTTACATTACATTACATTACATACAGTCTTTACATAACATTACATAACATTACATAACATTACATAACATTACATAACATTACATTAATACATACATACATACATACATACATACATACATGCATGCATGCATGCATGCATAGATACATAGATACATAGATACATAGATACATACATAGATACATAGATACATAGATACCTAGATACATAGATACGTAGATACCTAGATGCATAGATACATCGATACATAGATGCATAGATACATAGATACATAGATACATAGATAGATAGATACATAGATAGATAGATAGATAGATACATAGATAGATAGATAGATAGATACATAGATAGATAGATAGATAGATAGATAGATACATAGATAGATAGATAGATACATACATACATACATACATACATACATACATACATACATACATACATATGAACATATGGACACATGGACATATGGACATATGGACATATGGACATACATATGGACACGTTCTCATACACACACATATATGTATATATATAGATAGACATGATATAGATATGTACTTGTATGAATTCACATGTATATATGTATATATATATATATACGTATATATAATTTTTGCATATATATATATACATTTACAGTCCGTGAATGTATCCCAATACCATACTTTGTATTCACCACACACAAGAACTAAGTGACCAGTGAGGTCTTGTAAACTGCTCAGATTGTATTGTCTTGATGCCTGCATGACACATTCATTCCTTTTGAAAAGGAGGACTGGCCAGCTCATTGTTCTGAAAGGGGGGCCCAGTACACGTACAGTTGTCGATTCTGCTATTCAGCGCCTTATGCTATCCTTGAGCGTAATGATTGGTAAAGGAAGGGTTGCATGTGTCCGGCAGTGCGAGGCTGTTACTCGCGACACTCGCACCTTGGGAACCAATGTGCCGACGGTGTCAGGAGAATGGAGGGCTCGGACCGGACAACCACCGATTCAGAAAGGGGAAGGGGAAAGAACCAAGCAGAGGCGAATACATTGGCGTTACACCCGTCTCAAGAATCGCATCCGAAGGGGCAAGGTTTCAGCATGTGTTTGGGCCATGTGACCAATTCAATTTTGGCATCGAGGATAACCTTTTCAGTGTCCAATGTAATCATTAGTAATGCAACTTGGAACCGCATGCCTGTTTGGAATGAGTTGCTGACCCTTACTTTCAGCATCTTTCAGCTATACAAACGAAACATGTTGATAATTATATGGGGATGGGTCAAAACCCTATCCCCCTGGTGAACATCAAATAGCTGGTAAATGGATGTTCATCCCCCTAAAAATGGTATGTATAGGTATTGATCCATAGCCATATCTGGTTATCCACTTATCGATTACCATGCAAGGCATTAAGTCCCACCCACTCCTCTCTTTGAGTTGCCGCAGCCAGGAGGTGAACGCACTCAGGAGCAGCTTCAGCCAGTTGGGTTTCGCGCTGTTTCGCAACACTTTTGTTTTTTACCTCCAAACATGACCCAACATGGTAATTATGTACAGTAATTGTCAGATGTCGAATCATAACTTAAACTTATAATACAATTTTCTACTGCGAATCCGGGATCCATACTTTATGTTGATGCAAGAAGAAACATGCTTTGTATTCTTTAGTATGTGCAAACAGTATTTGAACTCGCTGCTGATTTCACGAGTAGTAGGATTTATGCAATACGACAATCCATGTTGGGGCAGTGGGCAAGGGTCAAACCATGTGCTTCGTTGGTTTGCTTGTTAGTGGCCACCTGCAGACGCCAGACCTCTGAAATTGGTGTTTTGTGGTTTTATTTATTCGTTCTTTTACCTTCTCAGTCTTGGTGGTCCCCATGTCATGTGAGGAGGAAGCAACAGAAATTCCACTGCCGCAAAGGTCGTCAGGCCTGGTACTTACACGAATCTGAGTGAACACAGAGACGCATAGGCTTGACATGTCCGCGTTGGGTATTGATATGAATATATGGATGTATATGCATAATGATGTATATGTATATATATGTACATGCAAAACACAGATTTAGATATGTATAGGTACGCACGCAGGTACGTATATGATGACGTTTGCATCTGTGCTTTTGTCCATCTACCAATTGCCGGTTTCAATTGCCACCAGATCATCATGCTCAATGATTTCAATGAGTTTCCATCCGCATTTTCCAACCACTTGCTGGTTTCAAATCTTTTGCTTTTCTATTTTCCTCTAGGATGATTTCAGTATGCCCAAAAATTGTACTAGTCATTGCATCATTTTCCTATCTCTAAATCCCAAACTTTTGGTACATCATTTTCCCCTCAGAATTTGGAATTATTTAGGAAGATGGAATAATCTATTCATTGATGATTAATTATAGTGATTATCATACATTATTCTTCCATACATAATTAATTTTCCATCATTATTGGATCCATTATTCCACTTTATACATAAATTGTTCCACTATAGCTGGAAAATGCGGACTATTATGGAATATTTCATACAAAGTGGTCAACCCAGTGACAAAACCTCTCATTTGGGGATGGTTTATAGAACCCGTTTATGATGATTCTTGGGGTTTATGAGTTTTATGAAATTGGGTTTACCATTCCACTATCATACCTGAATTATTCCACTATACATGGAGAAAAGTATGGAATCCCATGGAATAATTCGTGTATAATCCCACTATCTCCCACTTTTTTTATCCAAATTCCTCCACTTTTCAGGTTCCCCCGGAGCCCAGTGAGCCCAGGCCCCCTGGTGTCCTCGGCTGTGGCTTCATCTGCCCTGGCGATGTCGCCTTCAGAGATGCCGGTGCCCCTTCCAATGGGGTGTTTTGGATCCACTTAGCCTCTGGGAGACATCCAAAAACCATCAAAAAACGATGGAAAATCACCATTTTCAATGGTAAAATCAAGAATTTTCATGGGAAAATCGATGGGATGATGGATGATCATGGTGAAAATACAGTAGTGGTTAGTGGATGGTGAATAATGGATAATACTGTAATGGTTATAATGGTTAATGATATGATACCCTCTGGTAAACATACAAAAAAACTATAGAACATCACCATTTTGAATAGGTAAATCATCTATAATAAATGGGTCATTTTCAATAGCAAACTGTTAGTCATTACCAGAGGGTATTCCAAGGATGGTTGACATGTTTTTACTGCTCAAAGATTCTGTGATAGATCCATATGGGGGTGTCTGAAAATGGGGTATACCCTCCGTTTAAGCTGTTTTTGTTGGAGAACTATGATGATAATCCATGGGAATTGGGGAAGACCCATTTCCAGACAAAACATGACAACACCATATATTTTTAAAAGGGGATGGCTCAAACACAATGTTTGTTCGACACCCATTTAACTGAAAGTCTTTGGGAATCTGAATGGGGAAATTGATAGTGTCAACATATGTCAACATAGGATTAATAGTAGACTTCCAGTTTTGATGCTTAGAATCTCATTGATTATCTGGGCCTTGCATGGATAGTCTAGTACTATCTTTTCCTATTTTTTGGGGATACAGACTGGCCAGCTAGAAAAGTATTTTTTTGGCATGTGCGCTTAGCAACAATGTCAACCCAGTCTACGGATACTGCGGATAACATATTAGCTTTCCGGGGTGCCCCCCGTATTGACATGGGGATAGAGTTGAGGATCATGTGGCAAATCCAAATGAAAACCCCCTGGTAGTTTTAACATAGCGAACTGGAAAATCTCTGAACATCACAATTTTTACCATTTTCAGGTCATTTATAAATGGTCTTTCGTCATGTCAACTTAGCAGAGAACATATGAACTTTCACTGCGAGATGGTTGAGACTTCCGATTTCTGGCTTGGAGGATGTTGTAGCAGTTCTTTCGGATCCAAAGATGGGGGAATTCGCCCCAATGTGTGGCATTTTTTGGCGGGAAAAAACAGATTGGAGTTTCAAACCATGAGATAGAATCCTCAATTCATTTGGGGATCTCAACATGTGATTATCCAACGGTACATCCGGAATGTGGGTGATATTTTTGGTGGCAGTAAAATATATAATTGTTTGGGTTTTCCATATTGGAGGTGAAACAAGAACATTGCGTGGACTTTTCAGCTGGACATGCCAAGTATCGGGAGGCAACGTAGGGTTTTGACCTGAGCATTGAGCCAATTGAAGCGACTGGGGCTGTTCATGCTTTACAAGAAAATAGCCTCTGGTAATGACAAACACTTTGATATTATTGAACGTGGCCCATAGAAATCGTTGATTTTCCCAGCTATAAAATGGTGATTTCCCATCGTTTCTTGATGTTTTTTCTATGTTTACCAGAGGGTATCATATCACTAACCACTATTATAACCATTATTATCCATTATTCACCATCCATTAACCACTATTTTCGCCATGATCATCCATCATCCCATCGATTTTCCCATGAAACACTGGTTGACCACTTCCTTTCCAGTTTCACCTGAAACGGGGACAGGTTCCCACGGAACTTCCCACCACCAGTCCAATGGAAGAACCTGCGGTCGGGAGACCCGGTTGGGGAGTTGGAAGCTTGCTGTGGCGAAATCAGGAGATTGATAGAGATCTGGGTTGATAGATGGATTTCAGCATATTTCGGCTATTGCGTTTTCAGCATTTTCTCTTTCTACTGATGCAACTGACAAGTATCGGAGGTAAGACCCAGCAAACTCAGGTTTCTACTGTATTTCCGTGGTCTCAAAGCACATCTTCGCCGGAGCAAATCAACCTTTTGGGTGGAAAATGCTGGACTACTCAAGTACATGTTGCCCCTGATGACTTCGGAACCCCCCGGTCATCCAAGAATCATATTCATCCTGGAGAAAGAGCTGCATAAGTTGTTCACAATATATATAGTTTGATCCATCATTTACGGGACATGTTTTCTGTGTTTCTCCATCAAGCTGCTTTTCCAGAATTTTTGCTGCCATTCAAGCCAACCTCCCAGAGACCCAATCCACTTGGCAAAGGTGGGGGAGCCAACTCACTTGCCAGGCGAGGTGATGGCAGGGTTGCTGGAGTAGAAACAATAATGACATATGATGACACATGCAAAAAAGAGCACATGGAGGTTTCCTAAAATGGGGGTACCCCCAAATCATCCATTTTAATAGGATTTTCCATTATAAACCATCCATTTTGGGGTACCCCAATATATGGAAACCCCTAAAAATGTCAAGCTCAGAATGCCCAGGAGATTTCACTCAATGGATTGGTGTTGGAGGGTATAGGAACATCTATAGGACATCCATTGGTATTTTCCCATATCTGGCTTTCGGTACATTTTCCCCAAGACTTAGCACCCATGGCCGCCTCTCCCGGGCAGGCATAGCCGATCCGACGAAGGAGGTGTGGCTGTGAATGGCTATGATTTCTGGTTGGTGGTTTGGAACATTTTTATGTGACAAAATTGGTGATTTACCATAGAAATAGTTGATTTACCCATCAAAAATGGTGATTCTCCATAGTTATGTGACAAATTACCAGAGGGTTGGAACATTTTTTGTTTTCCATGATATATGGGATGTCATCCTTCCCATTGATTTTCATATTTTTTATTGATCCCCCTGATGGATCCACACCACGAAAAATGTTTTTTGTTCTGGTTTGGTTCAAAGATGAAAAGGGGAACAGGAATCTGGAATCGTGCTGGCACGCAAAGTCACAAGAACGAGGACAGTCTGTGCTTGGGCGATGGGCATTTAAAGCCTTTGGTTGATTTCTGGAGAATTTCCACAGGATGGTGCTCCCCCAGTGATAAGTTGGTTTATAAACACCATTAGACTATTAGTTATTATACGTGTCCCTGAAGTGGTTTCCAGGCTGCTGCTCGGGGGTGCAGGCAAGCGGTGCCGTGGGCCCCAAGTGTGAGCACCTCTGTGTGCCCCCTCTGCTTGCTTGCACCGCCCAGCAGCGGCCCGCCATGGCTTCCTGCGGTGTGCTCCTCCTTTGGGCGCTGCCCCGGCTAGTGGCTCTGTCCCTGCTCTCTTGCCCTCATCCTTTGCCAACCATCGGTCAGCCGACCTTTGCCCCTGGCGGCATACCATTGCCGGAACGTCGGCATCAACCACTCGGCCGAGCCAGTCACCATCAGCGGCGCCAGCTCACCTCCATCCTCTTGCAGGCATGGGCCTGCTCTGCGCTGCCCCTTGATCCAATGCTCCCTTCCATCCGCTGGCGCCGGCGTCGGGCTTGCTGGGTGCCCCGCCGAGGCCGTGGAAGGTTCCGCCGGCGACTACGCCGCCGCACTGGCTTCATCGGGATCTGTGTGGGGGAGGCATCAAATCCAGGGCCTCCAGCCCCTGGCACCCCTGTCGGCGGCGAGCGGCAACCAATGGTGGTTGATGCCTCTGGGCCAGGCGCGTGAGCGATCCCCGCCGGCAGCTCGCCGGACTGAGCGGGTTTTCTGCCCCGTTCCAGCGTGCCCCGCCGCTGCTTCGTCTGGCTGTGGCTGGACCTCCCACGCAGCCATGCGACCGCGCACCTCGAAGATCACGCCGCTGGCACTTTGGAAGGGGAAGTCCCACAGGCCTATCGGGCTCGCCATCACCTTGACCTGTGCTCGGTTTGTGGGGGGTTAGTGGCATCCCGCTTCAATGGTGCGCACCCACGCTGTCGGCCAGCAGCTCGCCGAGCTGTCGTGCCAGTCCCTGCCGCA
>Ga0126342_10021904_pt1 | contig 10607 bp, 6 predicted proteins | sample Cyp1metagenome_FD_92528 | JGI IMG/M metagenome (GOLD analysis project Ga0126342, IMG submission 92528) | Coral microbial communities from Lord Howe Island, Old Settlement Bay, Australia - Cyphastrea 1 metagenome | ecosystem: Host-associated > Invertebrates > Cnidaria > Coral ...
ACCCAAACAAACTCTACAATTTGCAATGCACGCTAGCGTTTCAATTCCCAAGAGCTGAGCCTTGTCACGTGCTGCGCCCTCGATCGTTGACTGGCAAAACACCGCCGTGATTACCTGGGCAGCGTGAACTTTGTCATGTGAACTGCACCCAAGTACACAGCGCCAGGCGAAGGGCAGCCGCGGCAGCAGCAGCAGCAGCCCACGCAGACACACCAAGGAAGCAAAGGGCCCAACAGAAGCCCGAAGCCTCAACCAACCCCAACCAAGGGAAACACCAAACAAAAAGCACCGGCCAGCCCGAAAGAGGCGCAGATGCAGCACCCGCACCCAAGCACGAACGAAGGCACTGCGCTCCACAAAGCCAGGAGGACAGGCACCAATGGCAAGCCGGACAAACTGGGCATAAACAACCAACAATCAATTGGAATGAGCATGCAACCAAACCGTCATTTGCTCATGCACAAGCCAAGATTGAACAGCCACCATGTCAACCCGAGAGTTAGACACAACCCCCCCAAAACGAGACGGTAAGAACTCGCCAGGCTTGGGCGGTATTTCAACAGAACTGGGGCGACACGGGCAAGACCAAGCGATGTGATCAACCGTGCCATGTTCCTCGCAACCAGGCCAAATGCAAGTCTCAGCCACGCGGTCAACACGACCCCCAAGCGCCGCGGGCGAAAAGCAAGCACCGGTGCTGATCGCCCGAGCCTCAGGGCCCGATGAGGCAAACTTCCTGGTAGCCTCCCAGTCAATCCGGTGAAAGTACCCATGCTCATCAAAAAAATCCAAATCAGCATCCCGACGCGACGAAGACATGTGACGTTGCAAGCACCAAACCCTCCAGGCATCCCTGACAATATGTTGACGGGCACCAGGCTTGCCCGCAACAGTCAAGTCAAGTGAATGACGAGTCATGTCATGCGTCCACTTCCAATCAGATGTCCGGGTCCACCCCCAGGACAACAACCAAGCATGCAACGCATGAGCAGGAGAGCCACTCCGAGTGGACCAAGTCAAAGCACGCCTGCTGCGCAAGCGAGACATGATACCAACCAACTGAGTGGCAAACAACACATCGAGATGCATGCTACCCCCAAACAGGGCAGCACGTAACCACACCGAAGCCGACCGAATGCGGCGACTGCCAACATGCACACAGCTCCACAACTGCACACACAAGGTCAGAGGAGGGGCACGCGCAATCCAACCGTAAGCAACTTTGGAAATGGCAAACTGACGGCACGCTCTCATGTGTCTTTCAAACTGATCACCTGGGCAGCGTTTCGAAAAAAACCGTTGAACGCTGCCCTGCCTTGGATATCTTGGATGGTCTGAAGGTCCATGCAGATTTGCCAACAAACACCGTTTCTATCGAAACAAGTTGTGGTCCGAAGCACGCGGCAGGACGTTGTCAGCATCAAAAAACTGAAGTCATTGGCATCATTTTCCGCTAAGAGGATGGTATATAAGTAAAGACTGTATAACTATTGTAGTATATATACTGTATTTATATAAATATATATGTGTATGTATAATTATATACAGATGTCATCTCACATGTCTGTGAAAACACATGTGGATCAAAAAATCCCATCGTTCAAAGCTCGTTGCCCAATGCCAAAACTTGGGGGACCCTTGATGCTGAGGTGGAGGCATTTAGAACTGCGAACAAAGTAAAAACCTTTGTGGCGAAGATTTCCGGCCGGCCAGTTTGGGGGGTTGGAAATGGCTGGAAATGAACACAACCATGGAGGGTCTTTTTGGTGCTGAAAGGAAGTGCTAACAGCTTTTGTGTTGAAACAGAGCTTGATACACTTGATCCATCATGATTCTGTCCAGTTGTGTTTGGAGGCACTGAATTTGGGTAGCAGTCTGAGTAAGTAACAGTCCGCATGGCGGGTGATAACCACAAAGCTCACTTGGGTCTCCAATCCCTTGAGGGATTTGAATTTTTGGATTATGATAATCCCCAATAATGATAGTGGGTAGTGTAATCCCAAAAAATCATCAGATCATCAATGATAATGGCTAGTATAACCATGTAATCATCAATGATAATGGGTAGTATAACCCATAAAATCATCAAATCGTCAATGATAATGGGTAGTACAACCATATATAACCCATAAAATCATCAAATCATCAACCACCATGGGTTTTGAACATTGCTCAAGTGGGCTAAATGCAGCACATGTTTCCAGGTGGAGCTTCAAAGGAAAAATGATCTTCGTTCAACTGGGAAAACACATTCTTTGAGTGATTCCCACCCTGACACACTATTCTGACATCGTTTCCGACATACCATCTGGAAGTGTATATTTGGCATACCTATGCATATCTCAGATTCTATCTGACGCTCTTTCTGGCATATACTCTGACATTCTATCTGACATTCTATCTGGCCTTCTCTCTGGCATGAGTTCGAGTCCAGGCGCCCTCCACTGCATCCTGCGCTCGCAATATCGAGTTTGGGTTCGTGCTTGCTCCACAGCATCCGGAGCTGGAGAAGGCAGAGACGAGGTGGAGATGAGGACAAGGAGGAGGAGTAGGGGGAAGAAGAAGAAGAAGAAAAAGAAGAAGAAGAAGAAGAAAAAGAAGAAGAAAAGAAGAAGGAGGAGTTGCACCTCTGTTAAAATCTATAGACCCTCAGCTGATGGGGAAAAGCACGACCACCAATTTGAGGTCACTTAACTCCAAAAGGGTGACTTTGGGGAACCAGTTTTCGGTTCTTAGTTGCTTCAACCGCACATGCTGGTCACTTGAGACGATCTGACCAGTTGCCCTCGTTATCAAACATGGCTAGCCGGGAAATACCAGAACTAAATAGAGATTCTATAGTGGGAAACACATCTATAAATAATAAATATGCTATCTTGCATTGCGGTGTTTGATTACCGGATGGTATATTTCAGATATCCAACGTTTTGCTTGGCATATCAGCAACATACGATTCCCTGGCATGCACAAGGAAGTTTCACCATAGTAATCCATTTAGGAAATCAAGTCATTGCGAATTTTCGCAGTGGCCAATCTTGTTGCGCCAATCACGGCCAAGCAGCAACATACAGCGAAAACACATAGCCTCAGCATACAACGGGCCGTGCTGGTTGTAAAGACGGAAATCTCAAAAATGATGGGAATTCCTGGCCCCAGTTTGAAGTTGGTTAAAAAAACTATTCTTGTTCAACTTACTGGTGCTTAGTAGGGAATGGATGGGAATGGGGGAATGGGATGATTATTGCTAGTGATTATGCAATGTGGGGCCCCCCAGTTATAAGTTGGTTTATAAGCCCCAGTAACTATAGTTATAAGTACCATAGACCATAGTTATTGGAGTTATAAAATGTTATAAACCAACTTAGCTATCTAGGGGGTCCCACTTTGTGGATCATTCCCTCATTCCCTGCTAAGCACCAGTAAGTCAACTGTACATGCAACATAATCCCTGTTATAATTTGTGGTGGACCTACAGACATATCGAGGTTGCCAACTTTTTTTGGAGCCCGGCTACATCGATCATCCCCTTTGAAACTAGATCTATTGATGGTCCAACAAAAGTGGGACAATCATGGATAATCTACATACTCATCATATGTAAAAAAAACATCTGTTAAATCTGAAGATCTCATCATTTCAGAAAGATACCTACTCCCCACAAGCCCTCACCTTTCAGGCAACCCTAGCAGATAAGCAACCCAAGGTATCATCAGGTAAAGCCACCTTACAGTTATCTCAGAGGGACAAGTTCCGCCCTTCAGCGGATATCTTGAAGGGAAAATTTACAATCCCAGATTTTTCATGGGAAAATCGATGGCTCCCGGTGTCGATTTTCCCCCGTTTAAAACCACGAACCATTGAGCCCGAGCCCAGGCTCCCCATCCTGCTGCGCCAAGGGACCCCAAAGCCATCCGACCTGGACCAATGGTCGGACCACCACATCCCAGCTGAGACCATTGGCGATTGAGCGAAACAAGGTGTGCATCGCCTGACGCCGGTGATTGCCGGGCCGAGAATTCGCCGACGATTTTCGTCCAAAAAAAGAAGTTGGATTTGACCCAGAACCCGCCAGAACCCAAGAACGAAAGGGAATTTGACATGTGATGTATGCATATGTATGCTTTAAGTCTCTGTAAATCTAGATACAATTTAAGGCTAGCTTGCTAGGATTTCTGGTGGACATATTCAACTAGTTGAAATGGATAACACAAACCAACAAACATAACTTGGGGGTCCATTCCTGTAGAAGTTACGGACTTCCATTCATGCTGCAGCGAAGATAGACACCCAACGGCAAATCAATGTTTAGGTTGTTCTCTATCCATAAATCAAGACACATGCATCTACCCAACCATGATTTAAATCTCTCTATAAATATATGCTTTAAACATGTATATAACAAAATTTATACACATCGGAAGTTCAAAGATAAAATTAGGGTTCCAAGATGTTTCACCGCAACGTGTTCGGCGCAAAAACGTCTGGAATTTGACAGCCACCAACGGCAAGGCAAACAGATATAGTCACAAAGATCAGTTGATCTTGACCCAGGCATAGTTCGAAAACTGTACTGGGGAAGCAAGAGCGCATGACGCTCATGGATATCATAAGATCTGTTCAACACATGTGATACAACTGAGTAGAATTGAATCAGGTGCAACTAGTCATTTAACTGATCTGATGCAGAAATGTAACCCTTTGCGAGGAGCAACAAGGCACTTTTGTGTGTGGCACATGATATTCACATATATATATATATATTCCATACCGACTGTCAAAAGACAAACTTACTGATGCATCTTATGAGTGCTTGGGCCCCCAGTTGTCCATTGCTGGTTGGTGACTATGTCAGCAATGCCAGGCTAGTTTTGGGCAGCTTGAATCATCATACCAAATAGGGGGAAAAGAAAAAACTATAACAACATACAATTACACTTTCTTGAAATCTGGGATATATGCATATATATATATATACGGCAAATGCCTGGGCTTTGCCCGGACCCGCAATGATGACAGGCGACGCATCATCATCATCATCATCATCATCATCACCATCACCATCACCATCAGAATTAAACCCTTATTGAAGATCTTCAGTGAATGTAGAAGTTTAACGGGGAGGGAGAATTAAACCCTTATTGAAGATCTCCAATGAATGTAGAAGTTTAACGGGGGTGGGAGAATTAAACCCTTATTGAAGATCTTCAATGAATGTAGAAGTTTAACGGGGGAGGGAGAATTAAACCCTTATTGAAGATCTTCAATGAATGTAAAGTTTAAAAGGGGTGGAAGTTTAATATTGCCTTGTACTAGTACCTTTGTTGATCTTCCCAATTGAATGTAAAGTCAAACGGGGGTGGGATTTTAATATTCCCTAGTACCATTGTTGTTTTTCCCATAGGAATTTAAGGTTTAGGGTGGGATTTTAATATTCCCTAGTACCATTGTTGTTTTTCCCATCGGAATTTAAGGTTTAGGGTGGGAGTTTAATATTCCCTAGTGCCTTTGTTGATCCTCCCAATTGAATGTAAAGTTTAACTGGGGTGGGAGTTTAATATTACCTCGTACCTTTGTTGTTTTTCCCATAGGAATGTAAGGTTTAACGGGGGTGGGAGTTCAATATTCCCTCGTACCTTTGTTGTTTTTCCCATGGAAATTTTGTGAAATTGCATCAACATGTGTTTCGGAATGGGAAACCTCTACGCTGCAATGTTTGGGCAAAGCCCAGGCGTTGCGCGTATATATATAAATATACATTATATTATATATAATATATATTATATTAATCATATATACAATATATATAATATAATATATATATAATATACATAATATACATATATATAATATATATAATATATAATATATACATATATTATATATATAATATATATATATAATATAATATATATATATAATATATATATATATATATTATATATAATAATATATATATATATATATAATATAATATGTATTTATAATATATATATATATAATATAATATGTATTTATATTATAATATATCATAATATAATATAATATAAAATAATATAATATAATATAATATACTATAATATGATATAATATAATATAATATAATATAATATATAAATATACAGTATATATACAATATAAACTGTCAGAGTCCAGATTCAAATGGTCAGATACTGTAGAGGTTCCCATATTCCGACATGCAGGTTTCTGTTGTCTCTTTCAACTTAACTACACAGCCGCGAAATCAGCATAGGCATTCGGTCCGATTGCAAATCCCCTTTAAAAAAAATCCAGACCAAAAAATGCTCCACCAAACGACTCTTGCCGCCAAGCAACGCTATGCACGGAGCCAAAGTACAGACGAAGCTGTTCTTTTGTCAAGGTTTCTACTTCTCCTGCAGGGGTCTTGTCCCGCATGTTTTCTGCATCTTTTTGCCAGCACCGTTATTTCAGGATGCAGATTCCGCGGACAAAACTGGAAACTCCAAGGTTCCGACTACGACAATGGACAGTTGGATGATCCGAACTCCAAGCTACAGCAACCCACCCTGAAAAAAAGGTCCCGGATTTGATCAATCTTCCGGGGATTCCATGGTATTCCCCTAAATTCTTGGGAGGTACAAACCCATCTGCCTGATGCTTCGCTGGTGATGTAGTCCGTAACTCCATCAGTGATGAGAATTCCTCATTGCTCATCCACGGTGCGACGGTGCGGAGTGAGATTCTCCACAGCCCAAGACATGGGAATAGGAATAAGCTGCGATGAGTATGATTTTCCAGCAAGCCATCTTTGCTAGGAGGTGGTGAGACTTTTTTGATGTCACTAAGTAAATCTGACTGGGAAGGGCAGGTGTTTTTTGATCGCCATGTGGATGGTTGCCCATCCAGGGGAGGAATCCAAATCACAGGTCGACGTTTGACATTCAACATTACCCTCTGGTAAACTACCATAACTATGGAAAATAACCATTTTGTATGGGAAAATCCACTATAAATGGCCATTTTCAATAGCTATGTTAAATTACCGCACTAGTATGCTTCGTCCTTTGACCATTTCAGGAGGGTTCGCCACAGAAACCAGGTGAATTTCTACATCTACTGTCCATAGCTTCATGACTTCAGAATATCTGGTAACGTTACGTCTAACGCTACAGTACAATCTTACACTGTGACGCCCCCAAACGATAGCTAAATTGGTTTATAACTTCAATAACTATGGTTTATGGTACTTATAACTATAGTTACTGGGGCTTATAAACCAACTTATAACTGGGGGGGCCCACATTGTAGGAATCCTGGTCATCATTCACAATATGTGCCAAGATGACTCACTAAAATGTTACGGTGATTCCAAGCATCGTGAGTAGAGAACAAATCCGATGCTTGGTTCGAGGTTGTTTACTGGACACCCCGGACACCCCATATTTGATGGAGGAATCATGTTATAATATAATGCTATGACATGTTTATAAGACTATGTTTAGGTTTGTTGTTTAATATATATATATAAGATTAGAGTAGATTATATGACTGTTTGTGATTATATTATATGAATGGACCCCTTCAACCATTCATAATGACTTGGACGGACTCTACGGACACTCGGCTCCCAGGATCATCTGACAGGCTCCCAGCATAGTGCTGAGTCAACATGATCAAACATCAACGATGTTCTTATGCTAATAACGTTTCTTTTGTTTAACAACTACCTCAACTATAGTAGTTTTTCTGCTCTACATCATTACTAGTCCTTACCGAAACCATCAACTATAGATAATTAGTCTACTGACAGTTAGTATCAACCGAAGAAATCACACTCATCGTAGATACCGAAGAACCACACATCAGGAATGGATGGGCGACCATCCACATGGCGATCAAAAAACACCTGCCCTTCCCAGTCAGATTTACCTTACTTTAGTGCGAAAATGCCCCTTTTAGTTCGATGATTTTACCACTCAATTTGCCTAGCACAGCGATGATTTTCGCTCCATTTCTCGTTCGGGGATTCCCAGCCATGTGAATGATGACGTCAGTTTATTATATTGATTATCAGGGATAGGTAAACTAACATAGCTATTGAAATATACCACATATATATATAGTTGTTAATAGTGAACAATGTATGTTAATATCTGGTTGTTGGTTGGTTTCAACCCCTCTGAAAAATGATGGAGTGAAAGTCAGTTGGGATGATAAAAAACCCAACTGAATGGAAAGTCATAATTTCATGTTCCAAACCACCAACCAGATCATTATATTGTAATCACCATTAAATGGCTAGATTCCGAACATGTAGATGATGATCACCAACAGCATCACCGACCTGCCGAAGCCAGCACTTCGAGGCCCTTCGAAAACATCAGCAAGGAACATCAATCTGGCTGAACTAACATACCTCTTGAAAATGGCCATAGAAATAGCGAGTTTTCCCATCAAACATGGTGATTGTCCATCATTTTTTGTATGTTTACGAGAGGGCACATATATATATATGTATATACACACACACAACTTAAGGTATGTATGCTATGTATTGCTACGTTGATGTGATGTTTTTTTTGGATTTCCATGGTATGTTCTTGTGTTATCTAGCGCAGTTTTCTTAATGTATGCCTTTATGCCATGTACATAACCACAGAAGTTGGCAACTTGTTGACGTGTCATATCTATTCCACTGGCTGTTCGCATCCATCATCCATCGTTCTATGGGGTCCTCAACGCGGATCAAACTGAAAGTGCACATGTGTCAACCTGGAAACAGCGAAGATTCAAGGCCCACCTGGGTCACCTGAGTGATGGAGGTTTCTGGCTGTATATATCTGTACTCATTCGTCTATCTTTATATCTATGTATCTATGTATCCATGTAACCATGTATCTGTGTATGTATGTATCTATGTATGTATCTATGTATGTATGCATGTACATATGTATCCATCTATCTATCTAACTATCTATCTTTCTATCCATCTATCTATCCGTCTATCGATCGATCGGACCTAATCTAGTCTCATAATCCCATACAATCTAGTCTTATCTGATCTGATCTGTTCCAACCTATCTGAACAGCAATAAAGAAATATAGTAGTTAAATAATGCAAATAATGTTGGATCCCGATTAGTGTCATGGGACTCTATTGTGAGACAATTCCCAAAAATGATTGAGTATCAAAAAAATTACCCTACACCAATCAGTATCCAGCATGAATTTATCATCCACTCTAGCCATCCAATCCCTATCCAATCTGTCTGATGCACGTCATCCTTTCGGCCAAAGGACCATCCAAGGGAGCGCATAGTCATTGCCTGAACAAGAGCCGAGGTGAGCCCAAGGAAGGGTCAAACCATGTAGTGAGAAAAAAACAACAAAAACAATTCCTGGCCATGGATTTTTATGTTTGAAATAGATTCTATGGTTGTTTATTGTTCAAGTAGATTATGATTGTAATTACTATGATTTCAGATATTGCACATGGTAGCTTCTATATTTGAAGTAAACCGTGCGAATGGAATGATTCTCCAAACACCTCAAATCATTCATTTTGGGGTCAGTAAGGTCGCTATCAGATTTCATTTATACAGGCCAAGGAACCTACACACCACAAGTGATCTCCCACAGCGTGACATGGTGACCCCATGCCTCTGTGCCATCATATTCAATAATTAGCCTCATTATATCACAATAGTATCATCTCCATTCTGAAGCGGTAGCTAGATTTTGCTAACCGAAAAATAGGATACCCCAAAATCCCAAAGGTCATCATCCTACTTCCCAATGCCATTGCCATCAAATGGGGGGGAATAAACCATTTCCTGACACAGCAACATAGATTGGTGGATTACCTATCCCATCAATATCCACAGAATAGATCAGAATATCCCAGAACCTGGATTTGCTTAAGTAATCCCCCCCCCAACAAGAAACCACCTATTCTCATTGGTGGATTTCATCAGCAAATCCAGGGAATTTCCCCGTTAAATCCCGTTGTTGAGTAACTGACATAATACACACGACCCGGCCTGGTAAACATACAAAAAAACTATTGAACATGGCCATTTAAATAGTGAGGTTTCCCATTAAAAATGGTGATGTTCCATCATTTTTTGTATGTTTACCAGAGGGTATATTATACATATTCCATTATATAAATCCCAGAATGTCAGTAAAGCAATAATAAACCACCCATATTTTGATGGTGTATACCACCCATTTATCCCCGGATTGGGCATGGTTTACTCTTGCTTTACTAACATAAATCAAACGAAATATATGTTACCAATATCAATATCCCATGAAATACCATATATATAAATTAAATCCAATAGAATCCCATAAGATCAAATTATATAGCATGAAAACATCAACAACAATATATAAGAGGATTCCGGGAACCCACCGTCAAATTAAATACCATTAACATCCATTAATATCCCAGTATTACCATTAACAATAACTCATGGTAACAAATGGTACGAACAATACCATTATTATTCACGTCGCTTCGCGACGGCAACCGCCCGCACCGCATCGTTGGGCAGCCGCTCGTAACTGCCAATGATGTCGGCCATTGAGACCAAAAACATCCGAAAGTACTGATTGTCGGAAAA
>Ga0126342_10021905_pt1 | contig 10607 bp, 7 predicted proteins | sample Cyp1metagenome_FD_92528 | JGI IMG/M metagenome (GOLD analysis project Ga0126342, IMG submission 92528) | Coral microbial communities from Lord Howe Island, Old Settlement Bay, Australia - Cyphastrea 1 metagenome | ecosystem: Host-associated > Invertebrates > Cnidaria > Coral ...
CCAGTTTGGCGAGACTTCCTTTCAAGTCTGCCTTGTGGCTCCAACGATAGGCGAAGGACCACACATACTGTTGGATTCTTTGAGAATCCTTTTTGGTAACCTTGTCTTTGCTATGGACGGAGACGGGCACGAAGCGCTTCAGTTGCATCGTGATAAACCATTATTTGTCAGGTGTGTTTCAATACAATGAACAAACAAAAGAAACTATGAGATGAGTGATGTACGATCCAGACATGATAACAGCCTCTACTCTTGGGAATCCATGGTGTTAGCGGTTCATGGGTCCGATCCGGTAAGCAAATTGATGTGAAACTCTCAACTCTCAAATGTCAACATTACACGCCTTACTTTACTCACCTGAAAATAGAAAGACAAGAGACATGTTACAGCGTAGCATCAAAAGCGCTTGACAAGTGACCAGAGACATGTTACGGCGTAGCATCATGTGCGTAAGGCAAGTGACCAGAGATATGTTACAGCGCAGCATCAAAAACGTGTGACAAGTGAGCAGAGACATGTTACAGCGTAGCATCAAAAGCGTGTGGCAAGTGACATGTTACAGCGTATCCCTTGCCCCCCCCCAACCCCCTCCCCCACCCCACCCAGTTCCCCAAAAAAATCACACTATCCTTCGCACACAACTTCTAACTGACGTGCACAACTTCTAACTGACGGGCACAACTTCCAACTGACGGGCACAACTTCTAACTGACGTGCGCAACTTCTAACTGACGGGCACAACTTCTAACTGACGGGCACAACTTCTAACTGACGGGCACAACTTCTAACTGACGTGCACAACTTCTAACCGACGGGCAAGCGACAGCAAAAAAACAGCAAAACCTACGGGTCCGTGAACAGCGCCGGTAGCTTAAACCATCTGTGCGCGATGGCCAATATACGCCTTAAGGACCCAGACAAAGTTGTTGCTAGTGGTGGTAGCTCCAAAATGATGGTAGCTAGGAGCGACTGGCTATGATTGCCAGCTCACTGACTTTGTCAAGTTCTGGCGGTTCTGGCGTCTTTCAAGGTCCACTTCACGGGACGTCATTTAGCCACCGCTGAGGTCAAGGTCGATACAGCGCCTGGCTGAAGAAGGTAGGTGTTTCTGCCGACTCAACAAGCTAAGTGAGGAGAGATGCAGTTTAGCTTCTTCAGTTGGTGATGATGAACCTTTAATCCCAGATTTCTTGGGGGATGAGCATAAATGATCATGAATCATCATAAATCCCAGCTATTTTTAGGATGTTCCCCAGGACCAAAGAGGACCCTGTTGCAGGCCAAGAGCCGGGATGCTTGCTTCAAGCTACAAAGTCATGTGATGAGGCACCACACCTGCAGGATTGATAAAGTGTAAGCGATGTGTCAATCAGACCGTTCCTCCGATCCAAACCTTCAACTTTTCGATTGCAGTATCTCAGATGTATGGCATTGAATGCGGCTGCGCCATGGTGAGATACTTCACCATTGACTTTGATGCGCACATCATCTTCTACTCTCATTCTGTCCTGCAGAAGAAGGCTGAAGATTTTGCAAAGCAGAAACCGAGTCTGGGTGCCGGATTCATTGCCCTTAAATTGTAGCTGGGGCTGCAAAAGCCTCTGCTATTTGCAATGTTTGATTTTTTTCTCCCACAGGTTTTCCATGTTTTCTTCATGGGTTTTCCTTGGTTTTTCACATTTTACCATTGTTTTTTTTCGTTTTCTCCACGACATGAACATCTTTTTTTCCCCACCTGCCATTTTAACAAAGGTGCAACTCCACTCCTCCTTCTTCTCCTCCGTCCCCTCCGCGGGTCTGCTCTGCCAGCTCCGGATGCTGTGGGGCACGCCTGGACCCGAACTGTAGATCGCAAGCTTCGGTGGCTGTGGAGTGTGCCTAGGCCCGATCACCATATCGCGAGCGCAGAAGGCTGTGGAGCGTGCCTGGGCCCGACCGCTATATCGCGAGCGCCGGACGCTGTGGTGATTCAATGCGCTGTGCGATTGTCTTTTGTGATCGAGGCTTTGACGTTTCGTCCAGGTGATGCTTGGAGGGTAGGAATCGCACGAAACCCTTTGTTTTCTCGCATAAAGTGACTCCCGGCGTCGATGTGGGGAGCCTCGTTTGTGCGACGGGTGCGGCTGGCGCCCGAGTGTTCCCCATTGTCAGCGCTGCGCGGCTTTGATCTTTTAGAGATTGGATGCGCTGTGCCAAAGTAGTATTGGGAAGTACTTTGCGCAAGCTTTGCAGTACGAAGTAGTACTGGGACTGGGAAGCATTTTGTGCAAGCTTTACTGGGAAGCACTTTGTGCAAGCTTTGTAGCACGAAGTAGTACTGGGACGAACTGGGAAATAGAACGCCAGAGATAGACTGCCAGATAGAATCCAGATAGAATGCCAGAACAGATGCCAGAAAGGATGTCCGAATAGTTGCCAGATAGAATGCCAGAGAGGGTCACACCACATGCCTTGAAATGCCAAGGGTGGGGATCACTCGAAGGAAACGCAACGGCTGGAGGTCTCGCCGCCGATTCCCTTCATGGACATCCGAGGTTCGGACCCTCAGCTTGGTGGACCTTTGAGGAACCCACAGATCTTTGTTTTTTAAATAACCTGGAGCCATAGCTTGAAACAAACAGGACAGTTTTAATCGGATGCTTTTCATTTCAATATATAATTATCGGATGGTTATGAAATGGTATGAACAAACAGATAAAATATTTCAACATTCAACACACACACACATATATATATATATATAGGATCCTATAATATCATTATGGTTTTGTCCGATGATTCATTGGAAACCACTTTTTGACCTGTAAAGCCAAGTGGAGAACCGGCTGAGGCGCTGAAGAGTGGGCAGCTCAGATCCCATCCTCCGATCGCATAGCCCCATTTTTCAGGACCCAAAGTGAAGAGAAATCTTAAACTTTGAACCAGGGTTCGATTCGGGTGTCTTTAATGTGATTGGAGGAAAACTTTTGTTTTTGTTGTTGATTTTTTAGAAGGACAATGCGGCTTGGAGATAGGGTCAAGGATGCTTATTTCAGGCTATTCCACTTTGTCCATCTCCAGGCTGCCACTGCCGATGAAGCACGCGAAAGGCACAACAGCCATGCACGGGAGCTTGGTCACCCCCACTGACTGTCCGCACCACTTTTGTTTGCAGCGGATTGGTGATGTTGTCATCTCATTGTTGTTTGTTGATCAAGCACACACACAACGGTCCAGAAGTTTAACGGACTAGAGGTACTTGCTGTACCATTTCATTGGTGGTCAAGAGATTGGGTGATTGGCTCTTTTGTGCGAAATTTCATTGATGCAGATATTCACCTGCTGATCTAGCAAACATCATTGCAGTCGCCATGCCTCACTATATTGAAACTCCTAGGCGATGATTTGCAATCCGCTCTAGGCAAACCAACCGGTCACTTTGATATCCTTTTTCAAGCTAAGTCTAAAATCTAATGCTCGTGGGTTGCAGATGCAAAATCCGAGATGTGTAGATTTTGAGTCTGGGATCGGCCCCGAATGTGAGGAATTTTGGCTTTGTTCTGCACACCAAACTCCGCAGCTTTGAGTTTGGGACTGAGTGGCGCGATCGAGATGAATCCAACAAAGCTGGTTGTACAATATCTTTTTGGAAGGGTTTGAAACCATCGCAACCAGGACCCGATCTACGCTGACTTCACTCAGGCTCTACACCAGCAGTAGTGCGGATGCAGCTGAGCAACGAGCCTAGTTCGGCCAAGGCACTAAGGATGTGCCATGGAATCCTTCGGCCATATTCGGGGAACCATGACTAGGGAAGTAGAATAGCCAATAGAAGGATTTCCAGTCGCGGTTGGATGACCACAAGTCACCATGTTTTGACCAATCCGCATGTGGGGATGAGTCAAACGCTTGTTTTACATTTTTCTTTTGGAAGGAACAGCCGCAAACACCAGCTATCGTGACGCAGACATAGCAAGGTTATAATCATTGTAGTCCGTTTCCAATGAATCCAGGACCATGGTATTGTCCAGAACTTGCTTCATGCATGTAAGGTGGGCATTTGCCCTGAATGTCGACCGGCTCTCAGATTTTGTTGCGCCTTTGTCAGCTGGCAGACCAAGTTTTGAGGCCCAAACATGGACTTTGGCTTGGTAAAGTTGATTGTTTTACCCGAGAGCGTCTGAGCGAAGGGTTTTTCTAAAAGTGGAGGTCTGCTATACATCTTCACATGTTCACATAGTTCGCATCTTCACATCCTCACATCCGCACATGTTCACATACTCACATCTCCTCGTCTTCACATCTTCGCACCTTCTTACCTTCACATGCTGACATCTCACATCTTCTCATCTTCTCATCTTCACATCTTCTCTCTCTCTCTCTCTTTCTATTTCTCTTTCTCTTTCTCTCTGTCCCTGTCTCTGTCTCTTTCTCTGTCTCTTTCTCTTTTTCTTTCTCTTTCTCTCTTTCTCTCTTTCTCTCTGTCTCTCTCTCTCTCTTGCCCTCTGTCACGGTCTCTCTCCTTCTTTTTCTTTTCACTCTTAAGGCCGCGGGCAGTGCCGACGAGGCGCCACGATATGGCCACCCTTTCGCACGAAACGAGGTTGGAGTGTCAAAAACTGATGGTATTTTGCGAGTTTAGCGCTTCCGCGGCAACCCTTTCGCACGAAATGAGGTTCGAGGCCTTTCGCACGCAAAAACTGAGAGTTTTTTGCGAGTTTAGCGCTTCTGCGGCAACCCTTTCGCAGTTTGCGAGTTTGGTTGGTTCTGGTAAAGGGTCTGCGTGTACAAGTGCTTGTGTGTAAAAGTGTTGGCGTGTAAAAGTCTGCGTTTAAAGTGTTTGTGTGTAAAAGGGTCTTTGTATAAACACGTCTGTGTGTAAAAGTGTTTCTGTGTAAATTTGGTTCTGTGCGAAAGGGACTGTGTGTAAAAAGCGTCTGTGTGTAAAAGTGTTTGTGTGTAAAAGGATTGTGTGTAAAAGTGTTTGTGTGCAAAAGAGTTTGTGTAAAAGAGTTTGTGTGTAAAAGCGTTTGCGTGTAAATGTGTTTGTAGATGCGTTGGTGTGTGAAAGCGTTTGTGTGTACAGCCTTTGTGTGTAAACATTATTGTGTGTAAAAGTGATTGCGTGTAAACATGTTTGTGCGGTAAAGGGTCTGCGTGTAGAAGTGTTTGTGTGTAAAAGAGTGTTTGTGTGTAAAAGCGTCTGCGTTTAATATTTAAAAGTGCTTGTGTGTAAAAGGGTCCGTGTGTCAAAGCCTTTATGTGTAAAAGTGTTTGTGTGTAAAAGTGGTTGTGTGTAAAAGCGATTGTGTGCAAAAGTGTTGGTGCGGTAAAGAATCTGTGTGTAAAATCACAGTTGTGTGTGGGGCATGTTTGTATGTATGAGCATGCGCTTGTATGTAAAAATGTCAGTCTCAATTCTTCTTCCTGTGTCTCTTTCCTTTCATAGCAGCAGTAGTAGTAGTAGTAGCAGTAGCAGTAGCAGTAGCAGCAGCAGTAGTAGTCGTAGTGGTAGTGGTAGTGGTAGTGGTTGTTGCCGCTGCCGCTGCTGCTGCTGCTGCTGCCTGAGTGATAGTTTTTTTGAGCCAACAGAGCCGGTGGAGAACTAGGATCAGGCGCAAGAAAAAAGTCAGCAAACAGCATATGGTCTATGGTTGCTTTATTTTTCATGGTCATGGCGACCGTCAGAAGGATAGAAAATTGAATCCTGACTAAAGTGGTGGTAAACCAAGCCTTTTCCGCATCCTGTTGTGGCTCACTATGCTTCAGAGCTACAAAACCTGTAGATCTTGCTGAAATTGGAAGGGCTGGGTCTGCAATGGCGGGTGAGGATACTGTTCCCTTTAAGAGAACACAAATATTGGCATCATTATTGAAAACGAAAAGTAGAGTAACTTGTTTTATTTTCGATATTTATATTTTGGTATTCCAAGATTTGTAACAAACATGTTGGAAGAAAATTGAGCAAGATTGACCAAAGTTGGCTGAAATCAGAAGGAAGATTGTCCAAAAAGATTCCTCACCAGTGCAGGGTGGTCATGCCAGAATCGTCGGACTGTCCGCATGCGCTGTTAGGGCAAATATTGGGGAAGGCCATCGGCTTTCTATTGTTGGATTAGATTGGACGTTTATCAGTTCCAGAAAGATCAAACCAGTAATCCTTATTAGATCAAAACGGGAAAGTCGATGAGGGCCCCTTACATCTTTAGAATTTCACAGGTTCTCCCTGCCAAGATCCACCATGTGCCTCATGGGGTGGGTGGTAGGCACTTCCCTGAGATGGAAGTTTTTTTTTGGGGATATCCTTCAGTTACGTTTGCTTGAACATAGGGTACCCCAAACTGGCCGGTCAACCAGAATTCTCGTCATTAAGGTTATGACGTGAAACATCATGCGCCACTCATGGTTGACCGGAGGGCCCCTTCGCAGAGCATGCGCTGGTTCGCTGCAACTTTGTGACAGTTAGAAGGAACTGACGATTCAACGGGCATGTCCCAAAGATGGGTTGGAGATCCTTTGGATCCCTGCAGCAGTTGGCTTCCAAATTCAATGCAAATCGGCAAGTTTGATCCATTTAGATAGAAGAAGCCAAGGGCGCGCCAGGCTGGGACCCAACACGGCCAAAAGCTCGTGGGATAGAGCTCTGCGCGCTGCCACATGTGGAGCGAAAACATTATTCGTTTACGGTTGCCAGCTTTTGGGCATAACCTGCAGCTGTGCAATGAGGCTATGCTGATGGGGAAGCTGAAATGCTTGGAGCGACTGAAGGCGCGGGCCGTGTGAGCAAACAACTTGGCTGGATGGGCACAAACGGCGGGTTGTTCAGCATTTTGGACTGGTCGTTAGCCAAAAACCTGACTTGTGCCGTGAAAACTTGCAAATCCAGTGCAACCCCGCTTGCTCACGAAAGTGTTTGTTGAGCCAAACACCAACGCAGGAGATATTGAAACGAAAAAACCCTAACAGTTGGATAACCAAGCACCTTTTTCCTCTAGTCAGCGCGTGAATGGGACACGCGTTGGTCACCATTCTGCCCTTGAAGGTATTGCAGGATGGGCAGGAGCTGAAACCATTGTTGCAGTTCCGTACGACATTGGAATTAGGCCAGTTTATGCGCCTTTTGATGTGGCCATTTCTGGATTTTGCACATGATCGATGGATTCCAAAAGGTTAATTTTTGAAATGGGTATGGATCAATACCTATTAATACCATTTTTAATGGGATGAACATCCATTTACCAGCTATTTTGATGTTCACCAAATCAGACATTGTGCGAGCAACCGATTCAGACCTGTAGAGTTTGCCTGCAAAAACACCCTCCAGTCTCATCAGGAGCATCTCCCGACGGATGTGGAAAAGGCCCAGTCACTTAGTGACGAAATGAACGGAACTTGCCGCGATTTTGTATCCAGGCTGTTGTTGCCAGGCATTGTTCTGGGCAAAGATTCACCACAGTATCTAAACGATCCTAAAACATCTAAATCTGATGCATTGTACGATTCATTAAGCAGGCCTAACAGCTGTTGTGGGTTTCACTGCGCCACGAGAGCTAACAAGCAACTGCCCAAGACATCAAGAACTGAACTTTGTAGAAAATGACTCAACATGACACATGTCAACAGTATTCCTTGTGATTCTGCTTGTCAAAACCAAGCAATGTGTGCTGCAGCTGTGTCAAGGAAGAGGAGGAAGAGGCTCTGAAACAGGCAGGCATTGAAGTTTGGGTGATGGTATCAAAGATAAACTGGTTGGTACCTCAAAAATCGGAAACCCCAATTTTCCTACAACTACCCCTTGATGATACGCGAACACGAAATCTTTCAAGTGCCGAGGTCTCAATCTTGGGTCTAGGCTTGAGAAGAGAACTGACTGACATTGCAGGGTTCCTGATATTTCACCATTTGAGGGGAGGTTTAACATTGGTATACAGTATACATTGGTTAAATTATTTTGAACTAAATGTTGGTTTGGATGGTGGTTAAGACCCAGAACTCAACATTTAACCACCATTCAATCAGCATTTCACCGTTCTGCTTTTAGAAAGGAACCATCGAAACATCTCTGGTGACACCGTGACGCATGGATATGGCAGGTAGAGGAAGCTGCTGCCAGACTGCAGGCATTGTAAGTGAGTGGTGGCTAATAAATCTGAATGGGAATATATCAATATCTGTATTTTCATATCTGAATGGGACTATATCTGTATTATATACATATTTTCATATCCAATTAAAATAACTCCCGGATACTCTGATTTGAGGTGGCAAAAAACCCCACAGATTTCCTGCGTCCCATCCCGCGACCTGTGGCAACTCTCGCAGGAAGACGCCAAGAGAAAGGTGGGCGGTTGCTGTTTGGAGCCACGGCCGGTCATTTTTTTTGTTGAAAAAACCCTTTGATAAACTAACATAGCTGTTGAAAATCACCATGCTATTAGTGGGTAAATCAACTATTTTGACTGGGCCATTTTCAATAGCTATGTGCAGCTATGTTAAATTACCAGAGGGTATTCAAGTATTCTAAGGCTGGATTGGTTCTGTTTGGTCATCATTTTTTTCAAACCGTGTGCACCTGGATTTGTTTTGGGACCCTCGCCCAGCGAAAACCTCGGCGGAGGAGTTGCGGTTGCTTCAGATCCAGCTCCGTGCCAAGGCAATGCGCCCAATGCGCCAAGCGCCGCGTCAGTTGTCAAATTGAACACCCTCTGGTTATGTCAAAATAGCTATTGAAAATGGCCATTTATAGTGAGTTTTCCGATTAAAAATGGTGATTTTCCATAGTTATGTTAGTTTACCAGAGGGTAACTATGGAAAATCACCATTTTTAATAGGTAAATCAGCTATCAATGGGCCATTTTCAATAGCAAACTGTAAACGTGTACCAGAGGGTAAATTGATCAGCAAAAAATGGCTGGATCGCATGAGATGGCGGCACTTTGCTTGTAGTCTTATGTAACTTGACCATTGCACATGTGTTCTGGCAAGGATGAAGTTGCTGCATTCAGGAAGGAGGCTCCATGACCGGGGTGCGCATTTGAACTTTGTCCGTACTTTTCGGCAATATACCTATTTTTATCTATTTCACATGTGAACAATACAATATAATACAATTTACGAGTCCTGCGCTGATTGACAAAGACACACATGTTTTTATCAGTTTTGGCAATGCAGTACTTGACACCGTGTCTGTTGTGTACCATCCTTGTGCTCTTCTCTGGGTTCCTTTGTTTCTTCCCCGCAAGGAAGAGGAAGCCGCTGAGAAGAAGAAACAGGAGCAGGCGGCTGCTGAACAGAAGCAGGCGCTATCCTGTACCTTGTTGCAAAAAACTTGTCACCACCAATGAAGATGGCGCTCAAACATGAGGCATCCATTGACACAGAAATTTGGTAATTCGGCCTTTTTTTTAATTAAAGACATATTCTTGATCATACAAATTCCAAGTCCAAAACGGGGGATATATGGGTTTGCCTGGATGCTTTGTACCCAAATCGGCTCTTTGACCATCAAATTAGGATATGATGCTCCCTTTTTGGACAAACCCACTACCCCATTCTTGTTGGGTATCTACATTTTTTCCAGCCATACCATAATCCTTGTTGGTAAGTTCCCCAACTACTAATCCAGTCACATCAGCGGTTGAGGAAGCCAGTCTTCCTTCAAGGTGTTGGAAAAGCAGGCGGAAGACTTGCAGATGCTTCAGCTTCAACTCCTAATCCAGGTGGCCGGATGCAGTAGAGCTTCAACTGGGTCACATTCAATGTGTCTGAACATGGGTAACGGTATAGCCATGTATAGCCATAAAACATGGCCATAAAACATAGCAAACATGATGATAAACCATGTAGCATAAATTGATATAAATTGGGGTAGCACATTTTCAGACAAACCCCAGACCTTTGGATGACTGGGCAGACCTATCATTTTTGGGATTTTTGCAGTTCACTGGAGAAAATTGCACCCCCAAATGGAGAAGCCATTGCATAGAAGAAATATCAAGAAATGATCAGCCACCCATTGGACCCAGTATAGTATCCCAATGCATTGACCATAGACATGGAGTGGCCAAAACCTGCCTGAACGTCAAAAAATGGTCGTCACAGCGCGTTTTTTTCGTTCGAGGAGGAGGAGCTGACTGCGAGGAAGGAGGAGGTGGCTATCTTGCACGCGGATGGTTTCTTGCACGTTTGATGAACAGTCAAATCTGGAAGTGGAATGGGTTTGCCAAAAAAAAGGATTATCATCCTTTTCACGTTTCACTTCTTTTAATCATCAAAATAGATCCTCAAATTGCAATTATGAGGTGACAAACCCAAATCTATGCTTAAAGTAGAAAGACATTGACATTGAAGACGGCCCTGAGATGTATCCAGTGCTTCGAGTTACTGCAGGAAGAGAAAGCTGCCCAAAAGAAGAAGGCTGCCCTGGCGATGACCAGCTTTACATAGGGCTTCAACTTTCCACTCCAAAAAAAGAAAAAAATATATACATATGTATATATATATATTGTGGTTGGTCAAAACACCGAACCGACACTGGCAGCAAGGACAAAACTCTCAAAACCCTCCAGGTTCAAAGCGGCAGTCTTTTCTCGGCAACCACCTGCAAAAGTCTCAGGTGCCTCCAGTGC
>Ga0126342_10021906_pt1:2500-10606 | contig 10606 bp, 14 predicted proteins | sample Cyp1metagenome_FD_92528 | JGI IMG/M metagenome (GOLD analysis project Ga0126342, IMG submission 92528) | Coral microbial communities from Lord Howe Island, Old Settlement Bay, Australia - Cyphastrea 1 metagenome | ecosystem: Host-associated > Invertebrates > Cnidaria > Coral ...
GATGAGCTACCCCTGACCTCAAGTGGGAAGGTGGCTTGGGGTAGATTCAATGGTTACTCTCCAGTGGTATTTAGCATATATTGGACAATGATGGGAAGGTAACCTGAGTAGATTTCTGTGGAATTTGCAAGTAGCTTTGTTTTAACTCTTCTAGACAATTGACCAAACTAGTATTAATGTTCATAATTCGTGTATGCAGGTGTTGGCCGTCTCAGACTTGACTGCCACAGCTTCAAAGAGATGACTTTGAGCGCATGGTCTCTCAACTACTTGAGCATACAGCATACAGGCAAAAGTCTAACTTAGTGTCTTGTCCTTTTGATATCTTTGAATGAAGAAAACCATATTTGATAATATGTATAATGTTGCACCTCTGATTTCTTTTTGCGCACTAGCGTTCATGGGACTTGCTGAAGGCTTTGGATGCCCTTTTGGACGATGTTTGACACACAAAGGCGGTGAGAACAAACCAGAAAAGAGTATCACTTGTTGTCAATTGTCCATGAAAGAGTTAAAAACAAAGCTACGTCGCATGACAAGGTGACAAGGTCAGGTTGCAACCTTCTCAGAACAGGACACAGCACCAAAAATAAATGGAGAACGATACGTTTAAGGCAACGATACGGCGCAGACATGAACCCTGGCTTGTGCATCCAAGTGCACACAAACATCTAAGACCAGTGATATGCTGGTGACCCCATCTATCCCGATCCCCATATACAGATTCTCTTGTTTCTGTTGAGGTCTAAGGATGTCCAAGGCCCAAGTTTGCCCAAAACTTCGGCTGGAGGTGTCGCGCCGTCAGTTGGCACAACTTCCTCTGCCCTTGGAAAACGTTGCCCTGGCACCAGCTGTTTGCACGGGAGCCGCTGAGATTGTAGCATCCGCCTGGCGCGAGGCTTGGGAAATCTGATGAGACTAGAGGGTTCAACCGGAGTCCCTGCAACAGGCTACAACCTCACACCACACCCTGGTCCAGTCTGAATGATCTCTCATGTACTTATTTATCCTGTACTTTTTAAACTTTACTTGAATTCTTGTTTTTGTTTTTGTGGAACACCAACAACTCAACAACATCACAGCATTTTTGACGGTGGAGCCTGTATCCCCACAGGTGCTGGGCGTGGCGGTGAAGACCAATCGTTCCAATTTTCTGGCACTGGGAGGTGACTCCATGGCGGCTCTACGGGTGTGTCAACTTCTTGCCACGAGGTCCGGTGATTTGCCGTGGCTGTTGATTTCGCTTTTGACAACCCTCAAGAAGCAGTTGAACTCCTGACACTTCAAACAGCAACTGCTCTTGGGAAGGGCGGATCAAATAGTGAGCAGTCGCCTTGAAGTGTTGAGAGGTGTCACTGGTGCAACTAAAGCCTAGCTGGGCCTAGCTGCTCTTATCCGTTTTGATGTTGCATGTCTGTTTGGGATAGTTTGGGATGAATCTTTTTGGCGGGACTGCCTCTTTGTTTTTCACGGCACCCTTCAGGTGTGGAGCAAAGACTGGCAATTTTGGGGAAGAGCTCCCAGAGCCACTGAGCCCTGGTTCAACTGCTTTAAATTTTGAGACGAGTCAAAAGAAGTGAAAACACATCGACTTCTCAGAAGTGTCCGGAAATGATGCCATTTTGATATTTGTGCCATTTGGATCCATTTGGATCAATGGAATGCTTGGTTGGACCTGGTATTGTTTGGAATCCGAGGCTTCCAGTTCATTTGCTCAACAGGCCCTGTTTGGCGGATTTCCTTCAGCATTTGCAGAGATCCCAAGCATCCCTGGGTGCCCTGCTTGCGGAGCAAGAGGTGGCTGACAAGGTTTGCGTCGCCCTGGAGAAGCTTTGATAGCTCACATATTTAGCAATAAAAGGTAATAAATACTTTCTGCAAGTGAAGGCACTGCAAGTTCGCGGAGGAGTCTCAAACACACATGTAATTATGATTGCTATGACTGCACATATGCAATCTATTCACTTCATGACCAGTCTCAGCTCCTGCATGCAGGACGTTTCTCAAGATGAGATGGACGATCCTGAGATCTGCGAAGAGCTGTCCACGGATGTTGAGATCCTGCAACATGCAGCTGGCTTAGGTGCCATTGGTGTAGTCCAATGCTTCCTGAAGGCACAAGGGTCACAGACTCCTGCAACTCTGGGCGAACTTGGGACAAGGACTCCCCTTCATGCCGCGTGCATGAATGGTCAAGTTGAAGTGGCAAAGCTGCTGCTGGAAGCGCGAGTATCGCCCATTTCTTCAGACGGAAAGGGTGTGCAGCCCTTGCATTTGGCTGCACAGGGATCCGTGGAGGCGGGGAACTGCCGAAGCAATGAAGGTACAGTACTTGTATGTTGTATCGCAGTACATCTCCTCTGAAAGTTTGGAAGACAGATCAAGAGAGCTGAGACAAACCCTCCTCATGCGAGATCAGCAAGATACGGGGACCAGCTGCAGCCCGTTGCATCCTTTGGGAGGTCCTGCAGCTGTTGCTATCTGCCCGTGCGAAGTTGGATGCCACGACTCACGACAAGCAGACAGCTCTGCACTTTGCTGCTCGCTCTGGTGCGTCTGGAGCCATGGTGGATGAGCTTTTGCAGCCTGCATCCACGAGGAAAGGCAAGGGCAAAGGTGGACCATCTGCATCACCAGCGCTGAAGGTGGATGTCAGGAGCCCAGTGGTGTGAAGATGGGGGTCTACTGACAATACACGCAGTGGTTCACATTAGGTTCCTTGGTGGTGTTTGGGTTACTTTTCCTCTTGACATGCAAAATGCGAAGCTGCAAGAGATGCAGTCTCAGAATGTCTCTTGGTTTTGGGCTAAGGTCAGAGACTCATGGGGCCGCACCCCGTTGCATTGGGCTGTTGTCAATGGCCACAGGCAGGGAATGTTCGGCAACACTTTTTTGACTGCTCATTTCTTCCCACAATTTCTGCAGTGTGCTGCAGGTCGATGGTCGTGAAGCTTCTGCATGAAGGCCTTCAGTGGGAAAGTTGTGCAAGCGTCACATGCTGAATGAGCTGTCAGCAACTTGCAAGTGAAGGGCTGGGGCTAGGTAGAATTGGTGATGCGTTATCACCTGTGATTTTTGTCGCTAGAAAGATCGCTCCAGTTGCCATCAAAATATCCGGGATATGATAAATTATAACCCAGCCTGGAATTAATTGTGATTATTGTATTATACCAGTAGTACCGCGCAAGGCGGTGGCGGAAGTTCAAAAATAGGAAACCTATAGGAGAGGTTGGTTGTTGTGAATCACGGATGGCAGAGCGAATCCACTGATGGACTGAGAGGTGGTCGGAATTGTGTTTTTTGGAGTGGTTACAATGGTTGCAGTGGTCACCTGGTCGGTCACCTCACCCACAACTGCTGGATGTAGTGTGGTGTAGTGCAGCTGTAGTTGTAGTTGTAGTGTAGTGGAGTGGTAGTTGTGGTGTAAGTAGTGTAATTAGTGTAGTGTAGTTGCAGTTGCATTTGTGGTAGTGTAATGAGTGGAGTGTAATGTAATGTGTGTAGTGTAGTGTAATGTAACGTAGCCTAGTTGTAGTTGTAGCTGTAGCTGTAGTTAGTGTAGTGTGGTGTGGTGTGGCGTGGTGGGGCGTGGTGTGGTGTAGTGTGGTGTAGTGTAATTAGTGTAGTGTAGTGTAGTGATGTGGAGTGTAGTGTAGTGTAGCGTAGTGTAGTGTAATTAGTGTAGTGTAGTGTACTGTAGTGCAGTTGTAGTTGTAGTTGTAGTAGGAGTGGTGGTGGTAGTTTAGCGAGCCTACTTGTCGACCCTCTGGAGCCAGAAATGCTTGTCGACCCTCTGACCCTCCGAAGCGACTTTTCTACCTTTTCGCGCACCTGCATCTTCTTTTTTCTGACTCTTTCTCTTCTCTGATCTTATCTCTTCTTCTCTTCTCTTCGCTGACTCTTCCCACCTCTGCTTTTCCATCTGTCCATATTGTCGGAAGTTTGACTTCTAAACTTCCTTCGAATATGCAACTGTCGATGATCTGACCCTTGGGATTCATTTGGGATTTCTGCTGTGTCAGGCGCTGACCGAACTTTGTCGGACCACTTGGGCGAAACTGCCCTGGCCGTGGCCGAGCGACGGGCACAGTGTCGTGCACAAGACCGGCCAGCGGAGATGGGTGCGTCGGTCTGGGAGCTTAGGATGTGTGGTAGACCAGTTGGGAGGATATAAAATGACCCAAAAAGGTGGTTGATGGGATGGTTTCCTATTGGGTTTACCACATTAATGTGGTTACCATTTGGTAATTTGTAACATGATTATGGAACATCACCATTTCTGAAAATATAAATAGTACATTTTCCATAGCTATGTAAGTTTAATGGAGGCTAAACCCAAGAATAAGACCATGCCGAATTTCACCAGAAATGGGTGGGTTTGAGCTTATTGGGTTTACCAGCTCCTTTGTCTCAGGTCTTTGGCGACATTGCCACCCTTCTGGGTGGATCTGCCAGCACTGCCAAGTCGTAACATGCGAAAAAAATAGGAGCGGAACTCAACGTGCCAACGAAGTCTGGTGCCACTGGTGCAATGCAATTCCTATAAGTCTATAACGGTCTCAATTACTTGTCAGTGTGTCCGAATGTTGATGCAGAGGCATGGCCAGCGAGCACACATATCTTTGTTCTGTGTTACATGATATGATGTCGCCACGACATGTTTTCTAAAGGTGTCAAATTGCATGGGTCCACCAAGCAGCATTTGAATCGCAAAGCTCAGACTACCTGCTTGAGATTGAGATCCAAATGCACAATGTAAAACATCCCGTTTGACATCCCTTGACTGTATAAAACCCGTGCTTGTATGTGCTTGTGGAGTTTGGCGCATGTATTTCCAATCATCACCATTCTATTTGCTTAACTGTTTGGGAGCACTTCAGGTCCTCAGTGTCCTTTATTTTTTTTAGCCTTGGGACCATGGCGCGAGCTGCTTGTCGCCGCCGCCTGGTTTTGGCCGCGTTAGGTGCTGCGTTGTTGTGGTGGCCTGGTGCGCGACTGGGCCAAGATGTCTCCTTTGCAGCTCCGAAGAAAGAGCAGGTGCCAGAGAAATTGATGGCTCTCTCTTCATTGCGTACTGTTTTGTTGTGCCGGCTGGTGTCAGTGTTGTGTGTTTGGAAGCTTAAGGACCGATCAGAGTCAAGTAGGGAAGAGGAAAATGGGAGATCTGGTCTATAGATTGGAGATAGACATTTTCTGGAGCACCCAGTATTTGATTGAAATTGTCACAGCAGCGCTACTGTTGCAGGCGAGCCTGTTTGATATGGCAACCACTGCTCAAAAATCCAAGGGCAGAGGCAAGGGATCCAAGAAGGTCAAGACGAACAAAGCCTCAAAGAGCGGAAAAAAAGCCGCCAAACCGTTTCCAGACAAAGCTGGAGACTCCTTTCTCCCAGCTCAAGGTGCATGTGCCGGGGCTTGAAAGTGCAACTTTTCATTGACTTCGCCAAAGCCATCCAAAGCCGATGTTCCCTTTTGAAGCGTCGAACGCATGCTTCTCGAAGTTTGATCATGAGATGATTCTATGACTTTCTGGCTAAACAAGCTTTGGTTTGCTTTGAGACTTATTGGTACAGTTTGTGCTTGGCCAGACTGAGGTGTTGCAGCCGCATTCTTGCCAATCCAATATCCAACTGAACATTTGGACTTGGAGCAGATCTTGTTTCTACGCGCAAAATTACCTCAATGGAGTTCCAGAAACACAATCCACCAGGGACCAATTTGGCTTAACTCGGCAATAAAGTTCAGCCACCTGTCGATGGGAGAACTTTAGCATCTGAGGTTTTCTCCAGATTCTGTCTTCAAGGTTGGCCTTGGGATCACCATTGTCGGCTTTCTGCTGGGCTTCTGAGCGATTTTTTCTGTTTTGATCAATGACATTTGAGTTGTGGAAACTCTTCGGGTTCCTTTTCAATATTCAATGATTCGAATGGAAATAGTTTGAACTAGTTCCAAAAATCATAGCAGTATGCCAGGTGTACACAATAGTAATGATACAGTACAGCAGTACAGCATTAATATGTATTAATCACATTCATCACAGTAATTGGATGATATTAACCATTATTAACTTATATAGACTAAGAATGTGTTGGCACCGAGGTTTAGTCTCCATCGTGACGGTGACGGCGGCAATGGAGGAGGGTCGACTGGCAACCACCGGGCCATTTGGTGTGGCCCCTTGGACGTTGAGACCTGGAGTGGGCTGGCTGGGTTGGAAGCTTTTTGGGGTCACAACAAAAAAGGTGTTTGGGTAAACCCACTGTTTGGGAAGCTGTTCAATGTAAATGTTAATGAATGGAAATAGAATGTGTGTTTGGGCTTTCATGCACTTTTGGCTTTGACGTTTCTAGGAATCAGTTTCAAGAATCGCAAGAATCGCTGAATCACTGGCCTTTTGCCCTGCAGTGCCTGGGAATACTCTGTTTGCAGAATTGGACCAAGTTGGAGTTGGTCTCAAATTCAGTATCAGTGCATTGTGAACCCAAAGCCCAAATGAAGTTGAGATGGATTTATGATGACTCAAGACCCCATTTTCGAACCAACCTGGATTTAATTTTAGACTTGCCGTGTTGCCACAGGTGAGATCACCGACCTACACTGGTTTCGTGATCATGTGCGCTGGTGCTGCCGTCATGGCTTCCTTGAGCCCTGTCCGCGCCGTGTTTACCGTGGCATTGATCGTGGTGTTGGCCTTGAAACTCGCGGAAGAGGAGGAAGCACTGAAGGCGGCACGGCCAGAAGAGTGGGCAAAGTATTCGGAGATTCTTGGCTTCGACATCGATTTTCGATACTGGATTTCCATGGATTTCCTTGATGTGTACAGACTACAGAGTCCTGAGAGGCAAAGTGCTCACATGGAACAAATCCGAGGTATAGATACATTTCTGCAGAATGTAAAAGACACAGGAAGAAGCGAAGTAAGAACTGAAGTCACAAAGAGAACAGTGTCAGCAAGATAAAGGGGCCAGAGCAGTTTCAGCAAGCTAAAGGGGCCAGTGCATAGGCAGCAGACTCTAAGGATCAATTTGCAAGTTGGAAGTCACTGTGTTTCCAATCGCATTTTGGTTGCTATCTCAAGCATTCAGAGTTTGGGTTGCCACAATTTTCCGTCTAAAGCATGCAAGTGTTGGCCTCGCGTCCTGGAGACTTTGTATTGCCCTCATTGCATTTTAATCATGCAAGCTTCGATGGCTTTCGTAGCATCAGCAGAAGTGTATCAGTATGCGTATGGGTTTGGTTTGTTGGGCGGTGTACTGGGGGAACCAGTTACAAAGATATGTCACTACGACTGGGAAGGTAAGTCAAGGTCAACTATAATATCCGCCATGCTGTGGGTCTGCGGTCTGTGGTAGAAGCAAGATACTCAGGAAGGTTCCTTACAAGCTGGTGCCTGGTATTTGGTGAGTTTCAGACTTTCAGAGTTCCTTGGATTGTATTTATAAAAAGGCAATGCATTGTCTCCTTTGCAACCGTGTCTTGTTGCGGAAGTACACCACTGGAGGTTATCTACACTTCTTTGGCCGTTGACTGGTCAGCTGTTTCCCACCAGACCCCTTGGAGCTGTGGTCGTTGAGCCGACAGGTTGATTATCTCCACATGTCTCACCTGAAAAGGCGATTTTCCTTGACGGATGTCGATTGGGAGAATAAAGCACGACAGGATGTTTCGGTGGTGGGGAAGTACTGAAAGCTTCCATCCTTGCTGTGATTAATGCAAGTTCTCCATTACACCCGCTGTTAGAGGTCATCCTGGGTATTTGCTGCTCATATTTGCTGTATTTGCTGAGTTTGCATCTTTTGCTGGGCCACTTACTGCTGAAACTTGACAATCCTCTGCTATTGCGCTGCTGGCATTGGGATGGTATGGATCATGTCACGAAAGCTAGCGTCAGCTAGCTGGAGTCTTCTTGCTTTAGCAAGTATTGGGGGGGCTGCTCAAGGACATCACGTGATTTTTCACGCGAAAGGGGGGGACCCCCCCCGCACGTTCGACACTTGGAGGCTATATCGCAAGCCAAGAGGCTATGGATCAATACCAATCAACAGGCAGCGAAGCAAACCATAGGCGCAAAATGGACGCAACTGATTCCGCCTGCTTCGGGCCGTA
>Ga0126342_10021907_pt1 | contig 10606 bp, 6 predicted proteins | sample Cyp1metagenome_FD_92528 | JGI IMG/M metagenome (GOLD analysis project Ga0126342, IMG submission 92528) | Coral microbial communities from Lord Howe Island, Old Settlement Bay, Australia - Cyphastrea 1 metagenome | ecosystem: Host-associated > Invertebrates > Cnidaria > Coral ...
ATATATGTTATACTATGATATGATATATGATGATGATATGATATTGTATGTTATGTATGTTATATATGTTATATATTGTATGTTATATATGTTATACTATGATATGATATATGATGATGATATATGATGATATATGATATCCACTTTGATAGTTATATATGTTATACTATGAATGATAGTTCATGATCATATATGATGATATGTTCCGAAATTCTGTATGAGAAACTGTGAGAATGTCCGATCGAACTGACCCAACTTGTTGCAAGTTATATTGCATCGATCTGAGTTGATTAATGTTGAAGTTGTATGGCCATCTCTTGAACTAGTGCACGCAAGACCCTGCCAAAACCATCAAAACCAACCCAAATGGAATGTTTTGTCATGGAATTGTATTGAAATACGTACTTTTTGAGATCCCCAAATTGGAAAAGCACTGAATTGTATTCCTGGCAAAATAGGACAGAAGAGTGTCACAATGAGGTGCTGTGAAAATGCAAAAGTGTCTCGAACTTTGCCGAAAATGGCGAAGCATGGTGAAACATGGCGGAACATGTTACGACAGTTATGAATTCTGCATGGGGCCTGCAATTTCAGGGCGGTAGGTGGCATGCGCACGATCCATCCAGTCTTTGACTTCCGGAAATGCTTGAAACCAACGATCGATGAAAACCTGGGCTTCATCCTCTGTGATCTTCCAATCCTTGGCAAAGGAATATTTGGTTTTCCCGTAGAGCAACGAAAAGTTCAGGGTCTTGGCCTTTTTCCGCAGCTCCGGGAAGTGTTCCTTCACCAGCTCCAACGATGCTGAGTCTTGTGCGTCGCTCCTCTCATCGCTCTCATCCAGCAACACCAAACCCTGGTCCACGGCCAATTTCACCTCCTCAAACATCTTGTAGGCAGTTCGAGAATGAATGTCACCTCCAGATTCCAAGATCTCAATCATGGACAGGCAATCGGCCAAATGCGCCACCAATCGAAGTTCCAACTGGGCATAGTCGGCCACCAAGAGTCGTCGCCCTGGAGGTGCAGCTAAAATACTTCGCACTGCCAGAGTTTCTTCGCCTTCACCGGTGGGTTCTCCTTGTAGATTGGGATTTCGAGTGGAGACACGACCTGTCATGGTGTTCAAATTGATCTGCGGATAGACTCGACCTTCACAGGACGCCAACTGCAAGGGTTTCAGGAAGCCGCTCAAACGCGACTCGATCTTTCGCCATTGCCACAACGCTCCTACGCCTTCACTTCCTTCGGCACTTCCTTCGGCACTTCCAGTTCCAAGCTGCTGCATCAAGCTCTGAATTGTCTCAAGGGTCACCTTGGCTTGCATCATGTTGCATGGCCTTTCACATGGCCTTTTACATGCCATCAGCCAATCTTCCTAGGTTGATTCGGTTGATCTAGATTCCTAGATTGTATATGTGTGTTTCAGTTCGAATCCCTCTAAACTTTTGATTAAGCCATGTTGGCTTAAGCCATGTTAAGCCCTTTACTGTCAAAAAAGACTGCAATGAATGTTGGCAAAGGTACTTGTGGCTGACCGCGTTGTTTTGTCACTGGTCCAGCATGTGGAAGGCCAAGCCCAGGAATGGTGATCATTCGCCTTTTTGCCTCACGAACTTGGCTAAAACCTTGATGTGACATGTCTGACCCTTTTTTGGAACTTGGAATCTGTGTTACTTCACTTGTTACTTAAGTTACTTCACGTCCAAAAAAATGAACCTTTTTTTGACCCTTTCACTTTCGGTTACTTTCTCTCTGATGCGCGGTCCCAATCTCAGTGTGGCCCGGCCTTGTTGCGCCTGGGGTCCTGGGGAAGATCTCAGATGTTTATCTCAAATGTTTTCGGATGTTTCACCATGGTTTCACCATTGTTTCACCATTGTTCACCATGGCTACAGACTTGGACATGTGATCTTGGTTGCACCTTGGCTGCTACAGCTGTTACCCGTGCTACCACTGGCCGTTCTGATCTGCATCTGCGAGTCTAAGCGTGCAGTGTCCACTAGAATGTGTGCCAAGATGTCTTGAAATTTCTGCTAAAAAATCGTAACTTAGATCGTAACTTACATCTTTTTATCATTTGTTTATCATCTTTTTATCTAAGGCAAAAAACATCACCCGAGTGATCCCAGGGGATTTCGACTTGACCGTTTTTGCTCCTCAAGGCCACTTAGACGGTCGATGAGTTCCTCCTTCTTCCCACCCATCTGAGCGTACACAACATGCACAACATGCACAACTTAGGGGTTGCCAGATGAATTCAAAGATGAAAAAGGTGAAAAAGGTGAAACCTCTCCTAAATCCACGCATGTTATCACATGTTTCAGATCTTACATTGTTTTGCAGATGTCTGAAACATTTCTCAGATTTTGCAGACTCCGGTGAAGCCTTGCAGCCCTTCTCGCGGCAAAGCTCCTCAAGCCTCGAGATCCCATGGATAGCCCATGGATAGCCCATGGATAGCCCATGGATAGCTTGAAGTTGTGAATAAATATGAATAAACGTGAATAATTCATTGACATGTCAAAATAGATCACTCGGACGCGGTGTGCCATATGTGTCATACTCTAGGCTTGGGATCCGTTGATTCCAAGGTGCTCGGGTTTCAGCTTGTGGCGCAAGTCCTCGCGACTCAAAGGTGTCCACACCTCCTCACGCAAATGCCATCAAATGGCTCGGAAAATCATTCATTTCACATTTCGAATGAATGGATCGTTATCATCACGTTGTGTTTCATGAGTTCGACAAAGAGCTGCAAGGATTCTAGCTCCTTGTCGGTGATGGGCAAACCAATAAACTCCTGCACTTGGAAACATCTATTTGCATCTATTTGCTGTCTCTTTGAAAAGAAAATAAAAGAAATATGAACAGCATGAACAAACACGTGGTGGGGACAGGCTGTATGGCCTTCTCTGCACCGACTGATCCGAAGAATAACCTCAGTCCAGAGGCGCGTGTGGCGCATGTGGCGCAGTATCCCCGGCCCACATCTGTCGAGTCTGCCTCCATCTCCGAGCAACTGTCGAAGCTGGTCTGCTGAGTTCAGGTTCAAGGCGTCCAAACACACCTCATTTGGGTGTCTCGCTGTGGCGAATTCCTCCAAATATATCCGAATTGTATCCGAACATCCAGGATATATCCAGAATATTCCAGAATTATATCCAGATATATCCAGATTGCAGATTGGCCTCCTTTCCACATTTCTCCATGATTGAAGCCTCAGCAACGCACAAGGACACGAGGACGATTCTTCGAATTCTTGTGTGCAATCCGTGACAAGTCCGCTGCATCGAACGTCTTTCGAAATCTTTTGGTGCCCCACTGTGGCCCAGCTGCAGAAATGGGATCGATGTTTCTCCTGCAAAGTTTCCGCTTCCTGAATGATCTCAGCCAGCCTGGCTCAACTGGGGACAAATTTTGACGGTGAAGAAACGTCCACGAAATTGGTCATGCTTGTGAACTGCGCAAGTCGCCCGGACCAAGCAGGCCTTTGCTCGTTCACGTGCATTCCACGGAGCTCGACGTCAGACAAGAGTTTGGCCAGCCTCGCATCGAGTCGCGTGTCCAAGAAAATCCAATCAAACAACTGGAGAAATCTCTGCACCGTTGACGTACGGTGAAGCCAATGGAAAACAGGTGCAACACTGAAAGCATCTGAAAGCCATGTTGAGAAAGTGCTGTTTTGCACTTCACATGTTGATCATGTTGCGCCCGTGTCATTGCATGTCATTGCACGTCATGCCTGGCCTCTGCCAGTGCTCTTCGTAGAAGCCCCACATCGAACCGCTGTCTCCGGTCCCGCGCCTGGGGTCCTTCTCCAAAAGGTCCTTCCGTGACGATGGTGACGTGTTTCTCTCGCATGTTTCATGGAAGATTTCTGGGGCGTGCCCTTCGCAGTCCTTCAGAGCTTCGTGGAGATGAAAGATGCCAGCAGCGCCTCACAAAACGCAACCCTGATGCAACCCTGATGCAGCCCTGATGCAGTGAAAAACGTCGAAAAACTGGATCAAACATGATCAAACGTGTCATCTCACCAAACGGCACTCGGCATCTGAGAAGTACGACAGTCGGCGTTGAAACGGATCAGCTCCTCTTCCCTGAAAGCAGAGCAAGAGCTTTGCAAACGGTCCTCCGAAACGGTCCAAAGATGTGTAAAGCCAGCAGTCCGGACATTGACACGCGTTGAAACGCTTCCCCTCCGGTATCACTGATAAAAACATCGGACGTTCCGTGTCAAAGGACACTGAAAATGACCCAGCCTGTGGCGATCCTGTCCCTTGGACAAATTGGTGGGATCTGGTGGGATCTGGTGGCTGCACTTCTGTCACGACTCTTCCACACTACATATATCCTTTGGTCACTTTGGTCGAACGCAAAGCATGAAATGTCAAAAAAAAGAGAGAACTTGCGCAATTTTGAATCATCCTTTTTCTGGGTTTCCGGCTGGTTGCTTCATCCTGCAAGTCGGAAGCTCTTGGACACGGTTTGAACTCACATGCTGCCGACATGCGTAATATGTGTAGGTGGGACATGCTGGGACCATGTTGGCACATCTTGGCACATCTTGGCACATCTTGGCACATCTTGGCACATCGCACCTCCAAGTGGGGCCAAGAATGTACTGCGCCAGCCACTGCACGGAATAGGCATCCGTGTCCTTGAGACGTCTTGCCGTCAAGAGTTGACAATGTCACAGGGGCGAAACAAAGGAAACAAAGGAAACAAATAGGAAACAACACATTCAGCACGACAAGCTGACAATCGTGACACAATCGTGGCGAATTTGGAAACGTTGGGAAATGACAATTTGGTTGAGATTCTCGACGCTGCAACTTCGTCTTGCTCCTGCTGCAGTCTTCGCTTCTCCTCCAAGGAAGGGTCCTGGTGTGGAAATAGCGAATTGCAGCGGCCCAGCTGCATCCCAAGTGCCCCAAGTGCCCCAAGTGCCCCAAGTGCCCCAAGTGCCCCAAGTGCCAAACCCAGAGGCGAGCCATGTGCCTCAGAATGTTTGAAGTCTGTGAAGTGCTTCGATCCACATTGCATCAACCGATTTTTTTTCGAATATCTTTTATGTCGACTTGAAGGGATTTAGATGCAAGGTGTTACAGGCACAAGAAGTTTGCACAAAAGGGCGACACCTCAGGTGTCGGCGGGCCATTGGCGCATTTCTGTGTACCCCTGCTAGAAAAGATATAAATTTATTATAAAGCATCCTTGTCAGAAGCGCGACACTAAGGCCTTCGCATAGTGTCGGCCTGCAAGCCTTCGGGCTTCCAGGCTAAAAATGCTGGAATGTGATTCTTCATGCTTTCTCCGAACAAAAAGGAAAAAGAAAGATTGCAGAGACCGGTGCCTGCTGCAAGATCGACACCTCCCAAAACAGGCTGTGAAAGTGTTTGACTCGTATACCCTCTGGTAAACTAACATAGCTATGGAAAATCACCATTTTTAATGGGAAAATCCACTATAAATGGCCATTTTCAATAGCTATGTTAAATTACCAGAGGGTATCTGTGTGGTCCATTGTATGACACACAAACGGAACGGAACGGATCACCAGTTTCGATTCGCCTGACTCCACAGAGGACTGCATGCAGCGGCGCAGCTCGGAGAAGCAGTGGTACACCTGCATTAATGCTGCGATACAAAGCCGTGCACATCTGTCCCCGTTTGTCTCATCATACCCTCTGGTGAACTAACATAGCAATTGAAAATGGCCATAGAAATAGTGGATTTTCCCATTAAAAATGGTGGATCTTTCCATTGCTATGTTAGTTCACCAGAGGGTATCTCATTGTATCGCATCGTTTGTCTCTGTCATGTCTTCATCATCCAAGATTCGAGATGATTCGAGAACTACCAGACAGTTCCAGACAGTAATCCCTTCCCCCTAATACTAACCCCCCAAAATAATAAACACCTCAGGTAGTTTTTATTAGGTGGTATTTATTATTAGGGAACCAAAGCGAACCGGAATAATAAATTAAAACCCTTAATTAAAAAACGAAATCAAAATCAATTAAATTTCCTTTTACAACGCAATTAAAATATTGCCAAACATTGGATTTCGAAGCGGACCCTAATCATAAATTTAAACCCTTATTTTTTTCGATTTCAAAACCAATTAAATTTCCTTTTACAACGCAATTAAAATATTGCCAAAAATTAGATTTCGAAACAGACCCTAATATTAAATTAAAACCCTTAACAAAGAATACTATTTTTCGATTTCAAAATCAATTCAATTTCCTTTTATAACGCAATTAAAATATTGCCAAAAATTAGATTTCGAAGGGAACCCTAATAATAATTTAAAACCCTTAACCTTAACAAAAAATACTATTTTTCGATTTCAAAATCAATTCAATTTCCTTTTATAACGCAATTAAAATATTGGCAAAAAATGGATTTCGAAGCTTCCCCCTAATATTAAATCAAAACCCTTAATTAAAAAAAAACGAATTCAAAATCATTTAAATTTCCTTTTACAACGCAATTAAAATATTGCCAAAAATTAAATTTCGAAGCAGACCCTAATAATAAATTTGAACCCTTAACAAAAAATACTATTTTTCGATTTCAAAATCAATTAAATTTCCCTTTAAAACGCAATTCAAAAAATTGCCAAAAATTGGATGTCGAAGCTTCCCCCGAATATTAAATTAAAAACCCTTACATCAAAACTAATTTTTTTGGACGGACCCTAAAAATAAACACCCCGGGGTAACTAGTTTTATTATTAGGGGGCGAAACCCACAAATCGTAGCTTTGTCTTTAAATTGTTTTCTAGAGGGGAACAATTAAAAGTCAAATTGGCCAACCTGAAATTTTCCAAAATAAAAGATGGCCCCTAGTTTTTTATTATTTGGGTTTGGGTTTAGTAATAGGGGAAAGGGATTACCAAACAGTACCAGAGCCATGAACATCTACCATGGGGTCCTTCTTGAAGTTCGGATCAGACAAGAAACGGCACCAAACAGCCGCCAAAGCATCCTGAGTAACGGCACCGTCCAGGATTTCCGCAGGATCCGCCGCAGGAGAGCTCCGTTGTGGACGACTCAGCCCCTTACATTGAAGGAATCCTCCGCTCCGAAGTCCACCACAACCTCACAAAAATGCATCACAACAGCCTCTATGCTGAATTTGCTTCCATGATCTTCCGTGATCTTCCATGATGTTGTTCCATGATGTTCCGTTGCAACTTCTAGAAGATGGACAGAGCATGATTCACAGCAAAAATTGAGCCATTTCCACGAGTATTGTATGCGAAACGGATGGTTTCCACCAGAACACCTTCACCGGTTTCATCTTAGTCAAAAAAGCGGTTCAACATGGTTCAACAATCCATATCTGCATTTTGGATCATGTTGGATAGTTGGGTGTTGTAGATGTTTGACTGGCACGGAGGTACGGAGGTACCCTTCCGGAGTGGCCAATGAGACCACGAGTTCTTTTCCTTTTCACTAAGTGGTATTTTAAGATACGTTGAATGAAGCTGAGTATACTCGCTTTGTGGAATAAAGCTCACCTGAAGTTCGGAATTGACTTGTATACCGTCGCTCGAGCATTTGAGATCCGTTGTCATGTGATGGTATGAGCATTTCTCCAAGTTCTTTAAGCGTGTGTAAATGCTCAAAAAGTTTCGGCATCTATCTGATGCAGGGAAGCCAGAGGAAAAGCGACAAAAAAATCCGAAAGGCGAGTCTGATTTCCTGGCAGCACATGGAACCGTGACACTTTCTCGGAGGCAGGCTTTTCTCTTGCCATCGCCCACACATCCCACATCTAGCTCTGGGCCTGAAATCAGTTTTGCCTACTTGGATTATGACAAGATGGATGTGGAAAAGGTTGCCGTCTTGCAAGTGAAGAGGCAAGAGAGATGGAACAATAGACAATGAAATGCCATTAAGACAATTACAAACGGTAAATACAAGAGATATCGTCGACATACCGTGATTGCTTCAGCTAAGATAAACCGCACACACCGGACCTCCATAAATGAAAAGGTAACGTGGCCTGGCACCAACATCGATGAGTTCGATCTTTGCCGTTCTTTTGGTGTTCGAAAAGCTGTTCGATGGTTCAAATTGTGGATCAGATGATTTTTACATGTAAAAAAAACATCCGATGGTTTGAAAAGTCACCTGAGCTTGTCTTCCGCCACCTGAAGCGACAAGGGACGGCTGTGGGCTGGGCCATTGGGCGGGCCATTGGGTGTCCAAAGGCACTGGTGGGCCAAGTCTCATCAGGGCCTCGCCTGAAGGGACACCGCATAGCATTCGCCCTGGGGAAAGCTCTTCAGAACCTAACGAGTCGATCAACGATTCTCATCATGACTCTGGCTAATGAAAATGTGCGTTGATCTTGTCTTCATTAGTTCTCTTCATTTCTCATCTTTAACGTCCAAGATTTCGTGTTCTATGGACTCCCTTTATCCAAGAACTGGTAGACATAGACATCGATATCCTCGATTTCCCCCATGGTTTCTGGATGTTTCTGGGTGTCCCTGACTCGCTCAGCTTCTTTGACGCTTGAAATCAGCAGGATGCCTCCGGTCTCCTTCAGCGGAGGAGCATCGTAAAGGGCCTTCCTCGGCCGACTCGCGCCGTCCAGGAGAATCTTCTTGACGTCCTTGAAGGCCTCGACGCTCTCGAAAAAGGACAGTGGAACGAGCAGAGAAGGAAAGATGTGAAAAATTGAGTTGAGATCATGTTGAGATCATGTCAAACCTATTCCAACATCTCATCTAATATGATCTAATTAGATCATATTGGATCTGACTTGATCTCAATCTATGAATTTCTTTCCCAAAGCTGCAGCATATGCAGCTGCAGCAACACTGTCCAGTCCGCATGCTGTGCTGCGCCTCTTGGTCGCACCATTCTTTGACTCGTTCTCAGTTCGCTGCTGGGAGCTTTTGTGGCGTAACCGTGTAACCGTCTCATATCAATGGATGACAATATCAATATGGCAATATGGCAATATGGTTGTCAAATGTTATCAATATGATTCCCCAGCTAATATGGTTATCAAGATAATTATATGGTTATCAATATGATTCCCCAGCTAATATGATTACCCAGCTATTTGACTACCCGTATGCCCATATAAAATAAATCTACAATATGACAATATCAAGATTCCCCAGCTATTTGACCCATGACATGGTCATCCCTGTAGAGAAACATCGACAGCGATTCCAAACGATTCCCCGATTCCGAGCCCTGAGCTTCTCCAAGCGCCATCCTGAGGTCCGACGCACCAACAAAAAGCATGGCAGCATGGCAGCAAAGTTGCTGTTGCTACCCTCTGGTAATGACTAACATAGCGAACTGGAAAGATCCACCATTTTCAATGGGTAAATCCACTATTTCTATCACCATTTTCAATAGCTATGTTGACATAACCAGAGGGTATGCTTTTTGTTCTGCTGAGGTTTTTGTTGTGCTCCCTACCCGAGTTGGCACCAAGAGGTCGAGGGCACCTTTGTGGCCCTGGCGCCAACGGCAACGGCAACGGTAGACGCAGCACATTCCGTGCAGGTCGGATGCAGTCCGGACCTCCAGCGGAACATCCTGCAGTTTCACCACCTAGACACCCAGCAAAGACAGCGAGCAGCGAAGATTGCCACATTTCGAAACAAAATGAAACAAAATATCCAAAAATATCCAAAAATATCCAAAGATCACCGATTTCGAAATATGCAGAAGTCGCTACCGAACAGTTTTTGCAATCCCTCTCATCTTGGTCCTCCTCTGTCTACACAAAAAATATGAGAGAATAAAACAGGTTCTAAGGCATCCTGTTCCTGGATTCGATGATGCAATTTGACATGAGTACATGCAAAGTACACTCTTTCAGGTCACTCGGTCATTCTGCCAATCTCACAATCGCCACGTACTATACAAGACAGAATGGAGGGACCGTTTCAGTAAACAGCAAGAGATACTGCGAAGACATGGCAAAATCGCGAGTTTTTGGAAGGAGATGAAAAGAAGACAGCAGCTCCAGAAAAGCAGCTGCAGCTGCTCCAGTCAGCTTTGTTCGCACGTTGCTGTTGAACGCTTGATTTGGTGTTGTATCTGTTTAAACAATTCTAAACATGTCTTCAAACATGTTTTCAAAATCCAAAATTTTCAAATTTTCCACATGCAAAAGACTTGAAGATCCAAAGTTTGCCGTGTCGACGTTATGAATTTGGCCTTCTCATAGAGGTCCACTGCATTCCACCCGTACCTTGACGTCAACACCAAAACGGCGAAGGAAACTGCGGTGAATCTGATGCGAAATGCTGCCAATGTGTTGCACACACGGTGCAGATCTGATACCTGTTTTGCATGTGTGTTTTGCATATGTGTTTTGCATGTGTGTTTTGCATGTGTGTTTTGCATGTGTGTTTTGCATGTGTGTTTTGCATGTCTTTTGCATGTGTCTTTTGCATGTGTGTTTTGCATGTGTGTTTTGCATGTGTGTTTTGCATGTGCGTTTTGCATGTGTGTTTTGCATGTGTGTTTTGCATGTGTGTTTTGCATGTGTGTTTTTTGCATGTGTGTTTTGCATGTGTGTGTGTTGCATGTGTGTCTTGCATGTGTGTCTTGCATGTGTG
>Ga0126342_10021908_pt1 | contig 10606 bp, 10 predicted proteins | sample Cyp1metagenome_FD_92528 | JGI IMG/M metagenome (GOLD analysis project Ga0126342, IMG submission 92528) | Coral microbial communities from Lord Howe Island, Old Settlement Bay, Australia - Cyphastrea 1 metagenome | ecosystem: Host-associated > Invertebrates > Cnidaria > Coral ...
GAGAAGGTATTGAGTTTTTTTTTTTATTTAAAAAAAAAAAATATGGAAAAATAGTGTTTTTTTTTTTTGTTTTTTTTTTTTTTTTGGGGGGGGGGTGGGGGGGGGTGTGATAACGTTCTGTCGCGTGCGTTCTTCTTGACTCCGTTCTGTTGATGCTACGTTGTGAACTTTCTTCTTAGTCCTTTACACGCTCTTGATGCTACGTTGTGAACTTTCTTCTTAGACCTTTACACGTTCTTGATGCTACGTTGTGAACTTTCTGCTTAGACCTTTACACGCTCTACATACCGAACATGGTGTAAGAAAAAAAAGATGAAGATGATGATGATGATGATGATGGTGATGAGGTTGATGATCATGATGATGATGATAATGATGATGATGGTGATGATGTTGATGATGATGATGATGATGATGAAGAGGGTGAAGACGGTGATGGCAGTGATGGCGATGATGCACAAAAGATGAATGGACTCCTTAGTTGCGGGCAAACAAAATACAATATTTTGCTCGCAGTTACAATGGTTTCTATAATGACAATATTTTCCCCAATGGAACTACGCATGAAACATGCGAAATCAAAGACTGTCCATAAAACGCATTGTAATTGCGTGATTCAAACAACATTGAATCATTGAAAATCCTATTTTACACCACGGCCGATTACGCGCGGTGGACCAAGTAGTTTATATCCCATTACTACATACCCATTAAATCCCACTAAATCACCATTTCTGATGCTTAAACCCCATTTAACCACCATTAAATCGCCATCTTTCCTAGTGAAATCACTGGTTGACAGGGAACCAAGTCCTGTTGGTTCAACTGGCAGAATTCCTGCGCGCGCGACTCTCGAAAGTCGTCCAAGCTCAGCTTGTTGCTGCAACAGGTAGCCAAGACCACACCACATAACTCAGGATGTCCAGGTCTTTCTCCTGTGACCAGCATTTAGTAATAGCTCATGTTAATAGGTGTTAATAGTATGAATAGCCTGATGTTCACGCCATATAGCACGATAGATGAAACAAGCTGTTTCAATGGCCATGACTCAGGAACCGAGAACAATTGAAGGTACCTACCATATATAAGGCCTATTTGTCAGGCCTATGTAAGGGAATATAACCACGCAATATGGCCTTATATGGTACAGTACCTCCATTTTAGGATCCTGAAATTCCCATTGATTTATTAGCTAATGTTAATACTGACTATACTATGAATAGTATGATGTTATATGGGGGTTTCCTAAAATGGTATCCCTAAAACCATAGGTTTCAATACTATGCCCTGGGTGATGGTATATTTACCTGACTGGCTGATTCTGAAAGGGTAAAATGTTGGTAAAATATTCCATATACATGGAGCATATGGGTTATATAAATGATGGTTGATCTAAAGTCTTTCATCCGGAAACGGCAATTCTTCGCGGAAGAACATTCTAAACTGAATGTGACTGACTGTTTGACCGTAATTTCCAAGATACCGATATAACTGTTTTGATATACAAAACCAGCCTGACATTCACTTCTCCAGGATTCTTTAGGGCAAAAAATGCTGTAATATTGCTGTTTTGAATGCATTAACTAATGCACCTACCCACTTTGCTAACCATGCCACAAGAGTGCGTACAGTACATATACAAATAAGTTATCCGTGAATCCGATACAAGCCCAGCATTCGCAGAATACCGCGCAAGTTACTATGCGTCACCAAAGAAGCTGAACCCCAACCTGCAACTCCCATCTTTGGCATAAGAATTGTAAACCAAAAGATACAACCTACTGCAATATGGAAGCCAAGAATGGCAAGCTCCACCTCGACCATATTCCAGATTCCAGATCCATTTTTGATTCTCAAGATTCAATGCTGTATGTCATTTTCTATTTCATGATCAGTAATCTCTGTAACATACTATAACATTATATAACTAGCAAGCTGACAAGCTTGTCTCCTGCACTCTCATGTAGCTTCACGGCGCAGTCAATCGATCGATCCACTCCGATTCCACAGGGGTGTTTCGCCACTAAGACGAACTTGGTCAAGCCATACCTGAGACTAAACCCCAAACGGTTGTTTAATGGGGGGGATACCATTTACCCTCTGGTAAACTAACATAACTATGGAAAATCACCATTTTCAATGGGTAAATCCACTATAAATGGCCATTGTCAATAGCTATGTTAAATTACCAGAGGGTAGATGGATTTAGATGGAGGATTTCAACACGCTCCGTAGTTAGCTAAGTTAGCTAAGTTGGTTTATAAGTTTATAACTCCCACAACTATGGTTTATGGTAAATATATAACTATAGTTAATGGGGTTTATAAACCAACTTATAACTGATGGGCACCATCCTGTAAACCCCAAACGGTTGTTTAATGGGGGGGATACCATTTAAGTATCAGATTATGACTACTGGAGGAGTACCCCCTAATTGATAAACCATGGTTTATTAATCCAGGGTTGACCATGGTTTTATGGGGGTTTCCTAAAATTATGCAATGGCCATGCAACAGGAACCGAGAAAAAATGGAGGTACCTAGCATATATTTTTGGCCTATTGAAAATAGGCCCCTAATTTTCAGGGGATATCCCCACAATTCATATGGCCTTATATGGTACTAACGTACCTCCATTTTAGGATCCTGAAAATCCCATTGACCTGATACTGACTTTGATTTCACAAGAGGAATATTCGGATTGACAAATGGACCAGACTGTGATTGAACAAATCTTGGCCTCATTCACAAGTAGAACAACATGTGCATGTCGCAATCTCCATTCACAAATATGATAATGTGGAAATTCAATCTAATTTATCCAAATCAAATGAATCTACTGGGATTGTAATGGGATACTAATTCCATGGTATTTATCCGGATATGGGATGTCTCCAGGATCACAAGCTGCACGCATTCCCAGTGGTGTTAAGTCCGGCTGTCCAAGCTCAGCTTCGCGGCTTGGTCCGAGATACATTTCAGCAACCTCTGTGAGTGATGCGAGATCAAAGTCAGCAATGTCGGACCTGAGTGCTTCGCCTTCCCCACAGAATCCCATGGTTTTCGCTGGGGGATTTACACATAATTGGGACCGGGGTGGCCATGGGGGTGGCCATCATATTGGGATGGGATTAATGGGATTACACCTCTTGGACAATGGCCACCTAGAATCACCCATTGTCTGTGTTTTTTGAATAAAACAAACATATAGTACTGTTGTGTTAAGAAACAAAACATATGATGTCCAAAAACCTGAATCAGAGCCGGTCGCCGGTAAATTTGTTCTTCATCGCCTGGGTCTATGTGGTTTGAACATTGGAATTTAGCAAACCAGCAGGATATTGAGGATATGCGAAACTCTGTTAAGGAACATGTGTTTGTTTGTTTGTTGACTTGAAGGCCTTCTGGAAATGAAGTGTTTGCTGCCTGCTCATTTCTGCCACAGTTTTCCCAAACAACGTATTACTTCTATATATATATGTGTATATACATACGTATATATTAATATATACATTGTTTTGTTTTTTTGTATGCTGTGATTCTGGCAAATTGTTTGCTTACTCCTGACTCAGGGTCTCAACATGGAAACCAGTCCCATGGCCCATTGTCTTAAAACAAGGTACACCGGAAACATGTAAAAAAAAATGAATGCATATGATCTTAAACAACGGAATATGAGATATACATGGTGTATATGGATATACATCATTTCTGGTCAAACCCATCTTACTTTCGACGAAAGTATCTCCTTCTCTATCGTTTCTATGGCCATCTGGTGAAATCCACTATTTCTCATGGTGAAATCTCGCTATTTCCATGTTTCTTTCAATCCTAGAATCATCAAAAATATTGTTTCTATTTTTTCCACGGTCTAAAAACCCGTCATTTACACATTGAACATACTTTCACCATCTCCCACCCAACTTGCCCAACGTCCAATCATCATCGGCTCAGCAGCTCCACTCGAATCACTCGTCCCGAGCTCGGACTCGACGTCGGCAGGAGCTCCTCTGCACGAAGCTCCACACGGGGAGATTCGCGCTCGACGCAAATGACCTGTGGAAAACGGAGATTTCACCAGTGAAAAGATTGGTATATATATAATATATTATGGTGAAAGATTATATGGATATATACATATATATATATATATTACTATATTGCATAAATTGTATATATATATATACATATATATTATATATCTTGTATATACTGTATGTATATATATATGTATATATCTATGCTGGTCTGGAGGGTTACACATATATTGATGTCGGTATATTATATAAATTATACATAGAGGTTTTATATATGGCAAAGATTGGGATATAAATCCACGTTCGTGAAGCCATGTGAAGCCAATAATAATGGGATATTGTAGCATACTAATGGCACAAATATGGATTAATATGGGATAATAGTTGGATAATCATGAATAGTTATAGGTTTGAATAGTTATTAACCATGGTATACCCATGACAAATAGTGGAATTTGAATATATAACTATACTATATATGTTGGTTTTGGGGAATGGTTTATTGTTGGACACATTATTGGGATATCTGGTAATTTAATGGTGTTCCATATTGGAATTTCACTGGGCAAAATATGACTATACTGGGAATATCACATGCAAACATTGGGAAAGCCTCTGGTAATTCAACAGGTTGGGGATGACCATTTTTTGTCAACCCAAACATAGAAAACACATGACTAATGGTCAAAATTTTATTAAATATATTTCTAATGGTCAACTATACTATTGGATATGTCACCAAAAATATGACTACAGTAATATATTATCTTATGACTGGATATGATATGAAATTATGGTTAATGGGATGGTTAGCATGAATACCACTTAGGGGACATAACATGATATATCACAGGAACATAGGGATATATTGGCTGATGGGGATATGTACAGAGAAAAAAAGCAAGCACTTTATCTGGCTGAAAATAGTTGAAACTCCGAATCCTAGCCATCATTCCAGTGACGTCACAAATGATGTCATTACAATTCATCCAAATATTTCACAGGAATATACATACATACATATACAGTATATATATATATTAACATATGGGTATGGAATGGGCTACTCGGATATGGATACATACAAACATACATACATACATACCTACATACATACATACATACATATATATATATATGGGTATGGAATGGGCTACTCGGATATGGAGTGGGGATATAAGATGATATGAGTACTCAATGGGATGGTATATCATATGCATCATAGAATGATATTGGTGGTACTCGTGAGCTTTGCGTGTTATGTCAAGTGATATCAGGTGACATAAATTATGAAAGCCCTTGGGAATCATCTGAGTAAAAGCATATCGTCCCTGGCTCCTGTATTCAAGCATGGCAATTGACAGTCCCACAATAAATGGAGGTGTTCATGAGATTGACTGAGCACGGCATATCACTACGTATAACTGTGTGGGATTTTCCATTGCCATGTTCGATGAACTGACGGTAGCAATCAACTGGAACTGCTGGCTTTATCCTGGAAACAGCCAACATGCCACAGATAGATATTTCTACAGCTAGGATTCAATCTTTACGGGAATACCAACCAATGACCAACCCCCCCTGTGGAGTGGTATTTCACCCCTAGACTAGTTGAATGTTCCATTTTACGATTCGGTTGAGGTTAGGAGAAATCGTTTTTGAAATCTCTGGGCATATGTACCAAATTCCCTGCTTTGACGCTTATCACAATGTCAACTGGTTTGGAAATCATGAGTATTATATCAATTATATCTAAACCCACTTCTTTGCCGGATAATTGTAGGACTCAAAGACTTGCTACTTCTGGCTATGAACTTACAGTCCATGTGATCGCCTGAGAGTAAGCAGAATGCCAGTTGCCACAGACCACCAAGTGATGTAAAGATCACTTTTGGAGCCTTTTGGATATCATGTTTGGAGCTCCTGCTTGCTAGAGGGAAGCACTTAAACTGGCACGACTCCAGTTTAAACATCTGGTAAACCCATACATAAACGATACTTGATGGTTGAACATGTATCTGGTAAACATCATACATACATTTACTTGATGGTTTACCCATACATAAACCCAACATCATATCTTGCATCGGTTGAATAAAAGCGTCCTTGAAATTCCTGGTAGGATCCTGGTGGTTGGTCGTGGTTTTACCGTCTTACCGTCCGGCGACTTCCGGTGCGGTTCCTCTCAAGTAGCTATGGTTAAAACATGTTCAAACTACATCCCACCTTTTCAGGGTAAACCATGGCAAGGTCCATAAAGATTACATACCCTGCAGCTCCAAGTAGGTTATATCCCGGAATATATCCCTATGACATACCAACTAAATCCCATTGAATCATCATTGTTGAGGGTAAAACCACATTAAATCCCATTAAATCACCATCTTGCCTAGTTCAATCACATTAGCACACCATCAAATCACAATTTTCTCCCACGTAAACATCTTAAACCCCGTCAAATAACCGATAAATCACCACTTTTCCTGGGTAAATCCCATCAAATTTGATCAACCACAATCCCACATCCACCCATCACAGCATCAGCCACCGTGAGCTTCATGAGCCCCGCTGCCAACATAGCACAGTTGGCGTTGCCCGCACCGATGTCCAAGACGCCAGCGTTTTGGACCTCGCCTGGAGAATGGTTTCATCATGAAAAATGGATGTTTAAATGTGCTAAATGGGGATTAACTGGGAAAGCTGGTGATTTAACGGGTAATTCATATGATGTAATGGGGTTGACTTGAAAACTGTTGATTTACTGGGATTCAATGGGAAGTATATAATGGGGATACATGGGATATAGCCTACTTGGGGTATGCAGCTGGGGTTATTTTAGATGCTATTAGTGTGGTAATCCCCTATGACTTGGATACAAGCCCTAGAAATCGCAGCAAGTGGACCTGCACCCCCAAGTGGCAGTTGGGAAGTGGCTTGCAAATACAATACAAGTGGCAATCAACATATGATCGGAGTATCACCTCGAAGGACAACGTCTTGAGATTCTACATGTTACATGCTTTGTGGCTTCAAATTCCATTCGACAACTGGGATACAAAAAAGGCACCACTTGTGGCTCTTAGTTCCTGAAGATTGAAGATCTCCTAAGAAAAATCCTGCCGGAAGATCCAACGACGGAAACAAGGTGCAAACAACAACCATGCGGATATCAACCCTGCATGGCAATTGAACTACGGGATGCTCATAGCTCACCCAACTGTCATCGGAGAGATTTCTGCCTGTTGGCAATGGAGCAGGGGATGCAATCAAGAGATACCATCCTGTCCCGATTTGATACTTGGTTCCAGAATATTCTGTATATGTGCCCCATAGGTGGCTAAGTTGCTTCAACTGAAGATATATATATATAGATTGGTTGCCCTCTGGTAAACTAACAGTTTGCTATGGAAAATCCCCATCTTTAATAGGAAAATCAACTATAAATTATATATAAATGGACCATTTTCAATAGCTATGTTAAATTAACCAGATGGTAAATACACCAACTTATAACTTGGGGGCAGCACCTTCCATGTAGGCTACATAGCAAAAATCTGGGCTGCTCATTCAACTTCATCGCCTCCCAACATGGCCCAGATCTTGTGGAGCAAGGAATACTCCTGTCACAACTGGAACGCTTCCGCGTTTGTTCGGCAACTTTGTGGTAGCCCAGTGAACATCAAAATAGGTGGTAAATGGATAGTCATCCCCCCAAAACATAGCAATATACTACTGGTTGGTGGTTGAGCCACCCCTCTGAAGAATATGAGTTCGTCAGTTGGGATGATTGTTCCCAACTGAATGGAAAGTCATAAAAGCCATGTTCCAGTCGCCACCAACCAGACTAGGGTTTTAACATGTTTTAACCCATCCCCAATTGGTTCCTTGGGGCCTTGATTCACCGGGTGGCAAGCAAAGCTTGATATGCCATGGGCGAAGATGGAACACACAGAATACATAGATTCTGGGTAAATTATAATATTTCACTACCCTGAATTAAGGCCATCTGGGGATGATTTCCCTTACTAACCATGATTTCCAGTGAGGTCGCAGTGAGGTCGGTATAATTTACCCAGATAGATTGGTCCTTGATCTCACTGACTATTGACTGCGAGGCCTTTCATGCGATAGCCAACGTACATAAATTGCCAGAACTTCATGGGTTTCTTCCACAGAATTTCGGCAATTTCTCCTGCGGAAGGAACTTTGCATTGTACTTCACCGGGCGGATCAGTGATGACCCCAACATCGGCAAGCCCCTGTCCTTGGAACCCGGGGAACCCAGTGTGAGGGTTGAGCGTATTGGAAAATCCCTGTTTGACAATCTTTTGGGGAATAGGGATTCCCAAGATGAAGATGATATTGCCCAAAATAGATTGAGTAGCCCCCTAAGAATGCTGAGCCAACTGAGGTTTTTGAAACAGTTCGATTGAACACTAATGGAGACCTATAATGATCCGTGCTACATGTCCAAATCAAAGAAGCATGGAATTGTTTCGTGCTTGCATTGAAGAGCAATCTTAGTATATGATCACAATTATAAGACTATTATGTTCAATGTGAGTTGTTATCTTTGGCATCATATTTTGCAAGTACCTAAGCATGAACATAATAAAAATATACCACACAGATCGAGTCTTATCTTATTTTTGTTGATGGTCTTTGCCCTTCCTGTACTTTCTTCCGGATTTTGCTTCGGAATTGAAATCTCCCAGGCAGATTAGGAAATCTCCCTCTGGAACACCCAAGGTCTACGAGGTTGAACGGCAACACTACTTAGTGACGTAGTGAGTCTCGTTGCCACTTAGCGTTTCAATCGCAATTCAAGATCCCTTGCAAATAGCTGAACATATATTCAAATATCATACCTGAATTTTGAAAGGATCCAAAACTGTAAACGCCCCAAAAGTAGTGGCACGCACAATCCCCAGTTGATATCATTGAATCTTACATATCTTACATATATATATACACATTGCATATGCACATTTTCTGGTTTGTAAAAGAATCTCAACCATACATATTCCATCCGCCAACCTTACCGGTCATTTCAGGATGCAATCGGATTCCAATAACAAATTATGATAAAATATGATAAATCCAATCCACAATTGGGTGGTATAACCTCCCATTAGTCAATTTAATCATGAATCACCATCACCAACCAGCATGTTTTGATTGATACCACGCCACCATTAACATGTATGTATACATACATATATGTATATTCCATTTATATTCCTCTATTAACATATTGATCATTATTAATCTCAAATAAATAATCAATATTGATCAGCAAATCCCCCCCCACTCAAGCAACAGGCCGTAAACCGCCACTCCTCTGACTTTTTCGTGACTCTGAGTGGCGGGACATGGACCATGCGACAACTTCAATGAGTGGTACCCCGTCGCATCACCAAAGACCCCTCGTAGGCAGTGGTTTAGCGAGGGAGCTCCCGCTTCGTGCAGATGTCTTTCCAACAGATCCTTGGTGGACGGGGGTTATTTGAAGAGAACAATGGAACATCACTTGGAACAGGAATATCATCTAGAAATGGTGGATTGAGAAATGTCTGTACTTAGGAGAGAGTGTGTGGATCCAGATATTATTGTATGACATTGTGTGTCATTTGTATATTATACGTTCACATATATCATCATTGCCATTACAATATGTTGGGCAATATGTTGCATGTGTCTAAAATTAGAGACCCCATGAAATTTCGGATCACGTCAGGCCTTGTGGCACAAGCATCGCAGGATGATAGATGACATATCCTTCGGTAATCAAACATGGCTGGCAATGGCTGGCTGGAAAATCCCTTGGTTTTCATAATATGTTCTCAGTAATATGTTTTAATCAAAAATTCATTGAACGAAATGGGGATTTTCCAGGAAACCATGTTTGATGACACCGGAGAGTAGCAGGGTTCTTCCCATCTTTGGTGGATGATAGGACCAGGACGTCTACATCTTTGGGAGAAAGCATTAAAATTCCAATCTGTCACGGCCCAAGGCACTGTCAGAGACTTTAAAGCAGCGTTCAACGACTCCACCTCGCAAAATCCACTCAGCTGGAATCCAGTTGTTTGCCCTTTTCTTGTGGAACAAGGGGACATCTCGAGTATTTTTAGGGGCAAATCTCGATGTTCCAGCGCCATGTTTCATTACCCGTTACGGATAGTTGTTGGTGAAATCCACCGTGAAATCCCATGACCCTTGCCCGTGGCTCTCTATGCTCCCAGTCAATTCCCTCATGTTTCGCTTTGCTTGGTCCAAACAATACGGAGCCCCAAACAGGTTCCATTGAACTATCCCGATTGTTAAATACAAAAGCTTACAGTAGAAGGTTTGATTTTTCCATGTTGGTAAAATCAGTGAAATGCCGAATATCTATATATATATATCTATATATATATATATATGTATATATATATATATATATGTATATTGTAGAACTGGTAGGGGCCCCTTGGCTATTCCCTTTCCTCCTCCAACCAAAGAAACACCAAGGCCCTCCCGAGCCGCAAAGCAAGGCGCCACGCCTTTTATGGCTACCAACACGGACAC
>Ga0126342_10021909_pt1 | contig 10605 bp, 13 predicted proteins | sample Cyp1metagenome_FD_92528 | JGI IMG/M metagenome (GOLD analysis project Ga0126342, IMG submission 92528) | Coral microbial communities from Lord Howe Island, Old Settlement Bay, Australia - Cyphastrea 1 metagenome | ecosystem: Host-associated > Invertebrates > Cnidaria > Coral ...
ATATATATATATGTGTGTGTGTGTAATAGCTCCTCAGATGCAGACTCTAGGGTGCGAACAGCCAAACATTTTCAACAAAAGACACGCCGAGTGTCAGCATGTGGTGGATGACCATGGTGATTTGTGTTGCTTACAGTAGCCTGATCCAGAACCATCGGCACTTGATATTCATCCACCATGGCGTCAACAACTTTCTGGGCGATGGCGTAGAAGGTATCAAAATCCTTCAGTTCAGCACTTCAGGGATGAATGGGTTCGTCTGGACATAAGGCACCACTATCATCATCTTTTCGAGTAGAACTGTCATCACTTTGGGGGTATAACATGGTATGACCATGGTATAACCATGGTATAACCATGGTATAACCATGGTATAACCATGGTATAACAATTTTCAAGCAAAACCACCAACAGATCAAGGACGCCTTTGAAAATGGGGTTGGCACTTTGTTCTTGGCGACGCGGGAAGGTAAAGTTTCATTGGAAGGTCTGTAAACTCTATCCGTTGCATCACCAGCTGGAAAACATCTATTAATATATATATATATATATGTATATCCGCGTTTCTGTGGTACTGCAAACGAAAACGGGAGGACATATTAAGTCATATTTCATCATTGACACTCATCAATGGGTGAAGAGAATATCTACAGGAAAACGCGCTTTTACCATCCAAACGCGGAGGATTCCTTTTGGGTTTCCCTTCATCCAATTCACATATGTCTGATTAATTCTGATTGCATGCGCTACACACAAATATCTCCCGTCATCGAATTCTGGTGTGCATCGTTGACGCTTTGCACTCGCGAGGATGTACACTCTCATGTGCGTGACTGACAGGCCGATCCTGCAACACCTCTTCATATGAGTCAAGGCATCTTAGTTGACTACTTTCCGGTAATTCAACATAGCTATGGGAAATAGCTCATTTATTATCATTTATGATTTATATACCTATTGAAAAATTATGGTGATGTGCAACATTTTGCAATAGCATGCAATAGCTATGTTATGTCAAATTACCAGAGGGTAGTTCACATGCGGGGTCTCCCAAATCACTCGTATCTAGCACATTTGGTCCCAGAATTTGGTTATCCTACACAGCTTCGTTTGCCACTCTGGCGTTGGTACAGGAATATCAGGAATGTAGCACCCAAGCGAGAGGCAAATCGTGAGGTCTTACTCCAGGCATAACATGGCACAACCCCCCCATATCCTATCACTCCCTACATCTCCTTACCACAGCAACTCTAAATCTGGTGATTCTCTACACTCCCTGGACCCCTTCATGGCCCAAAGTTTGTCGGGAGCTCCTCTGGCAAGAAAGTGGGCTTCTCGTCGTACTGAGGGCAGGAAAGGTCATCGTGATACCTAGACCAAATGTCGTGAAGCTGCTCTATGTCCTTGGTAAAGCTCAACTGGATACCTCTGGGCCACTTGCAAGAACGAGAATTTACCTGCAAAACAAATGGATTGACCTCATGACTCATAAGTCATAAGCCTTTATAGTTCTTTTACATATTTTTACATGCTTTTTGCATACTTTCATATACTTTCACCCATTTTGATGCATCAATTCACCAAATTTCACCACCAAGCATCGTCCTGCGCAAGGATGCACAGTTGGGAACGATGATGAGGTCCACAACGAACGAAACTCTGCAAATATGGGCATTGAGTGAAGTCACTCCTAGGAAAGTTGCTGTGAAAATCTGTGAATCATCGTGATGATTGATGCTGGCTTCCACGTTTGGTCGATTGACAGCCCCTGTCTTCCAAGCATCTCTATGGGTATTCTGCCTCCAGCAGTGCATGGAATCCTGGGCGGTTTCGCACCATCTGACAGAAATCCCCCCTCTCTCAAAAGTTTAGGCAACTGACGGCGTGGAAGCTCCCAAGTCCACACAACCTCAGGGCAATGAACTTCGAACGTTCAGCGATCCCGGATGGTCGCATCCCAGCACCAATTCAAGCAATAGATCTACTGTAGATCTGACAAAGTGGCAAACCAAAATATGTGCTGCGTTTTTTTAATTCAAATGATTGATATCTTGATATACCATCTGGTGATTTAACATAGCCATGGAAAATCACCATTTTTCAATAGGTAAGCCATCTATAAATGGGCCATCTCCCATGGCTATGTCAAATAACCAGAGGGTAATTGAGTGTTTCTTACCTACACCATCCTACATTGGATCTGGAGCCCCACCGCAGCTGAGCCGATCACCTTCGCTTTCTGTGGGCTCTATGGGTCGTTTCGCAGCTTCACCACGCTTCTCCTGCCATAAACCATGACTGGGGATGGTTTATGGCAGGTGAATCCACGCTACTGCCTACATCTGCCTACTCAACCAAGTCTTATTTAATGACTCTTGGTGCTTCACTGACCCAACGCTCCTCTTTGGAATCAAGTGCAGGACTTACCTGTCGAGCACAGTGGCTTTGCCCCGGTCGTGAGTTTCTGTGTGTTTACCTTCAGGTAAACTCACATAGCTATGGAAAATCACTTATAAAAGCAAAATCAACTACAAATGGGGTCATTTTCAATTTGTTCAATAGCAAACTATTCAATTAGCGTTTTTTGTTTTGATCCAGTGTCACGACCGCCACAAGGGATGGGCCTCCAGAGATAAGCCCGGAGGGAATAGGCCCGGCGGCCTAGAGTTGTGGAAACGTTGGCCTCCAATCTGTCCAACATCTGCCAAATTAGTGAATACTTAGTTGATTTTCTATGGAATTTATATGGATTTTCTTGGTTTCCAGGTGGTGAGCTATCCTGATCCAAACAGGGTTTCACGATTTTCAAGGCAGCACCACCTGATTGGGCTGCATACACATGCATGGACTTAGGATCATGCTAAAGCATACAAAAGCAATATGCGTGCAGACAAGTAGCGCTGACAACCGACTTGTGTTGCCTGCAGGAGCTTGTGCAAACCATAAGCAACTAACTTGGTAAATGCACCACACCGATTGACAAGGCACCAAGGGTTGAACAAAAAAACAGCGCAAACCGACACTGAGATAATGTATGATACTTGTAATGTGGTAAACCCGAGAATAAACCATCCCCAATATGAGCAGAAAAGGGAATCCAACCGTTTCCAAGCATCAAGCGATCATGCTAAGCATTGGAGATTTATGACACGGGGATGGCATGGGGTGAATCCCACACTCCATTTGGGGGGTTCCAAAGTCAAGGGGGTACCCCCAGTTCTCATCCACCTCCATCGTGTCCTGCTCGGCCCTTGTAACCGTTGTGACCGTGGTGACCGTTGCGACTTGGCTTCTTTGAAGCGTCCTTAGTTCCACATCCACTGTCCAAACCTGTTATAAACGCAGGATTGACGGGTGATAAGCTGATAATCTGGTGATAATTTGATGATTGAGGTGTTTTCTCATCAGGCTGAATGATCACTCTCCTGCACCCAAAGGCTCCATGGTGTTGGGTCAGGCCGGTCAGGCCCCCGAGACTCTGAACCAACAGGGTCAGCGTGGCCAGGTGCATGGTCACTATGAATAAAGTTGGAACTAGAAACTTTTGAAATGACCTTCCGGCAATCAAAACATGGCTGGAAACTCCATCATTGAAATTATATTATATGGGTATGGGTCGATACCTATAGATACATTTTTAGTGGGATGAACATCCATAAATCCCAGCTATTTTGGGGTTCACTAGGTACCAGGGTTTTGACCCATCCCCATATTCTCAATTATGTCAATAGATGATTTCCAGGTGAAAGATCTGAACGTCTCGCTTGGCCCAGGACTTCATGAAGCGCATTTCGTAGTGCTGACTACTTCTCCAACCACCACTGCCACCAGCTGGAATCACCACCTGAGGAAAACCCCTCAGGTTTCATGTCGGAAAATAAGGATTTGAAAGGACAAACCTCGAGAATGGCACCAATGCAGTGCCAATGCACCATGACCACACACACAAATTTGTTATTATTATTCATAATTATTATTCTTAATAATCATTATGTTGTATATCTATTTATATATATACACACACGTATATACACATATCCCGCCACATGTTTTAAGATGTTTTAAGTATTTTAAATATTTTAAGTGCATACGGGGGTAAAAGGATCACTTCAGAACACCATGTCAGCCATCACTTCAGAACACAGGCCCAAAAACGGGGCATCATGACTATGGGGCATCATGGCATCATAGCACTTTGGGAGGTCACGCGTTCTAATGCGATGTGTGTACCAAAAAAGGCGCTATTCAGGGACTGTTTCCTCACATCCTGCTTTCAACTGTAATGGCTCTTACTGGTCTCTTGCCTTGGAAGTCCTTATGCTCAACTAGCCATTTAGGGTTTAATTGGGGGAGAGGGGTGTGATGTTGATGAAGTTGATGATGTTGATGATGATGATGATGATGATGATGGATGATGATGGATGATGATGGATGATGATGGATGATGATGGATGATGGATGATGGATGATGGATGATGGATGATGGATGATGGATGATGATGATGATGATGATGATGATGATGATGATGATGCTGATGATGCTGATGATGCTGATGATGCTGATGATGATGATGATGATGGATGATGATGGATGATGATGGATGATGACGGATGATGATGGATGATGATGGATGATGATGGATGATGATGGATGATGATGGATGATGATGATGGATGATGATGATGATGATGATGATGATGATGCTGATGCTGATGCTGATGCTGATGATGATGGATGATGGATGATGGATGATGGATGATGATGATGATGATCATGATGATGATGATGATGATGATGCTGATGCTGATGCTGATGATGATGGATGATGGATGACGATGGATGACGATGGATGACGATGGATGACGATGGATGACGATGGATGAGGATGGATGAGGATGAGGATGAGGATGATGATGATGATGATGATGGTGATGATGGTGATGTTGATAAATGGCTGATGTTGATAAATGGCTGATGTTGATAAATTGTTGATGTTGATAAATGGCTGATGTTGATAAATGGTTGATGTTGATAAATGGCTGATGTTGATAAATGATTTATGGTTGATGTTGATAAATGGCTGATGTTGATAAATGGCTGATGTTGATAAATGGCTGATGTTGATGATGCATGTGATGTACAGTAGATGAAGCTGATATAGATGATGTAGAGGATGTAAAGGATATAGAAAAGGTGTACGAGATGCAGTGCTGCATGCAATGTAGATGAAGTTGATGTAGATCATCTAGCTGACTGAGGATCATCTTCCGCGTTCTAAAGCGATGCTTTTCTGTGCTTTCTAAAGCGATGGTTTTCTGCGCGTTCTAAAGCGAGGGCCTTACCGTATACGGGACTCGCGTATCATCGCGACTATTGTCATAGTAGAATTTTATTTATCAATACAAACCGTATATATCCGTATATATGTATCTGTATGTGTGTGTAATGTATTGTAATTTGATGTGGTGTGATGTGGTGTGATGTGATGTGATGTGATGTGATGTATGTATTGATTTATCTGTCTTATTCATTACTGAACATAAATATCTACTATGAATATTAACTATATACATATATCATATATACATTGATACATGTTTCAAATCATGATTCTATATGCATCCCCACCTGCAGGATTTGAGCTTGTCCAGGCGCCAGCCAGTCTTCGGTGTGCCCACTGCCCCTGGGAACAGAAACCCACCCGAAACATCACAGATAGAAAGCCAGAAATTGTGGATTTAGGGCTACCAAGAAATGGATGGCTTACAATTCGTAATTGAAAATCCTACTAGATGGATTAAATGGACTTAACATGGATTTAAATGGATGATTTGGGGGTACCCCTATTTTAGGAAACCACCATTTAAGCATGAAACGATAGTTTGTACAGTTCAGAATGGATAGCATTCTATGGGCCATCTCTGGGCGCTCTATGTCTCAGCGCCCGCCTGGAAAAATGCAATCTGCATGCCTCAAACTGCTGAAAGTCAAGCTTCACCTCGGGGAACCGGTCGGGAAAAGCGGTGCTCGGCAGATTGGGACGTCGGAAAATTGCAGAAAAATGGTTGACGCGCCTGGAAGAAGCCCCTGCCACGATTTTCAGCCTTGAGTGAAACAGGCTGGTTTCAACCAAAGTCCTCACATTGAATTTCTGGACTCAAAAGGAGCAACATGGAGAAGCCTAAGGTCAGCACCATGCAAACAACCATGCCACCATGGCTCTTCGCCATGTACACCCTCAGTTTTGCACAAAGATCAATGGCACAATCCATCTCCAAAAGGGTGGTTTCTTATTGGCTTTACAATATGGGGTGTTCCATAGGTGTACCCCAAAATTCATGGTTTAAAATGGAAAAACCTATATATTAAAATGGATGATGTATATAAGTTATAAGGGTACCACCATTTCAGGAAACCTCCATGTAACAAATATACAACAAAATACAACAAAGCACGGTTCTGACAGTGCCACGATCTGCTGAGCCGTCTGCTTGGCACCATGGAAGTCGTCAGGTGCTTTTGAGTTTGACCTATGGACAAAGAATGAGTTGGCAAAATCCCATGGTTTGAGATAAACCCAAACTGGAAATAGCTACCTCTACACGACTCTACCCACTATCCTTGCCTGATGAAGGCTGCCCAAGCAGCAAGCACAGCCTTTGTGTTGAAGCGGGAAGGATCATGTGCACTGGGGTCCGTGTTTTTTGCAACCTGGCAATGGAAAATCCATGAAAATCCCCCATCGAAATCTCCATTTACACCATTTACAAATTCTTTTTCACATGCTTTAACCGTCGAGCTTCGGATTGCCCCTTGCCGGCAGTTTCTGGGTGATAAAACGAGGACACGTCTTGGACGGCTGCGACCAAGCTGCCGAATCTGAAAAGCTGTGCTCCTGGATCTGCACAGTTTTTCGGCTGAAGCAAGAGAAGACCTGCAAAACATTGCACCACACTGCTGGAACCCAAATTCTCCTGTAAGTGGATCAAGATGGCCGTGATATGCCATGAGTACATCATTTTCTGCACGAGCGGCATAATTACAGGACATTAACTTTTTGCACCAGCAAATTTATTCCATCTTCTTCCATGTCCTTCCGAATTGTCGCTTTCCTGAGGAAGGAACTGCAGGTACCTCAGGACCTTCCAGTAAGCTGAGTGGTAGGAGAAAGTACGAGAGACCTCGACGGCACGGAGCGCCGCTGGGCCTTTGAAGACCATCAAATCCCTTCAACTGCCAGTGTGGCACAATGAGATATCTGAACATATATGGTATAATTAAAATGAAGAATTACTAACCACTTCTGGACGTTGCATGGTTCACAAATGAAATAGCATGTTGGAAAATAGATGAAGCATTAACATGATAAAACAAAATAAAAGCTTGCAAACTCTGCCTGGCTTCAACCAGCAGTCCGCTGACACGACTGCACGGCAGCGTGGGTGCCCCACCTATGAGATTCAGATAGCGCAAATCGAGAGAGCTAACATGAAAGAGCCATATTAGATCCACAAGAGGTGTTGTCGTTGGTGGTGTCCCATTGCAATTTTTGGTGGTAAACCCACTGGATTTACCCCAAGCCCAACCCACATTAGTTGACTTGAGCAGTCTCAAAACCATCAAAACGTCTCCCAACGGATTGTGATAATCGCCGATATATTGGTTAGCAAAAGTTCCCCATATAAGCATCAACGGAGGTTTTGAACGCTGCCCGTGGGAACAACATCCACGTCTGGGGTGCGCTGCTGTCGTTGCTGTGAGCGACTTCCGCTGGCTATCGTCAACGCAAACCTGTGCCCGGCAGCATGAGTTGCATCAGCATTCATGGCTGGTTAACGGGGATGGGGATGCTAAGAATCATACAAAGATAAATGGCCTAAGAATCATACATAAACAATCATTGAAATCGAATGGATGTATATATGATATATGTATACATTTGTATTCTAGTATTTATATAATTATATTATATTCTAAATATAAATATATATATATATATATATATTATACATTTGTATGTGTGATATTTGTAGAAAATATCAACTTAATAAATGGAAATCAATGGGAGCACGCCCTAACGACTATTAAGCCACCTCACCACTTGGGTCTGAGGCAATGACCAAAACAAAGCCTGCAGCAGCAATCGAGCCCAAGTTCAAGGACTGAAACCTTAGGAGCTGCGGCTCTGAAGTCTCACACCTTGAAGCTTTGCCCCCCGCTGAGGAGCAAAACAAGGGGCCGGAGCGTGTCCGGTCTTGAGGCTGCGCAATAGTCAAACAGCCTCAGAGACCGAATGGGTTTGCCCAAAAAATAGGGTACCTAGTACCCATAAATCCAGAGGTTTGTCATTTTCCCAACCAAAATTGCCATTTGCGGGTGTATATATTACCAATTCTTAAGCATACATGCACGCACACACACACACACTACTCAAATTGGCAAAGACCGGTCTTTATCAACTTAGGCTCAGGCATTCTGTCATCTCCTCGGACATGAATTTGACGGATCTCAAACACGTCTCACCCAAATCCACTCAAGTTAATTAGGTCGAAAGCGAGGTTTGGACAAGGAAGCAAGCAGTAAAACACATAAGATGTTGTCTCATGAAATGATATGCTGAACCATGACAAGCTGAAGCCAAACCCCGTTCATCACTTTGCTTCACTCTTGGAGCCACTACTTCACAGCAAACCTTTGAATGATTCCAAACCAGATTCGTAGTTTCAACCCATCCATTCGCAGTTGCCGGGGAGCTATGCATTGTCTTCTTGAGATGGATTGAAAGTAGTATCCGTTTCAAGCACCCAATCTTGATTCTAAATTAAACTTGATTAAACCATATTAAAGCCCAACAGCTGGATTCAGGCCGTCTGTTGGTCAGATGTTTGAAATATCTGCAGTCCCAGCCACAGAAACTCGGAGCCTCCAGCCTGTCGCTGCATATTGAGGGCTGACATGGCTGACATGGTTCCCTGGATTCCCAACGGGGCCTTTGGCGGTTTGAAACGCGAAATGATGAAATGACTCAGCCAGGAAAAACTGTGGGTCGCCTCGACTTGGGACCATTCCACCAGGTAAAGGCGTTGGCATTCGAACCTGACAGGTTCAACCCCAAGGGATCCCAAGGGACATAGTTGACATAAAAACTTGGTTCAACATGTTCCAAGTCAACCACGGTAATTCGACTACATGGGGATCATGATGGCACAAGCCTTGTGCCAACCATCGCTCTGCACTTTGCAAATGGTGCAACGCTCAAACCTTTGCGCACACGTCGCATATCAGCATTTGGAGTAAGCTCACGCCGTCTGAAGCGAGGCCCGTGCCAGTGCAGGAAGTCACCGTACCCCATGAAAAACATGCCATCCTTCGGGCAAAAGAGTCTGCCTCTGGTTATCGCTGGTTGTAGTGATGCTGATGGTGATGATGATGCCCATGGTGGTGACGATGGTTCTGGTTGTCGTATCTATCTATCTATCTACCTACCTATCTATCTATCAATCTATCTATATCTATATCTATATCTATATCTATATCCATATCTATCTATCTATCTATCCATCTATCTATCTATCTATCTATCTATATCTATCTATATCTATCTATATCTATCTATATCTATCTATATCTATCTATCTATCTATCTATCTATATCTATCTATCTATATCTATCTATATTTATCTATATCTATCTATATCTATATCTATATCTATATCTATCTATCTCTATCTATCTATCTATCTCTATTTATCTATCTATCTATCTATCTATCTATCTCTCTATCTATCTATCTATCTATATCTATATCTATATCTATATCTATATCTATATCTATCTATATCTATCTATATCTATCTATATCTATCTATATCTATCTATATCTATCTATATCTATCTATATCTATCTATATCTATATCTATATCTATATCTATATATCTATATATCTATCTGTCTATCTATCTGTCTATCTATCTATACATCTATCTATATCTATCTATATCTATCTATATCTATCTATATCTATCTCTATCTCTATCTCTATCTATATCTATATCTATATCTATCTATCTATCTATCTATCTATCTATCTATCTATATCTCTCTATATCTATCTATATCTATCTCTATCTCTATCTCTATCTCTATCTATCTATCTATCTAAATCTATCAATCTATCAATCTATCTATCTATCTATATCTATATCTATATCTATCTATCTATATCTATCTATATTTATTTATATGAGCGATTGTGAAAACCCTAGGTTCACGGAAAGGACATCCACAAATTTGGGAAGGTCCCATCGCTTACCACACGTTTGTACAATAATGATATATGGTAAACTTGAGGGGGTATCGCTTGCAGGAAACTGCTGCATTTATATATATATATGTGATGAACTATGAATAATATATGATATTTGGGTATCGCTAATGTGGATATTAGAGAAATATGATGACATAACCTTGAAAAGGTGTATCGCTAATTTGGGAAGGTCCCATCGCTTACCTCGTGTTTTTTACAATTTCCATCAATTTCCATAAACCAATGTCCGTCGAATACATATTTAGTATTGCCGGGGTTTTTACGGTTGCTCATAT
>Ga0126342_10021910_pt1 | contig 10605 bp, 9 predicted proteins | sample Cyp1metagenome_FD_92528 | JGI IMG/M metagenome (GOLD analysis project Ga0126342, IMG submission 92528) | Coral microbial communities from Lord Howe Island, Old Settlement Bay, Australia - Cyphastrea 1 metagenome | ecosystem: Host-associated > Invertebrates > Cnidaria > Coral ...
TATATATATATGTATATGTATATATACATAATTAGTTATAGTTATATGTATATATATATATGTATATATATACAGTATACGTATATATATATATAGCAGTATATATAGGATATATCAGTATATGCTTTCATATACAGTCATTTTCTAATGTTGTTTTCATTTCTTGGGGACTCTCAGCTATAAAAAGTGGGGGTTCACAGCCGAGAGTCGCCATCTGAAGGTGTGAATGGTACCTGCCCGGGCACAGCTTTCAAGAGGCGGGATCTGGATCTGGCTGGAGTGTGTATATTCATTTTGTATGATATTATATATATATAAATACACACATTATATACTGTACATATTATGACATATATATATATATATATACACTGTACATATATATACACATAAAACATATACGTGAATATATGCTGTTCCTGCAAAGCCTAGTTTTAGTTTTGACGCTAGGGCCATGGGCCATGTATTGGGCGACTTTGCCCCGACTGTTCCGGTGCGTAGCAAATACTGTATGTCTGGGAGCGAAAAAGGACACATGTCGCCACATGTCGCTTGGGATCCTCCACAGAACACGACCTGGGCTTCCAGCTCGAGGTTGGCTGTTTAGTCCTCAAAATGAGCAAAATCCAACAAGTCCCTCTACAATCCAACAACATTACTCCTCAATTTTGAACCATAGTCAACCTGAGATTCCACCCAAGAATTCCAAGGGTCTGAACCTCTGCAATAGCTCCCTTGATGTTAGGCAGACGGCTTCCAATGTGGAGCAGTGCAAAAGGCGCTGTGAAGCCCTGCCTGCATGCCAGGGTGCGCAAGCCTCGGTTGTCATCCTGGGAAGTGGCTGCTGCTTGTTTCTGTACCCTTCGGTAATTACAGTAGTATACATTGCAGTGGAAAATCAACCATATTTATAGATGTTTTTCTAATTAAAACTTTCATTTAAAGGGGATTTCTCATTGCCAGGTTTGATTAGCGGAGGGTATGTATACTGATTTGTTTCTACAAGATAGACTTTTTTCCCCCCAAACAGTGTGTCCACACTGAGGGGTTCTTACGGTAAGAGTAAAGGTCGGTGCTTGATCACGCTGCTCCAGCTGGGCCGCGGCATTTTTCCTGTAAATTTCCGTATAAAGTGGCTCTTGAAATGCTGACTTGCATTTCGACCGTGCAGGCTCGCACAAAGTGTGCGCCTAGGTTCTGGGCTCGGGCACTTTTTCTGTGTAAATTTTCACAAAGTGGCTTTTGTGAAATGTCCAAGTGCATTTCGACTGCGCAGGCTCGCACAAAGTGTGTGCCTAGGTTCTGGGCTCGGGTACTTTTCCTGTAAAATTCGAAACAAAGTGGCTCTTGTGAAATGTCCACGTAACTTTTGGCTGTGCAGGCTCGCACAAAACGCGCGGCGCGGTCTTGGGATCGGCCCTCCTCCCCCGCATCAGCATCCTCAGTATCATCCTCTTCCTCCTCCTCGACATCACCATTCTCAACATCATCCTCTTCCTCCCCCTTGACATCATCATCCTAAACATTACCATCCTACACCTCATCATCCTCAACCTCATCACCCTACACCTCATCATCCTCAACACCATCATCTTCCTCCTCCTCAAGGTCATCATTCTCAACATCATCATTTTCCTCCCCCTTGACATTATCATCATCAACATCATCATCATCATCCTCCACCTCATCTTCCGCAACATCATCCTCCTCCACCTCATCTTCCGCAACATTATCATCCGTTTTATCATCCTCCTCAACCATGTCATCGTCGACATCATCATCTTCGTCCTTCTCAACATCTTCATCCTCCACCTTATCATCCTCAACTTCATCTTCCACATTATCATCCTCATCCTCGTCCTCCTCAACACCATCATCCTTCACATCATCATCCTCCACCTCATCTTCCGCAACATCACCCTCCTCCACCTCATCTTCCGCAACATTATCATCCTCAACATCATCGTCCGCAACATTCTCATTCCCATCCTCATCATCCACATTATCACTCATTATCATAAGTATCTTTCCGGGAGAATTTTATCTTTTGTAATGATCAGAGTAAATAGACAGGACACCTATGAGGTCCTTGATCGGATTGGAAACCCCTCCGCACTGTGGCTCTCCAAAGCTCTAAAATTGCTTTCGCTTTGAGTCCAAAGCGTTTTGAAGCACAATTACCACAGATTGGAAACCGATATGGGTCTATATATGATCTACATCAGTATACATCATGATACTTGTACTAGAAATATCTAGGATTGAGGATGTAATGATGTAGATCATATAGATTGACATCTATCTATCATCATAATATATCTAGGGTTTTTACTAATTATATAAGGATCTTAATTGAATTTTGACCCTGAAATGGAGCAGCCCTGTGGAAGGCGTGTCCTATGACCGCCAAAGCCAGAACTGCGCCTTCCTGGCGGGAACTGAGGTGCCCATGGTGCCCCGGGCATGTCATAGGCATGTCAATTCAGATTGGGAAGATCATGTGGATGCAATGTGGATATCATGCGAATATCATGGGAATATAGGATTTGGGATATATCATGGGAATTTCTAGGATTTGGATGGATTTGGATGGATTTGGGATTGGACCAAGCTTAAATAGTTAGAGTATATTACGTGGGATATCGATGGGGATATGGATGTACGGGGGTGTAAGCAACACCAAGAATCACCCAAGGGTGAACTACAGTGACTGGAATGATGGTCAGGATCTCAGATTTTTCTATCCTCAAATGGCCGAAGTTTTCTTGAAAATTTACCCTCTGGTGAACTAACATAGCTATGGAAAATCACCATTTTGAATGGGAAAATCCACTATAAATGGCCATTTTCAATAGCTATGTTAAATTACCAGAGGGTATCATGATTTATCCAGGCAGTGGATGTTCCCCTTTCAGAATATCCCATTTTTGTTATCCTGAGCTTAAAACCCATGGGAGAAGCCAACCGGAATTATCTAGAGATGGCAGGAGGTTTTTTTTTGGGGGTTTCCAAGTCAACATGGCTGTATGTCATGAAACATCCAAGACGTGACGGACATCCCAACGTGGATAATTCTGTTTTTGCTATTCACAAGGCTGGGTTTTGAAGCACAGCCATAGAAATCAATAATGGGGTATCTATAGAACAAACACTGAACAAAGAAGAAAGAGCACACAAGAAATCAACATAACAACAGTTTGGGTTCCTGGTATCAACAAATCAACACATAGTTTATCCACTTTTCATCAGAACAATATGGTCATTTGGGTTCCAGGTATCCCCGGCCGGAGGCCGTGGCGACCGAGACGCCGCGCTGTTTCAACCAGCACCATGTGGAGGTGGAGACCTGAAGTTGGTGACCCCCCAAAATAACATCAAAAAACCATAGCCACTCATATCCCTCACACATCCAAAAACCCATAGACAAATCAGGTCTTTTGGTGTTTCTCTCAAAAATTCTCAAACATCAGATGGAATCTCAATGAAAAATTGAATTGACTCCTATTTATAGCTCCATTATTCGCCACTTTTCCTGTCCAGGGCCAAAAACGGACCATTGGTCAGGTCTTTGTGATGATGCCCCTGGATCTGGTCTCCATGGATGGACAGTTGCAGGAGGAACCAACAGCTCGGGGTATCCCAGAACTGCTGAAGAAAACTTAGGTTTGTGAATTCGTAGATTTTTTTCCGGAGATTATTTGGTTTAACTTAAAGTGTTAACTAAATCTGAAAACACGTCAGAAATCCAGAAGTAGATGAACCTACTGCATATTTAGTGCAGGAAATCAACAAGTTGCGCTTTCACAATGTTCAAGAGGATTAAAGAAGATTCGACTTTAGGCCTTTGGAACTGGTGCCAGTTCCAGCTATGGACGCTTTGGTCTACTGAAGAGTGGGCCATAGACACGCAATTCCTTGGGTTTTCCGTTGGTTTTTGTGCGTTTTTGTTGGCTTAGTTCCAATGATTCACAAGGCTTCGCTCGGTTTGCTTTTTGCTGGTTTCGAATAGGTGAGATTTCCCATCCTTTTGGCCTTTTGGCCCTGCAGGCAACGATTGAAGTTCAGAATTTTGTTCCTCAAATTTTGTTAATGTTTGGATCCAACCGTCCACCTGGCAGGTTTCTGGGATTAACCACCATTCGGCCACTTATATCTTGTGTCATATCCACATTCGTGATGGGAGTCACATTCATAGTTGATTGTGTGAAACAACTCCATTAGTTTGGGTCATCGCCTCCCCACAATGGTTGGTTTGACTTGATTTTTTTGAAACCATCCAACAAGGCTTGAAACTGTGCAGTTTTCAAGTCATTTTGGATGGTTTCCCTAGACTCAAAGGTTGAATGAATTTTCCGTATGAGACAATTGCATAAACTCTCAGTCTTGGGACACAACACTCATCAAAATCTGTGCTATGTGATTTAAACCCCAATATTGGTTGGTTTGAAGCCAAATTTCTGCGTGTGAAAGTCACATCTTTTAGTTTTAAAAAGACATTCGCATTATGCCTGAATTATGCTTGCTTAGATGACCAGAGCATACAACACATCAAATCCCAATTTCATACAATTTCCGATCGTACATTCCAGATGTTTTTATATGACAATTGTAGGGGTCATACCGTCCAAATCTGTCCAATACATTTGGGATCATGATCATCCATGAACATGTAATGCTGTTCTTAACTCTTAACCGACTAGTATAGAAAAGATAGAACAAGTACTTCCCGAATGGGGTAGATGATGTATGATGATGTTTTCTCATGTTTTCTCCACAATTTCCAGGTTCCAACTCCTCTATCGACCATTTTAGGGGCTGCTGTAACTGTTGGAATCATTGATCATTGATCATTATATAACTTTTGGATTATTGATAGTTTGATCGTTAGTTATCCAATGGTTAACTACCAGCTAGGCTACGACCTATTATATCATATTATATTCTGACTAATCCCCATTCATCCCCACAAACTGCTTGGTAAAATACCCACACGCATGAGTAAATCCACATTTTGTCCCCATTTAAATTTACTCCCAATTCATCCCCACTATTCTATAATGAGTGTGCCGGTTAATTAATTCCAGTTAAGATATCCCTTTATATCCTCATGATTCCATTACATAGCCACAATAGTGAGGGTTTAATCCATGAATCAGGATTTATGAAGTTTCAATATGTCCTATTACCCTCTGGTAAACGTTTACATAGCTATTGAAAATCACCATTTTTGATGGGTAAATCAACTATTTCGACTGGGCCATTTTCCAGTTCGCAAACTGTCAGTTTACCAGAGGGTATATCCCATTAATATCCCATTGAATCACTACAAAATCCCATTAAATCACTATAAAATCCCGTTAAATCACTATAAAATCCCATTGAATCACTATAATATCCCATTGAATCACTATAAAATCCCATTATATGCCAGGCCGGGTAATATCGATCCCATTGACATTCATCAACTTGTCAGGACCAGCTGCCGGCGATTTGGGCGGCCTTGGCGACCTCCAAAGCAGCCCCTGGGATTATTGCCATGAGGGAATTCACAATGCCAAGAAAGGTAGGGAAGAAAAAAGATACCCTCTGGTAAACTTACAAAAAACTATGGAAAATCACCCTTTTTAAGGGGAAAATCCACTATTTCTGTGGCCATTTTCAATAGCTATGTTAAATTACCAGAGGGTAACAAGACTTTAGCTAATGATACCAAGAATGCTAAGAATTATATATACATAATCATACATACATATGAAATATGATATATATATATATATAATCATGCTGAGGTTGATAGTAAATAGATTTTTCAATGATATGCCATGATATGTCAGCTTTATTCTTCCTTTTTGTTTTTGAAAATTCCTTATTCTAAGTATCTGCTCCAGGATGACTATACATACCTAGATCTATATAGAAACATGATATGGTTATGTTACCATAACAGTTTTGGTAGTAATTGATAGCAACTCCACACTGATTAATTTCAAAGAGAAACACACCAGTTAGAATAGATGTGGACACATATATCATATTAGCGAAGCATCATCTACAACATCCTTGGAAAAAGCTGTTCTATATTAAGTTTTGAGTGGTGTTGTTGAGGATGTTTATCATTCGGGAAAGACAATTGTCTTTTGCTTTTGTCTTTGCATTCTCAGTAGGAAGTGTTTGCTGAAGGCATTGGCAGATGCCTTCAGCACTTCTTTGCGGTTTTTGCTGCACCTTCTTTATACGATGGTGTCCTTTCAGGACTAATGAAAAGAGAGATGTAAGACTGACTGATCTATTCTCGATCGTAAGGAATTATTTCAATGTCAAAATCCACGACATGGATTCCTTACAACTATTACACGCTGGGTATCAGCAAATCATCAAGCAACGCGAGCTGCTACAGTCACCGGCATTTGAATTAATTGGAAACAATTGCCGTTTTGCATCGCTCCTGACAGCATTATCTTCAAGTCAATGGTTTTTGGGTTTTCGCAACAAACACACTTACTGTATATACAAAAATCCATGTACCTGAATCTGTAGATCCCTTGATCCATACCTCCATACCGAAACCTCCTCGTTCCAAGGATGGTTTCATGGTGGATGTTTGGTGGGGCATCACTGAGCCGGAACCAAAGAAGTACAACTTTGCTCCATATCGCCGTTTGATTGATGAGGAGCCCACAAAAACTGGGCCACGGATGGGATGTTAGTCCGTCGTTGGGTCAGTTCAGTACACTTCAAGTTCTTGTGCTGAAAAATATGGGAAGCTTTTGTCTGTGTTGGACCCCAAAGTGAGAGAAAACCAAGAGATGTCAGCAAGTAGACTAAATTGTAAACTGGCTGCAAGACCCGAATTGAGCAGTGCAGAAGTGCATTCAGGTCAGAATTTTTTCGATATGTTTCTGACAGAGTGGTTCGTCACAAATTTTCTGCCTTCAAATACCTGGATCAGTTGACAGAAAGGGTTGAACCTCAAGCTATCTGTGATAGCAGGTTTAAAAGGCGGTAAACATCATTTTCAAGCTTAAACCGACTGGTGAGTGACATGCCGAAGTGACATGCGTAAACGTCCCTCCAACACCACTCAAGTAGATCCTGCGCTTGGCAAATCTATGACATGGGGCTTTTGTTGCCAATTTGGCCCATGTTTCCATCAGGGTGTGATGTTCAGGGAGCTTCACCACAACTTGAACTGCGACTGTTCTTGATTGTTCTTGACCTTTCAAGGGATATCATCTACCCTCTCCCAATCACACATGGCTTGCCGGAAATCTGCGTTTAGTTCGATGAATGTTCGAGGATTTTCCAATGAACTACCCCGTTTAATTCCATTTATGTAGGTATCTCATTCGATCCCCAATTTTCCAGAGAAATTACAATTAGTTAATTATCAGTCAATTATATCCCATTAATTATATCCCCATTCATATCCAATTACATCCCCATTAACTGATTTGGTTACTTATCTCCCCATCAATATCACCAGAGTCAATACCATCTGAGACCACAGTCCACTCACAGCAACCAACTCCGCGCATGCAGGCGAAATCACGAGGCTTCAAAGTCCAGATTGTGAGTTCCTTTCACCAGTGTGGTGGCAATGTAGGCGTCAAGTTCTGCGGGAGGTTGGTGGTGTCATCAATAAGACGTAAGTCTTTTTTTAAAGGGCCTATATAACTAATTAAAATGGACATAAAAGTGGTTGGTACTTTCAAATACTTTTGCTTTTTCTGTCCTGGGATGGTGGTCTCAAATTGACCGAAATTTATGGGATGGATTGAAGCCACCACGCTGCCCATAGTATCTGGCCATCTTTTACTCACAATTAGAAGATACCCAGACATTGGGCAACTTTGAATCTATCCAAGCCCTCAAAAGCACAATTTGAGTCCCCAATTTGGAGGTGGGTCCTGAATTCGTTTTGGAACTCACAAGTATTGGCTAAGATATGCTAAGATATCTCATGAAAATCGCCAACATCCTTGGATCGGCGAACAGATCGCAGGCGATGCGTGCAACATCCCCCTGCCGGACGCTGGGACAGAGGGACCGCGATGCAAACCAGCAATGGATCTAGATTCATTGATATTATATATATATATGTTAGGGTTTTTGTAGGGTATCTAGTTTATAATTTATATTAATTTATAATGTCTAAAATTCTATTCCCCCAAATATTAAAATACGTCAAACACCCCCCAAAACCATGGTGGATGTAGCGGAATTACACATATTTGGGACCATTTAGGGGGTGTTTTATATTAGGGATATGGTCTTAATATGTATCTGTCGTTTGTTTGACTATAATACTGAAAGACAGGAGTGCGATCCAGCTACCAAGCATTCCTATGACCTCAGGACTCATTCTCGGGTGAGAAAGGGCCGCTGTAGCCGGTAACACTTGATCCAATGGACTTGTCAAGTTGTCTTTCCCACGGCCCCCTGTTTTCTGATCCAAGGAATTCGTTCGCAGTTTGCCGGACATTTGGTACAAGGATGCGGAAGGAAAGGAGACCAAGGAGCCTGGCCTTCGCTGCTGAATGATGTCCTTCCACTGCTACCCTGTTTGCTGTGAGGAGTACATCTCCCTTTTTGCGGATGCTGTCCCGCTAGCGGACCAGCGCACGCCCTTGAAGATGTACGGTGATTGGTTTAAGGCTTTTCGGAAAGAGAATCTCAGCTGCCAAGATGGGTCAGAGGGGTGTCGTCAGATTGGTCCAAGCTGGGCCTACTGGGTTGTAACGGTTACAAGCATGGTTGCAAGCCACTTCTAAATCCGACAATCCAATTTTGCGGACCTACTGACCAGACTGATTGACAAGGGCTGCTGACCACTTCTAAGGAGACAGTAGATGACAGTAGGTGGGATTCCAAGTGATGCTTTCTGCTGGGGAGTACAAACATGATTTAGAGATACAGTATGCCACATGTATGCCACACACTTACGAGTTGACTTTTCATGTTGGATGTCTTCGATTCCCCCTTGTTGTGCATCTCAAGTCGACTGACTAATTTTGGTCCCCCTTCCCACTGGCTATGGGTTTCATCACTACTTGAATGTGGCTGTAGTAGAGACATACTTATATAATTAAAGTCAAATATACTCAACTACTGGCATATGTTTTTTGAGTGGGTGGCAACCGGTGACTTTCTAAGGTTCAAAAATGAACTGAAGGGAGAGCCCATCGTGGAAATCATGGCTGCTCCCTCAGCAAAATGCCCAGTGGAACCCAGGGATTCCCAAAAAGTCCATGAAGACTCCCGACGCCATCGAGGTAGGCTTAGGCCCGTGTGGCGAGATGAGGCCTGCACTTGCAGCGCTTTTGAATGCTAGTCGCCAGCCGCTAGAGGCATGTCCGAAACTGTCCAAGACTTAAGTTTCAAGAAAAGGGGACATTGGTGATTCTTAAGTGACTAAGTATTGACAGTAGAAACAAAGTCCATTAGTGATACTTAAAAGACTAGTCCATTGGTGATACTTGCGCAGAGCGACTAAGTATTTTAAACAGTTGCTGAGTGGTAGTGCGATTCAATGGATTTGGAGATCCTAAGGCTCCGAACGGAACCTTTTCCAGATTTCCCCCAGTATTCCTAGGTATTCATGATAAGTATCCCAATGACTCCCAGTGATAGCATTGCAATCCCATCCCTCTAAAATACCTCCAGAAGTGAATAGGTGCAATATATACTCAACTAAAGGGATAGTGAGGGTTCAATTTGGGCTGGTCTTCGGTATGTAAATCATGTTCAATACTCATTTCAGGATGCTTGAATCATATTTTTTGATGGTTACAAAATGTTACAAATTAAAACCCCATGTTTGATGTTAAAACACATTTTTGGATATTTTGGTGGTTCAATCCTTATTTTTGATGGTAAATTTGATGGTGAAACCAGCATGTTCTCTAGGGGGAAGGGATTCCCATCGCCCGGGAGGTATCCTTCCTATCCCTTGGACCGTTGGAGCTTTCCCGGTATTGGTTGGGGAAGCCCAGAGGGGTCAGTTTTGTGGGTGTATCCAATTTAGTTTTTTAGTTTTAATACATATATATATATAGAAACACATTGTATATCTAATATATATATACATACACATATTTATGTATGTATGTATATGTATATATATATTCATACTGGATCCAATATGAATATGATATATACATATATATATACATATAATATACATATAGTATATACACATCTACATATAATATTACCAGGATATATAAATAAATAAATAAATATATATATATACATATGACGTTTATCCACTGAAATCTGAGATTGTTTTATTCGTAGAAACCCTGTGTCAGGTTTTAAGAGTCTTCAACACTACATCAATGGACTAACTTGTCTCTTGACAGTCATTTCTAGCCCATGAGAAGTAGATTCCTACTTGAACGTAGCAATCCACAATCTTCCTCATTTTCGAGTTAGCTCAAAACATGTAGCTGGCTCAATTTCAGAAGGGGTCATGTGTTTGAATTTAATGTTGTGCCGCTGTCTAAGCAGATTTGGCCCAAAACGTGGCTCCTAAATTTCTGGGCTGCAACAGGGGTACCATCTCTATTAAACGAATCATTTGGGACTGAACCTGGCAATTGAACA
>Ga0126342_10021911_pt1 | contig 10605 bp, 18 predicted proteins | sample Cyp1metagenome_FD_92528 | JGI IMG/M metagenome (GOLD analysis project Ga0126342, IMG submission 92528) | Coral microbial communities from Lord Howe Island, Old Settlement Bay, Australia - Cyphastrea 1 metagenome | ecosystem: Host-associated > Invertebrates > Cnidaria > Coral ...
AAATCAAAACAACCTACAATCTCTATACCTCATCCATTTTATAGAAATCATCACAGTCAATACATCATCACCTCATCCATTCCATACCCAAAACAAAACAACCAAACAACAAACAAAAAAAAAACAAGCAAAGCGCAACATAAAAACCAAAACAATAGACAACAATACAGATACTTCCTTAGTCTTGAATAATCCTATCTTACAAACCCATAACTCTAATAATGTTATCATTAAAATTATGTAAGTAGTAAATGACTTCAATAATTACTAATTCAAAATGAAATGCTTGTATTCCTATTTAACAAAACATGAGAATACCTTGAATATATTTTAAATATACCTTTAACATACCATTTAGGTATATTTAATATCTTTTGGTATTCCTTTTGACATACTTTTGAATTTGATATACCATATCATATACCTTTAGTATATCCTTTGATATACCATGAACATACCTTTGTTTTTTATTCGATATATATATATATATACGTATATATATATACCTTCAATATGCAAATGCGTTGACCACAAAAACATGTTTATTTTTAATATATCTTTAATGTACCTTGGAAAAACCATCTAATACACCTTGAAAATACCAGCTAATATATCTTTAGTATACCGTTTCATATAACATTCCTATACCTTGAACATACCCGTATTTTTGTTGTAATGTACTTGTAATATACCTTCAGCATGTTACACACATACAACCAAGACCCGTTTCTTTCAAAAAGTACTGCATACACCCAAGGGCTCTACTTCGTAGAAATGCTTCAATGTATTATTGCATACTTTTCAATCAAATGGTTCACCCCCTCGTGAAGGAAGTTTTGCCCATATTTGCACCAACACTTTCTTTAAGGAATACCAACCGTTTAAAATGGATTTCATTCTGAAATGCTGTCCTCCTTCCATAGATTCCTTTACCTCTTTAAAAGCAGCTGTAGGTCTCTTTGAAAATAACCTTTTTTCCTTTCAAAGAAGTCCTGCACTCTTTTATACAAGGGGACTGTGCAAAATGATGCCACTTTATGCAAGGAATATCATCTTTGAAAAATATTGGTTCGCAAGGCATATATTGGAGGATTTTGCTTTGAAAAACTTCAAAGTCCATGCTTAAACTTGTTTGCTTATTATTTTCAAGTCGTAGCTGTGTTGTATTTCTTCCCATGGTTTTAAGTAAGTTTCTGGGTGATGAACCAATCTGCACATTATATGCCGGAAACGGTGCAAACTTTGCAAAGTTTCCTGGATTCAAGATTCTGAGAAAGACTGTTTCAATCCAGATCCTCCTTTCAGGCTTCCCTCATCAAGACTCAAGGCTTGGGATTCAAAAAGTTTTTGTCAGAATCTTGAATCTTGAATCCAGGATTCAAGATTCTGCCAAAAAAAATTCTCTGAATCTTGAATCCCAAGAACTTTGCAAACTTTGCAAAGTTTCTTGATGTTTCTTGGGTACAATATTCCAGATTCAAGATTTATTTGCACTATGAACTATATTGACCGCCCCCATCGCTATTCTGTGCCCACGAATTTGTGCAGCTGCACTTTTGCAAAACCCTTTTGCGCAACGGTTCTTTGCACCACTTTTGCAGCAGTCTGGTGGCACATTCGTATATTCTTGATTGCTGTTGTGGGCCTTGTGGGACACCCCTCTGCAACTATCTTGCGCAATACATCCTTAAATTTTGTAAATAGTTTGAACATAAATGAACGACCTTTTCACGAGCACTCTTGGGAGATACGTTCGACAGAAAAAAGACTCGCAGCTCCTGGCAAATAAGAAAGTCATGAAGCAACTCTGTGGTTCTTAATGCCTGATTTATGATCGTTTATTTTCATTCTGCAAATTTCTTGGCCTCCCAGCTGAGCATACGATAAAGGATAGTCCATATTCATCCAGCGACTGTGGGCCTGGCTAGTTTGGAAGGAGGATTGTGGTTTTTTTAACTCTCAAAAAATGTCACAACCTCTGCAATGGATTTTTTGAATCTGGGCCGTTGATCTTGCACAGGTTTCCAACTTCCACCTTTGCACACCCCTTCATCCTTTCCACACGCGATGTTGTTTTGTTTCAGACTCAAAAATCAATGTGCGCAAGTGCGGAACAGAAGTTAAACATGAAGAGATGACCCATCCCAGTAATTCCAAAGCATCGCGCTTGGACCCTGTGAGATCGGCCCAGTTTCGGGTGTATAACCTCAGGCTTCTCAAACCACTTCTCAACCTTTCGGCGGATGTTGCAACACTTGCAGCATCCATGCGCTTGGAAATCGCCAATGCTGACAGCCAAGCATGAAGCGAGGTCTCGAACCACTGAAGTACCTGCAAGGCAGCTGTGTCCCAAAATGTGTATTGGCCGATTATTAGCCGGTTTCTTGCTTTGGATACCTTTGGAGTTTGTGGCGCCTCCAAACACGGCGCGTTGGGAACAGGAATTCCGGAAGGCCAGGCACACGACGGATTTTTGCACCTCAACACATTATGCAAGCGGCCATGCAAGCCGCGATCGAACTCATTTTCCTGCAGTGTGTGGAGAGAGGAGCACAAGCAACATCCTGGGTCATGTGAAGGCTGAATTTAACGCTCAAGGACGGGCACAAAATACATCAAAATACATGTGGCACGGTCATTTGAAGGACCGGCTGGAGTTGTTTGGATGCGATGCTGCGATGTTGATATTTCTTGATAAGGTACACATGCCAGGATGAGATGCTGTAGCCCAACGTCCGGACTGCATCTTGTTGAGCCTTCGCAGCTTGGCAGCTCAATGAGTCTCAATGCCGATTGAAAGCGATTGGTGTCGTCCAGCTATTGAGTAACTTGTAGCATTAAGGAACTTGGGACTTGACTTCAGTCAAATCCTGGTAGCAGGAGGTCTCACTTGCAGGCCTAAGAGCCCACGGATATGGTGGGATGCATGTAATCGGATGTAATTGGTGATGTCAATGCAACAAAATTCAAAGTAATTAGGTGCCAAAAAGAGAAAAGCAAGACTGGTCAAAGAGTTTGAAGAAAGATGTTCTGTCCTTGTTATCTTGGCTCCAAACACTAAAGTTGTTGTGCTAGTTGTGGGCAGAACCGTTGTCCTCTGCTGATACCAATAGAAATTGCAAGACGCACTTAGCCAGAGAAAGCCACATGCAAATCATGTTCACTCTTTGCCCTACAATGGCCCTACAAATAAAGCCGTGTGTATTTGGAAATTCAACAGTCTGCAAGCAGTTAGCCGGTCCCTCCCTGCAGCTTTCTTCCACCTTGCAAGCTGAGACTTGGGGCAGGTCACACATACTGTAGGCGGTGGCAGGGATCGACCCTTGAACATGGAAACAGAATGAAACAAATGACAACAAAGTACCTGAGAGATCCTGAGAGGGGAGAAGCGAAAGCCAGCAGCAATCTGCTTTTTGGCAGTCAATCTTTGACCCATTCCCGGCATATTCTTTTTCGCCCTGCTCCCTATTCTTCCGGCCAACGATGCTTCTACCACCTTGTTTCTACCTGAGACATCCCCATCATAGAAATTTCTTGCCATGCACCCCCTATCTCTGGTGAACCCGTCACACTGCAACAAAGGAAGTGTTGGCATTCATTCAGCAATGGGTAACCGGGTAGCCTGCTCGTGTAGCTGCTGTGTGTGCGGGTCACATGTCTATTGCTGCAAACGCCCAGCCAGGGAGATCCTTCAACGGATTCCGAGGCTCCTTGCCCCCACAGCCTAGCCTACCAGCTGGCTTTCGCAAAATATTTCTGCAAAAAAATTGACTCCTCAGTCTTGTTCTGGCTGTGCGTTCCTGGAGTTTCAATTGAGCATTTTTTTCTGCTCAACCCTGGTTTTGTAATGTTTTGTATATTGTGGCTGGTCAAAATGTCTTCTCCCAGAAGTGTGCAAAAGTCGTAAATAGCTGGGGGCCCGCTACATAACTGTACTTCTGCGTCATGTATCTTGCTATGCCTTCTAAATCAAAGGGAATCAAGGGGAGGAGAACCATTGTTGCATTTCGTTGCGAACGTCGCTAGCGCGCGGCACTTTCAACCACTCTCGGATGAGGAGGATGGCGTGCTACTGTCTGATTCTTGTGCCATGTCCTGCAGATATCGCCTTTGGTGAGTGCCTCGGCAAAGGCTTTACTTGTAAAGTTCTCAGCCCTGCTCTTTGGTACTTCTCCAAATTTCGTACTTCCATTTGACGTCAACCCCGCTAATGTTTCGATCCTAAAGAAGTGCCGCAACAAATGTTTGACTTCTGGGCCAGGGCTGGTATTGCCACATGTTCGCTAGCGCGGATCTAGCGCGGCGCGGCGCTAGCGCCAGGCTAGCGCGGATGACTGCACTACTTTTGGAAATATGTTTGACAAGTACTGGGGTTCTCATAAAAATGCAGTGACTGAACTTTGCGAAACTCAACACGTCCATACCAATGCAAAGCATTCCGGATACTGGTGGCAAACAACAAACTGTCACATCATCTCAACACCATGCCAATTCCACACAATACTCATACGATCTAATGCGAAGAAACTTCCTTCCAATGCCAAGCCGAATGTACAAGTGAACTAATTCCTGGGAATGGTAAAACCAAAAAATGCTAGCGCACTGCTAACGCGAACCTAGCGCCAAGCTGCAGAAATGCCGCGTTTAGTTGGAGGCCCGCTACATAATGAAGACTAAAAACCTATTGTCTAGAATGAATTTCGCAACTTGATTTCCTTTTCCTTCTTAGGGATTTTGACCGGATCCCATATGTATTTCTTCATTCGAAGGTTTTTTGGCCAAACGAGCGGTTTCATGAAAACGCTCATTTTTAATGAGTGTAAATCGAAGCTAATCAGTAGGGCTCAGTAGGGCGCACAACGAGCGCACTTTTGCGCACACCAGCGCACTTTCGTGCAAACGAGCGCACCTCCATTCTTTCAACGGGATCCGTTTTGAGAACTTTTTGGCAAATCGAACGGTTTTTTTTGAAACGAGCGTTTGAGTAAAGAGAAGAAAAGAATGCTCTTTGAAAGCCCCAGGTTTTGTATTAGGAAGGTCAACAGCTTTCCCAATTCCCACGGTTTTGGGGGGTTTTCCCGAGCTCTGTGGCTGCACGATGGGAACGCTGCTTGCGAAAGTTGAACTGGTTGGGATGTGCTGTTGTTTGGTGCTATCAAGGCTGCTTACTTCATTCAAGCTGAGAAGGCTTGAACCTGGTCATTTTGCTTACGCAATGCTGCTAGGAGGCATCGGGGCACCGCAAAAATGGTGGTTTGGAATTGTTCACTTGACTTCAAGAGTCTTCAGGTGTGTGGTGCGCGGGTCAAACGTCCTTTCCGGTTTTTCATCGCACTGTAGAATGTCTTGACGTGTTGACTTGCAGAACTGAGAATGCTTCGGCCGAATCATGTATCGTCACTCTCTCACTCAGTCAGTAGCGGCCGTGACTGAAGCCCCCAATATCTCTTCTTTACAGGCAAGAGCTTATGAGCCCTTGCCACATCGTAAAGCATAGAGAACCTTGAGGGGGACAACCCAGCGCCGCCACAGCCAAATGCCCTTTGTATAGCTCCTCTGCTTCTTTGTGATCCATCTTTACGATGGAGCCAAGTGCCACCTCATGCCTCTTGACGTCAGCAGAGCTGTTCTCTGCTGACTTGTAATTTTCCGCTGTGACATCCCGGAACTCTTCTTCTGTGAAACTCAAGTTCCAATTTCTCTTTCTCTTCAAACACCCTTTCCACTCTTGGAAGTTCTTCGTCCACTCCCAGAGATACGCCCTCTTTGGCTACCTCCTCAAGCCATAGATGGTCCGATGGTCCACGTCATCAATGGCATCTAGCATGGCCTTTAGCCTTCTGAAGTTGACCTCTGACACGCAGTCACATTCCCTTCTGTATGGGTCCAACCCCAACTCCGTCAACATCTTGTCAACGGACTCTCTAGCTTCTTCCATGTAACTTCGTCTTGCCCCCAGCCAAGGACCAAAAATCGTCCAGCTTTTTCTCCGATCCTTCGCACACCTCTAGCAACCATTTCAGGTACAGCCCCTTGCGCTCTGCCGCTTCAATGACTTCCTGCTTTCGACAGACATTTGACAGGCAGTCCTACACCTGGACAACCCACTCTCACTTTTTCGTCGGGGGTTTCCTTCTCAATCATCCACTGCTCTTCTGCACCCTCCTTTGAACTTCCCGAGACTTCCTTGTCCCTGGAAGTGGTGACCAGTGGTGTCCCTGGAATCTTCTTCTCGCTTCTTACCAGGGCATTCTTCTTTTCCAGAGAATTCCTTGCCTATGGAATCCTCCTCTGCGTCCTCGTTTCCAGAGACTCCCTTGTCTATGGAATCCTCCTTTGCTTTCTTTTCCGTTGGGGCCATCCTTTTGCCCTCTTCAGAGATGGCCCCGGCGTGTCGCAGTTGTTTGAAAATGTGCTCTATGTTGGCCAAGGCGATGCCTTCGTCCAAACGAGGTGGATAGACATCAGTTCCGGTGGTCTGGAACTCGGAATTTGTGGCGCGCCTCGCCTCACGTTGCAACTGCAAAGAGACTTAGCCGGGGGCCCCTCTCCGGCCATTCGGTATGTCCCCATGGTTTCACCTCTGTTGAGGTGGACAGCAACCTCGTTGGTTTTCGCCAGGGAGCGCCCCAACAGCATTGGCAAATTGCCATAGTAAAAATTCCACCTGCAACTCTTGTCAACCAAATGACGAATTTTGTCAATTTGCCAAACGCTGGCAGGAAGCAAAACCATCCCGTCTTCTTCTCTCTCCACCCGACCAAGATCTTCGGGGTGTTCCCCGAACAATGAAACCATCTTGTGAAACAGGATGCAGGTCCACTGCCTGTCACACCCTTACGGAGAAGCGAACCAGTTCATTACCAAGGTCGGTTTCAACCTGAAAACGTCTTTTTACCCATGGGTACCCACACAAGTATTCTTTACTTCGTAAAGGTGGAGGGCCCCTCATGTTAGCCATGCGAACACGGCTCCATGTACTACAAGGTGGTGTACAAATGAGTGAAACAGGCCATCATGGGTATCACTAATTATCTTGTCTTGCAACTCGGAATGGGTAAGATCAAACTCTTGACTCTTGACCCCTTTTCAAGTCAACCTCACGCGCCACTAGTCCCCAGCCCTTTCTTTTTGTCAGCTGCTCCAAGTAGCGAATCACTGATGTCTTCCTCTCTGCACCTGCAAACAGGTACAGAACTCTGAGAGTGAAACGCTCCCCAGAAACTTCTTTACTGTCTTTGGGCTCCTCACCATTGGGAAACTTCTCTGTCCCCGGATCTGATACCTGTCCTCCTTTGCTTGTATCTTCCATGCCCAAGGGTGGAAGATCCCCTGGTGCCACCTGTCACTTCCCCTCTGCGCAGGCTGCCCCTGTCCCCGCAGTGTCCTTGTCCTTTGGCCCTTTGGCATCCTTGCAGCTGGGCGATTGCCGAAACATATCTGGCAGCAATGGACCCGACCACAGTTGAAGCGGCAGCGCTGGTCCCTGTACAGGACGGCCCCAACGGACTTTCCGTTCCCTTTTGATTTTCCGCCACCATGCTTTCCTTTTCCCGAGCGGCTCCATCCGTACCCATAGCCTCCTCGCTCCCGTGACTTATCACACTGCCGTCGCCTCTTTCCGTCGCCGCATCCAATGCTGCTGGCGTGAGGAAGTACCTCTCTTTCACGTTGCCGTGCCCAAAGCCTCGGCCATGTCCACACCGTCATTCATCAGCTTCACCATTGCTTTTCTGACCTGATATTCCAAGGATAATACCAGGTCTAGGCTCGGCGTCGAGACTGTCTCGCCCTTGGAGTTCTTCGCACGCAGGCCGGCAACATGTTCTGCTAGGAGAAGGTCTGAGTACTTGTTGAACAAGTTCGGTCCGATGTTTCTCAACCCGGGCTTGTTAGGATACTTCAGTTGGACAAAGATGTAACAATGTCCGAGGAGTTTGGTTCGTTGCCTCAACTCCTCCCCGGACTTCGGAGGCTTGCTTTCTCCATGTCCTTTCTTGATTTTGACGTGCCAGCTTTGTCAATGGTGGCTGCGACCGGCTCCACCTCCTGGTCCTGAAGACTGAGGAACTGCACCAAGGACATTGTCTTAAACTCGCCAGAGTCAATTTGCTCAAAGAGCGACTCCAGGGTTCCGATTGATGGTGGGACCCGATCCTCCAGAGTGTAGTGAAGCTGTTCAAACTTCGCCTTCAAATCTTGAGCTCAGTGCGGTTTGGGGGTGGTGGCATAGCCGCACAGATGGCTTCTGCCTCTGCTTTGTGCCTTGTGACCATCCTCGTCTTACATGCCTTCCATAGGTCAATCAGACCTGCAATGACCACCACATCACGCTCTCGATCGAGGTTGCAGTGTATGTCTCCAGCTCCTTCTCCGATCACACTGAATATGCTAATGCTTTTGACACCAGCATTTGACAGTGTGGCCTGCAGCATCTCGGCAATGCCCTTCCTCCCCATCAGACCATGGAAGTCTGGGTCCAGCTTCGCAATGGCTTCTTGCCGCCCTTCTGCCGTGGCCAAATCTGGCAGTGCAGGCGCCGCCATGAGAAACCTCAGTGCAGGGAGCGTCCAACAGGCTGGGATTCACCTGGCTTGAGCAAGACAGCTTCTGACATGTTGGCACGCACTCAAGTCCACAATCGCACAAAACATGCGACCAAATGCAAACATCATCCAACCCCCACAAAATGACCCCCCTTCATCGCTATCTAAGCTGATAACATGTCTGCCCTTAAAGGCCCCTTTCCCTTCTATTGCGCTGAGCAGGTTCATCATGCTTTCCATGACGCCAACGGACTGCCTGTCCTTATCCGGTCAGCAGGCAAGACCCGTGCCTATCAGGCCATTGCCAGGCCTGACTCCTTCAGTCACTTGAACTCTCAACCGATGTGCTGCTATCGGATGAGCTAACGTCATCTCCCCCTTCCCCATTCTCGGAATGCCGAAAAGGCCAGGCCGTCGTCAAAGGGATCTCCCCTCTTCTTGGAGCGGCTCCTGAAAACTCAGCCACCCCCGCTTGTGCCCTCAGCACGTTTGACCTTCCAGTCCTCTCATAGGACTGATCCACAGTGGGTATCCAACTTCCCTCGGGAGACCAGCTAGCACACCCAAGGTAGCCAGAGATTCCATGGCTCCCAACGGCGCAGCTACATGTCCCCTGTCCATGCTTTGAACCAAAACGGTCTGACACCGATCGGTCATGACGATACGGGGAACATGTTCCACTCCTCAACTTGGGTCTTGTCAGTCTCGTGTTGGTGAACTTGATTTGAGATATGCTGCAGCACTTGGCTAAGATATGTTGCTGCACTTGGCTACTGCCTTGCACCTTATATTTGCAATCTTTCGCAGCCGTGGCGGTCTAGTTTCAATTGTCCTTGTTGGGCGAGTTAAGGAAGCAAAAAACGAAACCGCGCAAACCATATGAGGCTCACAAGACCATGAAGCATCGTTGATCACGGTGATATTGCAGCAATATCCAACCATGTTTGTATGCTTGACTTCTTCGCATTTTGAGTTTCATCATCATCCTTGCAGAACCTGATTTCCGGCACGGCCTGTGTCTGACACAGCAAGCAACTCGTGATCCATGTCCTTCTCATCAAATCTCAGCCTGATGCAGCAACATGTGGCACATCAGGTGACCAAAACATGAGATTCTGTGGTATGAAACTACCACCACAACACATCACAACGCATCACAACCTTGTAATTGTTTGTAAATAGGCAGCAAACACTCTCTGAATGTGAAGTCCATTCTGGGTCGCAGAAGCTTCGGTTGTCTTGAACAATATTGACAACAGAAACACGCACAGTTCCAATCGCATTCTCAGGCCAGCTGGTTAGGATTGGCTTCACGTTCCCATGAGCCCAAGATGCAAACCACCGCAAACACACTGGCAGTCTCTGCCTTCTGCCAAACGTGGTCGTGACTGAGAGCACCTCGGAAAGGAATTGGGCAGCAGACCTGTGAGATTGTGAAATAGATCATAGATAGATAGATAGATAGATAGATGGATAGATAGATAGATAGATGGATAGATAGATAGATAGATAGATAGATACATAGATAGATAGGTAGATAGATAGATAGAGAGAGAGAGAGAGGAGAGAGAGAGGAGAGAGAGAGAGAGAGAGATAGAGAGATAGAGAGAGAGAGAGAGAGATAGGTAGACAGATAGGTAGAGAGATAGATAGAGAGAGAGAGATAGAGAGATAGATAGAGAGATAGATAGAGAGATAGATAGAGAGATAGATAGATGGATAGATAGATAGATGGATAGATAGATAGATAGATAGATACATAGATAGATAGGTAGATAGATAGATAGATAGAGAGAGAGAGAGAGGAGAGAGAGAGGAGAGAGAGAGAGAGAGATAGAGAGAGAGAGATAGGTAGACAGATAGGTAGAGAGATAGATAGATAGAGAGAGAGATAGAGAGATAGATAGAGAGATAGATAGAGAGATAGATAGAGAGATAGATAGATAGATAGATAGATAGATGGATAGGTAGATAGATAGATAGACAGACAGACAGATAGAGGTAGAGAAATAGAGAGATAGAGAGATAGAGGGATAGAGAGATAGAGAAAGAGAGAGAG
>Ga0126342_10021912_pt1 | contig 10605 bp, 7 predicted proteins | sample Cyp1metagenome_FD_92528 | JGI IMG/M metagenome (GOLD analysis project Ga0126342, IMG submission 92528) | Coral microbial communities from Lord Howe Island, Old Settlement Bay, Australia - Cyphastrea 1 metagenome | ecosystem: Host-associated > Invertebrates > Cnidaria > Coral ...
CCTTGATGGCTATGCACTGGCGCATAAACAACTGCGCCGCGGCTTTGCACTTTCTACTTTGACCTGGTTCACTTCGAGCGGGACTCAGGCGAGGATCAACCTTTGTTTGCAACCATCCTCAAAAAGTGTAAATTGGACTCATCCCGAAAGTTGCAAAGCAGAAACGTGCGGAAGGGCCGTAAGGACCCCATTGCCGCCAGGCCGAAATAGCTGGTTCTGCGTCTTCCCCATTCAAGCCATGGTCCCATTCAAGGAACAATGAGGAGCCCAACAACGCAATTCAAATGGGAAACAAACAATGACTAGCAAACTGAATCTAAAGTGGATTTTGCATCCTGAGGCTACTCCAATTTTGAGAAAAGACAACATGACACATCATGAGATCAGATCTGCCCATCGGTCAAGGGATACCCCACAGATCAAGGCGACGTCATTCTGAGGTGATGAATCCGAAAAACCCCGACGAATCCTAGGGGCATATCAAACCTATATATATATATACATATTGTTTTGGGGGAGCATGTTTTGTTGTTTTTTTTGGCATATATCTTGGGCTTCCGTTGGACAGTCGCCCATGAGCCATAGTATCGAGTCCACCAAACTCAAACAAACCTCCATATATTGGGTTGCTTTCTCCATAGAATACCAGCGGGCAACCAAACATGGGCTTGGATATTGGCTTTTCAATTTGAAAATCATGAGTTACCCTCTGGTAATTTAACATAGCTATTGAAAATGGTGATTTATAGTGGATTTACCCATTGAAAATGGTGATTTTCCATAGTTATGTTAGTTTACCAGAGGGTATATAATGTGGGATTGTCCATTGCCATCATGTTTGTCTCCTAGATTCCTAGAGGGTACTCGCAGTTTACCAGGTCTTCATTTGCAAATGCAAAATGACTGTGGATTCTTTCATGAAAACACCTCAAATATACTCATTGATCATAAATGGGTTTGTCTGAGAATGGGATATATACCCAATTTATTGGAACATGAGAATAACCCGCCAGTTTTTACTGGGGAAAATGATGATAACCATGTAATAACCCATTGGTACCATGGGGTACCCTACGTATGTTCAAATCCAAAAATCTACCCCCTGACCCTTTGAGTCCTGCAGTGACTTTAGATATTCTTTCCTCCTTGGCGTGGTTTGGCATTCGCATCCCGAAAAGATTTCGCGATTGTTTCTATGTGTATTTAAAAAAAAGGTGGTATAAACGCAATCATTAACCATTCCCAATATCAACATCATTGGTTAGTCAAAACCCACATTTGGAATGTAGTTCATCGCTGTTTTCTTGTTTCTCGTTTTGTCGAAATCTCCAATCGTTGTTAGAGCCGCCTGGCGGCATTCTTTTTCACCCCCATGGTCCAAAATACTGAAGATGTCCATTTTTTCATCAGCATGTTCCTCGAATTGTTGATAGTTTATAGATTATCTGGTTGGTGATGTAACCATCTTGAAAAATATGAGTTCGTCAGTTGGGATGATTTTTGCCCATATATGGAAAAATAACAATTTGTTCCAAACCACCAACCAGTTATGTACAGTACCTCTCAATAATGGTGATGTTCCATTGCTATGTTAGTTTACTGGATGGTTAAATGATGTTAAATCATTACGGAATCCCGCAATATATGTTGCTGGCTGGTGCAAATTACCATGAGTTTCACAGCTTCCCCGATTGTTATAAGTTATATTGGCTTGGACATATTATACCCATTACTCAGCATAAATGGGTATAGTTTCACAGCAATATGCTGGAGCAGCTGTTCTGTTCGCCTGATTTCCCATGGAATTGGTTGACAGGACAGAATCCACTATGGCCTGGTATATTATAATATAATATAATATAATGTAATATAATGTAATAATATAATATAATATAATATAATATACTATACTATAATATAATAATATAATATAATATAATATAATATTATAATATATATATATATATGTCACACCAGTTAAATTTGTATTGTCTGGTTTAAATCTGAAGAATACTTGGGGATCACGGATCATAATCCAAACATATCCTAAATATGGCTAGCAGCCACCCTCCATTAAATACGTAAAATCTGTGAAACCACCATATCCACCATCAAAAAAAAAGTGACGCCACCATCAATCAACATCTATTCTGACAGCACCATTCATAAATCCCCATGTCTGTTGCTTCCCATGCTCTCCGCCTCTGCTCGATGCGCTCCGGATCTGGAAAGCCGTCCAGAACGCTCGGGGGCGGCAAAGGAGGGCTGCCCTCAGCGCGGTTCCGTGACGATTTAATACACAACTACTGGTGGTACAATGGGATATAGTGGGTCCACAAATGTCCACAATGGGGATAACAACTATGAACCCAACTACAAGCTGGAAGGTGAAAAATACCAACAAATAATGGAATAGAACCCGATACACCAATCATATACCAACAATATTTTCATTATGGGATATAGTCACTTCAGAAGGGACCCTCTAAATGGCCTGAACGGTGTTTTTTTTATGGGTTCATAAAGCCACTACTATAACTAGTTGGTTTGTGGTGGATAGATCGAACTAGTTAGATGTTTTTTTACAGCCACAAACATTAAACTGGGAGGGCCACCTAGTAGAATAGCAGCAGTTTGCTTGTTGTTTGTTGTAAGATACTTTCTCGTTTTTTGTTTTTCTACATGTATATTATTTTAATAAATTGATGACTTGATGTGGGAAGAGTTCTTTATTTTGATGAGGATGGATGGATATGGATAGTGGCATTTTATACTATTATCACAGAGTCTGCCCAATTTTTGGGCACTCAGGTCGGTAAATTGGAGTTATTGGTGGTAAAAAGTGGATCATGACAGTGCAATTCTTTGAACATTCTGCGACGATACTTTGAGGATCATCCCAATTAGCAACAATCCAGTGTGGGATAAGCTGCCCGCTTAGGGGACTAACTGGGGTATTGGCCAGTTGCTAAGTGCAATGATCCTTCTACTATATGTATACAATCTATATCTATATATATATATATATTACATATGTATATATATATATGTATTACATGCATATACGTGTCTGTATGTATAGTTTCTATCCAATTTCATCCGTGTATCATCCCTGTATCATCCCTGTATCATCCCTTTATAGTTAGTGCAACTGATTGGAGCTTAAGCATGAGCAGCATACATTGGATTTTGACTAGTTGCGACGGCCAGTTTGATGACATGAAAACTATATTTCAATGTATATGCATAGACTGCATACACAGTATATGGGGATTTCTTAAAATGGGGGATTCACAAAACCATAGGTTTGAATATGATTGAATACTAACACATACTAACACATACTAAAACGGTCTAATGACTTGGATGATTTGGGGGTACCACCATTTTATGACACCCCCATATGTATACACAGTATACATCAATGTCTGTAAACGCTGAAATGTTGGATATTCTTTGGGATGCTGCATTGTATTAAACAATCACCTATGTAGCTTGCTGGGCCGAGATCACCAATCACATTGCCATTTTTGGGAAGGATGTGTGCTACAATCGACATAGAACACTGGAACACCCAGCATTTATATACAGATAATCTTTTGAAGAAACCATGGAGTTGCATGGATGTTCTTGGAATTTCATGGATTTTCCATATCTATATTGCTTCACAACAGGATTCATGTTGGCAGAGAAGAAGCACCTGGCTATGTTGCCTTTGGCTTTCCAGGCCATTTCTGAGGTCGGCACTATCAGTTGGCCTAGCAGGATGTGCTTGGTGCCACCAAACGAAGATGGATTTGTTTATCCCAACAGAAACAGGAATGTCAATGATTTCAAAAAAAAAAACAGCGATTTCAATGGTTTCAATCAACAAAGATAGGGATTTCGAGGTTTTAATAATTTCAATCAGCCATCAGAAAACAAGATTTCAATGGTTTCAATCAACAGAAACAGGGACTTCAATGATTTCAATCGACAGGAAATAGGAACTTCAATGGTTGAGTATTTTTTCAGGGAACTGAGGACTTTCCTCAATTTTAGTCAACAGAAATGATGATTTCCGACTGATCTTAGCCAACAGTAATGGGGACTTGTATGACGTCAAGCAACATAAATCAAAGTCTAAGCGCAGTCAGCAACAACACATGACGATTTAGCGGATTTAGGCAGTAAGAAACGAGAAACATCACAATAAATCGCCCCAAAACCACGAAAAACCATGCCTTCTGAACATGGCTGCTTGATCACCCTGGCAATCCAGGACTACTAACCAGTAACTATGACTATAAAAGTGGATTCGACAACCAAGTAGGGGTATATAACACCTCATGTCTGAAATTTTAACCCTTCTGGCATCTTCTAAGTGGATCAGTATGGGTTCCACTTGCTGAACATCATGATTAATCTGGCGAGTCTTGCAAATTTCAGTGGATTGGTTTAAGGAACAATTGGCGGATAGCCCCATATTTGATAGTAAAAACCGACGGGTTCCTGTAGATTTTCCCAGCCTATTTTGGGATGATCCCCCAAATTCAAACCATGCCTTTGTCCCAATTCCTAGAATCTCTCAAGATATTTATGCTAGCTCCATTTTGATAGTTGGTCAAGTCTTACCTGTTTCTCGTGAAATCACAATGTAAATCCTAATAATTCCCTAACAGTGCAAAGACCCTCTCAGAAGATGTTTGGACCCACTGTCCCAGTTCTTGGAGCCGTAGGGACAGCACCATACTAACAGTTGGTGAATCCGACCCAAATTTCCTGGTTAAATATGGTCAAATTACCTAAGTAGTATTCATGGTTGTAAGACCCATGTGTGAATTTCATTGAATTTACGACCCATGGTTCATGCTAATATGCTAAGTTTTTATCTTGTTGGTGCTTTCAACCCCCGCTTCGAAGCTGTTTATATTTGCGAAGGTCATTGGGGATTTTACGATTGACAATTAATGGCTTTGTCTGAAAATATGGTACCCCAAAACCAGATTCTTTACCCTCTGGTAAACTAATGTAACTATGGAAAATCACCATTTTCTAGCTGGGTAAATCCACTACAGCTTGAGTATTGTACAAGAATTCACTGTATAAGAATTTGAGGGGATCGGTTCCAAGGCGGGCTATATATTTTCAGCTAGACCAAACACATAGTACGTTAAGAATCTGCGGGGCCCTGGAATAGGATTGCCAAATTCTTAAATTACTGTTTATAACGTGAGGTTTAAAATACCCCTTTTTGCGTTTCAATTTTTTTAAGGCGTGACCCCTTATATGGTCTTACAGTATGGGATGAAACCGGGCTTTGCAGAAAAACAATTTTTCAAGCTCCGAAAAATTGTTTTTCTTCGCACATGCTTGGACTGCGTCCAATCGGACCTGGAACATTGTTTACCCAATAACTTGGTGAAAAGATCCACGGTGAGAATCAAGCCTTCGACCTTCAAGACTGAAGTCCGACACACTACCCGTTACGCTACAGGAGCCTTGCTTTGAAGGAATTTTGCCTCTGAGTCTCTCTATTTGCTTTAGCTGCAAAGGGCTGGGTTTAGCATGGTTTACAGAGAAGAAGGGCTGTGCGAAAAAAAACAACTTTTCAGGCTCTAAAAAGTTGTTTTTTGCACACTAACCTTATGAAACTCAGACAAGCCCAGCTTTGCACAAAAAACTGTTCAGGCTCTAAAAAGTTGTTTTTTGCACACTAACCTTGTGAAACTCAGACAAGCCCGGCTTTGCAAAAAAACAACTTTTCAGGCTCTGAAAAAATGTTTTTTACACACTAACCTTATGAAAATCAGACAAGCCCGGCTTTGCAAAAAAAACAACTGTTCAGGCTCTAAAATAATCAATTTTTTGCATGCCTCTTGTCAAATCTGCCAACTCCACCTCGTTACCTCGTTTAAGCTCGCTCCAAACTATGCAGATGCCTGCACTACCAAACTAAGAATGCCCTAAGAATTTGAGGGACACTCGGCCTGTTTTTGTGTAAATTTGCCTGCATTAAAAAATAAGAATTTGAGGGACCCTGGGCCTCAAGCTTTCGGATTCTTAACCAGAGCTCGGGCTGTATTTCTATGTTTTCAATAGCAATGTAACAAATAATTCCTTATTTTGGTTTATGATAATGATTGTTCCAACAATAATTCGGGGATTTCTGAATCATTGTTTCTCATTGTTTCTCATCATTGTTCCAATCTGTTCCAATCGCGAAATGACATTTGTTTAATGGAAATTACCACGGTAATTATACCCCATTTTCAGACACATCAAAATCTATGGGTCAAAACCCTAAAAAAAACATGGTGTTTTGCGATTTATGGATGTTCATTCCACCCACTTTATATATCCAAGATGATGAGAATTCCATAATATAATTTCATATAGTGTCATATATTATACCCTCTGGTAAACTAACATAGCTATTGAAAATGGCCATAGAAATAGTGGATTTACCCAGCTAGAAAATAGTGATTTTCCAGTTCGCTATGTTAGTTTACCAGCGGGTAATATCATTTCATAGCTAACTTGACCCATCCCCATGTCGCTAACCTGCGGTTTTGTTAGCTTCTCCACCTCCATGGCCTGGCCATCTGGATGAAACAAATGTTACCAAGCTAGGTCAACCCTCAATATGGGATGATTATACAGTAGATTATATTAGTATATATATATACTTCATATTAATTCACTATAATTCTAGCTTGGTTCTATGTCAAGCATAGACAATGTCATTGAAATAATGAATATTATATAATGAATCATGATGAATAGGGATATTTAAAGTAGAAACACAATATGTACATGACATAGGGTTATTGGGATATAACAATTGTTGGACACGTGGCATAGGGACATTAAAATTGCTGTTTGTTTTTTTTTCTGAGAATGGAGTCTACGAGGATGAAGCCAACCAAATAGTGACACCAACAACCAACGACAATTCGAGGCTGTCAAAGGTTGTTTACAGCAGATTGTGGATCAACCGAATCACTTCAACTCAGAAACTTTGTGGATTGACTTATTGGCACATTGAGCGTCATTGAGAAACATCATTGGTACCTCAGAAACTAAAGAATGACCAGAAACAAAGGCAACCGTTCAAGAGTTCACTGAATCAAACACAGTTGGAAAGCATTTGGAGGAATATCCTGTGAATCAGAAGTGGTTTATAGACCATGCGTCTTTCAGAAGGGTTGACAACGGGTCATCGTCCACTAAAAAACGATGTTGAAAAACCTATAGTATTTCCCGAATGAATCGATCAAACAACAATTGTGATACAAACAATCGATCGTACCCTTCTCCAAAACCAACCTGAATGAGGAAACCCGCCATTTAAGCAGATTGTTTTCCAACAAAATCCGGTGATTTCCCACGTGATGTTGTTAGTTTACCCTATCGTTTTGACTATAACACCCTTAAGAATCATTGATGCTCCAGAATGAACACATTGGTTTTCCACACCAAATCATCATAAATCATCATGATTCAACATAAGTCAACATAAATCACCATAAACTCTACAGTATCGAGAAATAATAACTAAAAAAAACATTCTGACTCAAAACAACTCATCATAAGTCACGACATGTTGCAGCGAACCTTGCTGAAGCTTAGGTTCATTGCCACCTCCCCTCAACCCCCTTAGTACCTGGGATCGCCAGAGCCATAGCACTTGGCAACGGCACCGGTGCAGCTTGCACATGTTGCGGCAGCGCCAACGGCATGGGGACGGCAACATCCATGAGCCAGCGATTTCTGGGGTAATGATCGTTATAGTCTAACAATTAATGCCAGGTTTTCTTCAATAAAAGGTTTTCCATACCCATTTTAGTGTCATTGTGCCAGGTTTATTGTTCAATCTAACAATAATGAACAATCATGCGCTACAACGGGTATGTGAAAACCTGGTGACGACACCTTTTTTAGAAGTTAAGTTGCCACCTGTGATCCATTTCTGGGTAAATCATGGGGCTTCATCGGTAGATACCCTGCAAACAAGTGAGTTGTTGTTTTTTGGCCAGGATAGAACAGAAACAATTTTGTTTCAACAAATTTACACTATCAAAGATGATTGCAGAGCTATGACCACATGTGTTTTACTTATCATCCCTATCAATAAAAAAAGGTGAATAACACACCGGATCAATATCACTAGAGTATCAATTATATGGTGCGTTTGGCTTGCGACACCTAAAGCCACTAACTCGACTTGTCATTGACCAAGATACCCTGTTTCACTCAACTGCCTGAGCCAGGTTCTACAAGTGGTGGAACCATCGAGCTAACGTCGGTGCTGAGAGGAAGGACAGCAGGGTTTTCTGCGTGTTTGCATCGAAGGACACATGCGAAGCATTGCGAAGCACTGCCTCTCAGTGCCAGAAACATTGGACTCCAAAACATGAGTTCCAATTCCAACTGTTTCTAGGTGATTTCAGGATGGCATGATGATCCAGGTACTTTTCCTTCAAATCATGTTCCAAGCAACACTAAAGCAAAATCAAGGTGATGCACTTAGAGAGAAGAACATGTGTGTAGGTTCTGAAGACAGGCAGTAGAATTACGTGCATATGCGATGAGAAAAAAACACATCTATCACATGCCAAGCGAACCACTTTCTGCTCACATCCCACAATGGATTGTAATAACTACTAATAACCCCCAGAAAGCTACACCATGAATGCACATGTCACGCCTTTTGGGTGGCTATACATCGCACATCTGATTTCTTTATCTGCCCTTTAAAAAACTTGTAGCTGTTCGGGTCCAAAAATCGTCGCTCAGATCCCCAAACACCGGGATCCCAGGTTCAATGGTTCAATGCGCCTGAACGAGCCAACCCATATTGTACTCCATCTTGCACTGGGTGAATCTAATGGACTCCTTGGGGATGGCATCAATGAATCAATGACCGCAACGCCTGCTACATCCGGATGTATGCTACAAACAGGCAAAAACATGTGTTTAACAAAACATGAGGACATGACTAGCACAGAATGGTGGGCTGTGACTATGTGACCAACAGACATGGGAATCAAATTAGCACATTAGATAATCCAACCAAGAAAGACTGGATTTTGATGAAGAAAACATGGAATTCAGCTGTCAAACATGTGGATTGCCCAACCAATTGTGCCCAAGAAATATCTGGCGATTTTGCGGATCCGCAACCAGGTAACCTGGGCAGCTTCAAAAGCTGAACCATAAGGCCATAAGGTACAAGATGGTAGAAGTACAGGGATATGGACGGATGGCTATCTGAGGAAGTATCCAAAAAACCTGTTGGTGTTTTTAATTGCTTAAACGGAATGATTATAGGTATGTTTTTTCTGGTCGAAGGGCAAGAACCATGTTTTAAGAAATGAGTCCTAAACAAAATGTATCCAAACAATGCACCATGTCATAATCACCATTTGATAAACTGTTGAATTTTTTTTTGAGATCCACCATCAGTGGACCCTCAAAATACTATCAAGTCTCAAAAACAGTTCTACAGCAGTTCAGGGTCACTTCAGGAGCAGTCAACCGAATCACCATTTTTTGTGGTGGAAAGATTTCGGAACGGCAATACTGCCAATGAAATCTGGCAAAATCAGTGGATCTCTATTCCCATTTTGCCTGTTCAAATTCCAAAAAAACTATATAGATATATAGTAACTACAAAAAGAAAAACAGTAATTCAGTAGGATGTTACTTGTCTATACTGTTTCTATATTTTTTGAAAACATTTTGTTTGTTAGTTCCCTTTAATTTGCGTCTTTTACTTGGCCATCTTGCAGGTTCGCATCAAGCCGGCCACTGAGATATGCCTTTTTCCATATTTGTTCGTTATCACTTGAGCAAAACATCCAATGTTTTCCAGTGTTGTCTTGGTTAGACTAATCAATGCAAATTATATCTGGTTGGTGGTATACCTACCCCTGTGAAAAACATTAGTCAGTTGGGACTATTTTTCCCAATATATGGAAAAATAAAAAATGTTTTATAAACCACCAACCAGATATTATACCTACTCTTGTTGGTTTAAAAATCCACAATTTGAAGTCCCATGTTTGTTGTTGACATCCCACGCGACCGTTGAGTCCTGCTGCTTCTTTGGGAGTCCCGCATAGGACGGCAAGGCATCTGCATGATGATCTAGGATGTAGCCTCAAAAACCGGCGTCTTTTTGTGGACTAAAACATTTACCCTTCAGCAAGACTAACAGGTTGCTATTGAAAATAACCCACTTAGTCACTTAGTTTGTTAATGTAATTAGCTATTCAAAATTCAAAACGTAGTGATTTCCATAACTATGTTAGTTTTCCAGGGGCTAACAACGGGGACGGGGATGGATCGCAATCATGGATCGCAAAGACCGAGATCATAAAACTGGGGGATTCGTCGGTCTCCAAGATGTTGGGAAACACAATGAAGAAGTACAGTACTGCAATGCACAACACCAACAATTCACCAATTCACCAAGCATGTATGTCTGTATGTCTGTAAGTCTGTATGTCTGTATGTCTGTATGTCTGTATGTCTGTATGTCTGTATGTCTGTATGTCTGTATGTCTGTATGTCTGTATGTCTGTATGTCTGTAAGTCTGTATGTCTGTATGTCTGTATGTC
>Ga0126342_10021913_pt1 | contig 10604 bp, 7 predicted proteins | sample Cyp1metagenome_FD_92528 | JGI IMG/M metagenome (GOLD analysis project Ga0126342, IMG submission 92528) | Coral microbial communities from Lord Howe Island, Old Settlement Bay, Australia - Cyphastrea 1 metagenome | ecosystem: Host-associated > Invertebrates > Cnidaria > Coral ...
ATGTATATATATATATATATTATGTATATATATATTATGTATATATATATTATGTATATATATATATATTCTGTGTATATATATATTATGTATATGTATATATATTATGTATATGTATATATATATTATGTATATATATATTATGTATATATATATTCTGTGTATATATATATTATGTATATGTATATATATTATGTGTATATGTATATTATGTATAATATGTAAATATAATGTGCATATATATATGACTTATATGTATAAATACTTGTACATATATAAAATATGGAATAATCCCAAATAAATTTTATAGGCAATGTTAAACATCGGGTACCTACGAGATGAAGGCCAGTACTAAACATGACAAGTCCATCTGCAGTCCCCTGAGGCTTAAACTATTACACAGTTGCCAAGCGAGCAGCGTTCAAAATCATCTGCCATTCACAAATAGAGATATTGACAAATAGAAATCCTAACTCCATGGATTATGATAGTCCCGAATATACCGGATAGTAAAATGATAGTAAAATGACCTACCCTCTGGTAATTTAACATAGCTATTGAAAATGGCCCATGTATAGTTGATTTACCTATTAAAAATGGTGATTTTCCATAGTTGCTTGTACGTTTACCAGAGGGTAAAACCATCAGGAGGTGAACAAAATGGTTGTATCCCAACAAACTAGGCTAATAGAAAAAACGAATTGAACACCAATCTTACATCACTTATCAACTCATTACATCTAGTTTTGTGGTAGACATATAATAGCTATTATATGAGGTTTCAACCACCAAAACCATCAATTTTACTAGAGGTTTCAAGCCATTTTCAGTCTTACTAATTCTTTGTGGTTAAACGTTCGAAACATTTAACTGTGATGCTAAAATCCCACATGTCTGTTGCTTAAACCCTGCAAATAATGAGTCAATTGAGCGGTGTTGAATCTCCACAGTGAATCTTAGATACCTGCCAAAACATCTTTCATGTTTATCTGGTTAGGACAAATTTTACCATTGCTAAAGATTATAAAGGACTAAAGTATCTCACAAAGGTTGACCCAGTATTTATGCATCCATTCAAATCCATTAAACAAGTCCATGGACATCCATTAACATCCATGAAAATCCGTGAAAACCCCTATGAATTACCCCACCGGGCTGACCAATGGGAGCTAAGAAGCAGGTTGCCACGCATCGCAGGCTGACCTTAGGAGCTGAGAATGCTACCGCCTGGTATCCGAATGGTACTCCCAAATGGATGGTTTTGGGCTACCCCTCCATATGACACTAATATACAATCTGGTTGGTGGTATACCTACTCCTCTGAAAAACATGAAAGTCAGTTGGGATCATTATTCCCAATATATACTGTAGAAAAATAAAAATCCTGTTCCAAATCACCAACCAGTCATAATAGGGTAGACTGACCCATCCCCACATTTTTGTTGGTAAAAAATAGACCTGTTCATTCATCAGGGGTTTAAGGGAAACTAGGCATCAGTTCTAGAGGTGTTGGCCATAAAACAGGGATATTGACATTGATACAATCCAGAAATCACCAGAAATTCTGGTCGTCTACGACAACAAGTTTTATGGGTGATGTTCGAAAAAAAAATGATCAGACCATAGGACCATAATATCATATAATATCTAATGTATATAGGAACATATAATTACCATAGTAAGAAACCAGATCAGACCATTAGGAAACAATGAGGATCATGGGTATGATCATCGAGTGGACAACCACAAACGGCACTTCGCATAGTAACAGGATGCATAAGAAACATGATGTATAGATGTTCAATGGATGAATGATACAGTAAAATATGATATGATATGATATGATATAGTATGATATAGTATGATATAATATGATAAGATATAATATGATATAATAAGAAGTCGATCAACATCATGAATACTGGGAATATGTTGGATATGATGTATAATTTTGATGTAATATTATTCATGTCAATTATTACCCTCTGGTAAACATACAAAAAACTATGGAAAATCACCATTTATTATGGGTAAATCCACTATTTCTATGGCCATTTTCAATAGCCATGTTAGTTTACCAGAGGGTATATGAATCTAGATATTCACCTCGAACATCTGCCTCAATTCGTGCAATTCGGAAAACTGAGATATCCCGTGGCATCCGATTTCTGGGCTAACCTCACCGCACCACTATGCATAGGCCAACCTTGGAGATCTTGGAGCGAGTTTCATGGCGACCAGAACTGGGGTACCTTTTTTGGACCGGACATTGCTCATTTTTAGGATCTTACCATCAGAAAACGGGTCAAATCGGGTCTTGCTCATTTTAAAGCATAGCCACTTTGGAATCACATATCACAATATTATGATGATTGCCCCCCAAACAGCACTGGTTGGTGGTTTCAACCCCTCTGAAAAATATTAGTCAGTTGGGATTATTATTCCCAAATTGGATGGAAAAAAATCATCCAAATGTTCCAAACCACCAACCAGAGCAATACGCTTTACGCAAGTGCACCCTAGTTGGGGTAGGGCTAAGCCATGGTTGGCTTGTCATGGAAGATCATCCCAAGCCATCGCCGAACAGATCGGATTTTTGCCATCTTGGGCCCTCCTAAAAGGCCAGGAGCTGATACTTCGATTTGCTGATTCCCTATAGATTCCCCAAGTGGATCCAAATGGTGGATTTTCCATGGGAAGAATAAACATGACCTTAAACAAAGCTAGGAAGATCATGATGATATCAACTAACCATTCATATTCCGCGACAAAGATGGGGATACGAACCGGTTTCACCTCACAAACTCAGATCTTTGCAAAACAACGGATACATCATCATGTCGGGAATAGAAAACATTCAATGTTCAGACCCTACAAGGAGTTTACCCTCTGGTAAACTAACAGTTCGCTATTGAAAATGGCCCAGTCGAAATAGTGGATTTACCCATTAATAGCATGGTGATTTTCCATAGTTATGTTAGTTTGCCATTTATAGTGGATTTACCCATTAAAAATGGTGATTTTCCATAATTTTTTGTATGCTTACCAGAGGGTATTGGTAATGAAACCCAACTACCACGTTGATCCTCCCAGCTCCAGTATGTCGCTGCATTTTTTGTCAGCATCCCAGGCGCAGCGGCGAATTGCATGGCTCAGCACAGCGAATTCCACACATCAAGACCCACGGCAGGGCGTTGAACCAACATACAAAGACCATTCAATTTACACATCATTACCAATATCAAGTACAGATAATAAAAACAAATCACTTGGAACCCAAGGATTACAACCAACAAAAGCATGTCTGGAAGATGATTTTCCCAGCCTGGGAAGGGGAACATCCTAATGCCTCCTAATGGCTCCTCATTTAGAAACATGGATACCCCCTGGCTCCTTAGCTTAACCACTGGACAGTTGTAATATGTCACCAAACTTTGGTTACTTTACGTATTTTCAGGGTAGGGATACCTTGCAAAGTCAAGCTGCAAGCAAGACTTGCCTTGGAACCGCGGGACTGTTTATGACTTTTTAGCATTGAAACCCATGGTTCTGGGATTTCAAAAAACAAAAAACATACCCTCTGGTAAATTAACATAGCTATGGAAAATCACCATTTTTAATGGGAAAATCCACTATTAATGGCCATTTTCAATAGCTACGTTAAATTACCAGAGGGTATATCCCAGCTTCATTAGAGGTTCCTTGGAATGGGAAAATGTCAAGCCCTCAATAATAGGGGAGATGACCAACCTCTCGGGTGTGTTTATCCAGAAACAATGTGCCCTGCCTCAAGTGGTGATTCAAGCTATAGTTAGGTGGGTGAACATAAACCAGCTTAGTTCACTTTTCAAGGTTTCACACCATTCAACAGATATTCGGATATTCGTCAATTGGATTGATCGTCCACTTTCAACGGATGGAGTCTTGCAAAAATAAAACTATCTACACCAAACAATAGACTTCACTACCTCTCGATACTTTGGTCTCCGAAGCAAATGGCTTCGAACGTGATAATATCCCACTGCTAAGTGGTTCTCACAGTTAGGGTCATTTATTAGTTATAACTGGTTATAAGCGAGATCATACATTCCATAAATGGGGTTTTGTTAGTACTTATAACTGGTATTCCGGGACATGGGCCACATGTCCAACGCCCATCAGGTCAGGGATGGCTTTTTGTCCCTGAAAGAAACGTCCTGGCCCTGGTGGATTAGTAGTTTGAACTAGGGATAGCACCAAGTGATAATGTTCATATCTGGGGTTTCCATATATGGGATTGCCCCAAAAAGGATGGTATATAATGGAAAATCCCAAAATAAAATGGATGAGAACTGGGGGTACCCTTATTTTAGGAAACCCTCATATGTTCATATTGAGTTATCATGAATCCACACCTACACAAATCACTTACCTGTTGAATGACTGTGATAATTCGAAACACACCTGAGAACAATGACTGCCCGCATTGCAAGTAGGGTCTGATGCGGCGATGTTTTGATTAACCACCCAAGCCACATTGCAAGTGAGCACCTTGTGATCATTACATCATTGTTTTGGTTGTTTTGCTTGATCTTCCCAGCGGGAAAAAAACAAAAAAAAGTGATGGAACTGGAACTACCCAAGTCATGGGACATTTGCCAACCCTGAGGTTGATTCAACTAATTTCGAAAGCACATGGCATTTCGATGCCTCGAATAACATCAAGGCCTGCTGCAAACGACCTCCCCGTTCACAGGAGCTGATCGCCAGAAAGTACGTGATGATATCCTCAGGGACCCAGTTTAGCCAGGCAGGGCCTTTCATCAATGTGGATTTGTCCAACGAGAAGGGGATTAATTTTTAATAGACGACAACTTAAATGGGTAAAATATAGAATCTGGTTGGTGGTTGAGCCCTACCGCTCTGAAAAAAATGATGGAGTTCGTCAGTTAAATTCCCAACTGGATGGAAAAATCATCCAGCCATGTTCCAAACCACCAACCAGGAATACATTAGCCGTTAGAATTGGTGGTAACTTTGAAAAAAAAGGTGTCCCACGACGGAAAAAAAATGTGAATTCGCAGGTCTATTGTCCCAACATTGGTGCCACCCCAGTTTCTGGTCCCAACTGTGTGGAAATTCCCAACAAAAAAACATGGTTTCGCAACGAACGAGGGTTTCGTATCATATTTTTGCATCACCAGATTCAAAAATCCAAGTTTGCCTTTTTTGGTATAGTATACACCATTTCTGGAAATACCCATGGTTAATGAACACAACCACCACAGGAAGGAGTTTGCCAGTGATGAGTTCTTTGTTCAATAGATCCACATAAAAAATCAAGTCACCAGCCTAGTTACAAACCAACCGAAATGGATCATCATCAATCAACTATAAAGGTAAACTAACATGGCATCATGACTATGATTTAATAGCAACAATCAACTATAAATGGGCGAGTTTCTATTTCTATGTTAAATTACCAGAGGGTATATTCCATTAAATCCCATTAGATCCCATTAAACCACCATAAATTCCCATGAAACCACCATTCCCATTAGATCCGTTTCTATGTTAAATTCCCAGAGGGTATCGATCCGAGTTTTTGGGTGGGCTTCCCTTCCCTTAGGATCCCAAGTCTCTGGTTGGATGTGGCAGCAATTCATCTCTTCAAACAACTGGAGCGCCTGTGTTTCGCCGTTGGCCACATGTGCCATGGTCAAGTTAGCTGGGATTAGTGGATGTCAATCACTGGTTGGTGGTGCAATCAATAACCATCTTGAAAAATATGATTGGTTAATGATGGTTAATGGTGGTTAATGATGGTTAATGATGGTTAATAATAATCTGGTTGGTGGTGCAATAACCATCTTGGAAACTATTAGTCAATGGGAAGGATGACATCCCATATATGAAATGGAATTCATAAAAGTCATGTTTGAAACCACCAAGCAGTAATGGTTTATGGTCCTCTTATCATAAGCAGGAATTCCTGACTTAACGGATATGTTGAACCCTGACCTTGGATTGATGACAGACACCCTACTATGGGCATATAATCCAACTGTTCACTGTGCCACACATATTTGGCATTGATCTCCAATGTATGGATGTAATCAAACTGATGTGACAGTAATCTTATGTATCCTCCTCCACGCATGGCCAAAATATATATAACCATTGTCCTTGCAAAACCACTTCACCTCAACCTCTGATGTACCAGTGACAACCGATATATCTGGGTAAATTACAATAATTCACAAACCTGAATTAAGGTACTAACCATGATTCCAGGGCTCGGTTGCAGTGAGGTCGTTATAATTTGCCCAGATATATGATTGATATATGTACACAAGGCCAATGTTCAGATTCTGCATTTCTTTTGGCAGGTTAGGTTCATACATCCTTATGAACAGCATTTTTTTCTGGGTGCATCTGATGGGATATACTCCAATAAATCCATGGGGATACTAGTGATGAATCAATGGATTGTGGGTACCCTACTTGGTGGCTCATCCCACGGCTCGTAAGTGGGTTATAACCCCAGTTATAAATGGGATAAGTAGGGTTAATCCACTTATCACTGGGGTTATAACCCACTTACTAAGTGGGATGAGCCACCAAGTACTTTCAGACCTTATAGCCCTGAACACAACCGGGTATTTCTTATATATGTCATTGCTTTTGGCTAACGTCTTTACCAGGGAGATGAAGTGATGATGGCCCCAAGCATCATCTATGGCATCTATGGTGACGGTCCTAATTGATCATCATTTATCGCTATGATTTTCATGTATATAATATATATATATAATTATATATATATACATATATATATATATATATAATATACATACATATATTAAATATATATACATATATATGTACCATAGCTACTTCATGCCCTTTTGAATGCCATTTCGATGCACAGAAAGATGCCGTTCTCCGCACGGCCCAGGAATTTCTCCGCGCCTGCGGCCAATGCTTCAGCCGTTGGCAGGAGGTGATCGCACTGTTGAAGCTGATCTGATCTCCTCAGCTCCCCACCTCCCTGGGGCCCAACAAAAAGGGAGTTGATGGTAGGATTTGATGATTTGGGTGTCAAGCATGGTTGATGTGAACATCAAATTTCAGCAACATAGAATACACAGATAGGAATTTAAGGCAACAATAGGGATTGATACAGTAGCTTGGATTGATATGAATTAGGTACGTGGTTTACACCTACTGTGAAAAAATATGTTGAGGGTGAGGTGTTGGTACCCCTAACATACCCCAACCATAGACCATAGGGCAAACACCGTTTAACTCGCAGCGATTTCTCAGCTACTAGGTGTTTGTAATATTTTATAAGTATTTCCTACGGTTGGACAATCTGAGATACCTCAAAGATAGGTAAGCTCACCCAGAACAGCGGGAGTGTGGTTCGACACCAGCTTTGGGGACACACACCGAAAAAGTTGATAGCTATATAGTCATTTGTTGGTAAGGGCCGCTTGCCTACATGTGCCTACCATACTTGAAGGTGATGCTCTGAAACCATAGTAAGGATGCTTGCGCCAAATCCCAGTGCCTTGGGGACAAAGCTGAGCTAACGGCCAAAACTAAGGATGACTGTGCTAGTATTGTTTCTAATACAAAATGACTATCAAAGTATATCAAAGTACTGAATTCCGAAAGAGACGACATAATATTGGCTGTCGATTTGGGCAAAATCCATCAAAATCCTTAGTATTTTGCCGGGGCAACCATGATTGGCAGCGGCCATAGTGTCAACAAAGGCCATTGGCATTACTGGAAATTTTCCGTGCCATTCGGTCTTGAGACTCTGGCGATTCGTATTGTCTCTACTACAGCAGGAAGGGCCCTCCTAGTTTCAGGTCAGTTTATAACCCCCATCTAAACTCATCCACCATAAGTCCAATCGTTGACCTACACTAGCCGACTTAAACTTACCCATCATAATTCGCCATCAATCCCAACATTTGTTGATTACCATCTGGTTATGACTAACAGTTTGCCATGGAGAATCACCATTTTTAATAGGTAAACCATCTATAAATGGGCCATTTTCCATGGCTATGTTAAATTACCAGAGGGTAAGTCCGCCTTTCCAAAAACTCATTTCCTCTCTCGAGTAAGGGTCGTCGCACGGAGGACTGCACCATCAGCGACATCAGATGCAGAGCTTCTTGCCAGCGGCCGGCCTTTTCCTAGGAGTCAGCTTGAAGGGGAGAGACACCACAACAATATCAACATAGATCAACATAATATCATCATAACACTTCCCAACAAAAATCGAAACTAGAAACGTGTTTCCAAGAAGTTATAGATGTTGTTTAATACATATTTCCAGGCTTCCCACTCTTATATCAATTTTGGGGTTGCCATGATATCACGGGCATAAGAACTGATGATGTGATATGTTTATAGATATATAGGACAGTGAATCAACAGCCAGACAAGAGATTATCAACAAATAGTAGAAACACCACTTTTACTAGGTAACTAAACACAACATGTTTGTTGCTTAAAACAATAGAATCATTGTAGTTCTACTCACAAATTTCCCCATGTGTTCTTGCCGAAGTTCCTTCAATCCGCATCTTACTCATGAAAAACATATTAGTTCCTTAGGCAAAACCCATAATAGATCCCTAAACTTCCTCAAGTTCCTTACAATGTGGGGCCCCCGGAATATAAGTTGGTTTATAAACCCCATTAACTATAGCTATACGTATCATAAACTATAGTTATTGAAGTGAGTAGTGCACCAACTTAGCTATCAAAAGTCAGATATACATAAATCATCATCAATCTCATTAAATCCCTTTTGTTCTTGGTTTAGTCACCATTTTCCTATGGTTTTGCTTAGCTATCGTAAACTTAGCCATCATAAATCTCACTAAGTCCATCTTTGTTTTTTGCTTTATAGAAATCACCATTTTCCTTTGGAGTTTCCTTACTTTCGTTTGGGGTCCCCACCAAACCCCTCTATGAATTAGCCAACCAATGGGAAAAGGACATCTATGGACATGGGACATATTATAATTAGTGGAAGATCCCATTTACAATCTTATGATCTTCCATTGGATATTGAATAATCCTATTCATACCTGGGTGGTGGTTTGAACCCCTCTCAAAAATATGAAAGTCAGTTGGGGTTATTATTCCCAATATTTGGAAAAAATCAAAATGTTCCAACCCACCAACAAGAATATATATATATTAATATTGCCAATGGATCTCAATTCTTGGATTCAACATTGTAAGTGTCAACCAAACTCCCCCATGTCATCCTTTGTTTCCTCACCGAGACGCGCATGAACTGATCAACGCGTTGAAACTGAAGTCGTTGGAACACGAAACCGTCAGCTGAGAGAAGAGCTGTAAGGCCTGGTGGCATGCAATGGTCACCCACCACCAACCATGTTAGATGTATGTTATAGTAAACAAAGATATATTAGGTATATATAATAATAATAAAATATTAATAATAATAATAAAATAATAATAGATATATATGTATAAAATATGTAATTATCGTATTCAATTGAATATCAGTTGAAATAGAAGGACATTACTCTGAAAAATGGGAAACCATTCATGTATTAGTCATCCTGAGGTTAATAGAATATGGATTAAAACCAAAAAAAACACTACCAAAATGGGAATATTGAAAATTCCCCCCATGTCTCCACAGTTTCATGAACAAAAAAAAAACACTGTTGGGGGATTGGCCCCATGTCGTTTTACTTGATGTTAGCATTGATGCTTGGCATCATTCCAGTGATGCCGTAGTGAGGCCGTCATGATTAAACTCATATTTGGTGATCGTTATATATATCCTGTCTGACAAACATTCTGATAGCTTCTGTGACATTCTATCTGACGTTTTATTTGGCATTCTTTCTGACAGTCTATCTGGAATTCTATCTGACATTCTATCTGGCATTCTTACGTTTGCTGTCTATGGTCTTATTCCCCTATTCATGGGAATATCCGCCATTTTTCACCACTATTCTCCCATGAAATCCCTTTTTCATGGCCACATACTAGAGTTTTCGCATTGCTTAGTTTGAACTACTCATTGGTTAAATCTCAATATGTTGATGGTTGAATCAAATCACATCAAATCCCCTAAATTGGTCGGTACAAAATCCCATTTGACTCCCATCATTAGTAATATCCATTAATTTATCCAGACCAGACAACAATTTCTCATATATACCATATATGGTTATTTAACATAGCCATGGAAAATGGCCCATTTATGTTCTTTGATAAAATTACCTATTAATAGCATGGTGGATTCTCCAGTTCGCTACGTGAATAATCACCAGAGAGTTATCGTTGTTTCAAATCACACATCCCATAGAAACCCCTCGATTTCAAATGCAAACATCGTCTGAGTTCGTGAAATCCAATGCAAACATCCCATTGAATCAGTTCCACCTCCAAAATCAGCTTGTAACCACCATCATAGCAAATATATGGGATATCATATATCCGCCGACCCCGGCTGCGCAAGGGGGAGCGCGTTAGGGAATAAGACAGCAGCACCCAGCCAGTAGCCAGCAGTCAATATCCGCCGACCCCGGCAGACGCAAGGGGGAGCGTGCCAG
>Ga0126342_10021914_pt1 | contig 10604 bp, 7 predicted proteins | sample Cyp1metagenome_FD_92528 | JGI IMG/M metagenome (GOLD analysis project Ga0126342, IMG submission 92528) | Coral microbial communities from Lord Howe Island, Old Settlement Bay, Australia - Cyphastrea 1 metagenome | ecosystem: Host-associated > Invertebrates > Cnidaria > Coral ...
GACAAACAGACAAACAAACAGACAAACAGACAGATAGACAGATAGACAGACACTCCCACCTTTCGGTCCATCAGTGGATTCGCTCTGCCATCCGTGACTCACAGCAACCAACCTCTCCTATAGGTTTCCTATTTTTGAAACTTCCGCCACCGCCTTGTGCGGTACTACTGGTATATAAACACCAATCTACCAACTTGACTTTTCGGTCAGGTTATGTCATTTTTGGGCTACTTTCCCTTACCCATCATCTCTAGAAACCTTGTTGTGCGCGCCTCATATTTTTCCTGATATATACCACCATCAAGGCTTGCCACATCAATGATTGGCCTCGGAGCAAGGAGGATCTGGGGCAATTTTCGTCCCAAAATGCGTCCCCCCAAAACGTAACAACGGCAAAGATACAATGATGAAATGTAGCTTGTTGGCATCATCCCCCAAAAAATGTCATGACTTTCCGAACACATTAGTACTATGAACATCTATGAACCAAGGGAAATAGTGTGCCTGACCAAAGCTAATTTCGATGTGTTTGGATGGGACTGGTCCACTAGTCAGCCAAAAACATCGGCCATTTAGTTCCTTGATTTGCCGAACTTAAAGATGTTGATTTTCCAGAAAGCTTTTTGTATGTTTACCAGAGAGGATCCAGAGGCTACCCTCTGGTAATTTAACATAACTATGGAAAATCACAATTTTTAATGGGAAAATCCACTATAAATGGCCATTTTCAATAGCTATGTTAGTTTACCAGAGGCTAAGTCAGCCTTAACACATCCAATAATTAGCACTGGAAAACCAGGGCGGACGACTGGTCAAATCTCAAATCGGATCTCTGGGGCGGCAGCGGTGGCTTTCCATCAAGACCAATGGAACGAGCCAGAGCCTGCGGATTCAGGTCTTCACCGTGAAGGGTATTTTAGTGTTTCATCTACCCTCTGGTAATTTAACGTAGCTATTGAACATGGCCATTTATAATGAGTTTTCCCATCAAAAATGGTGATTTTCCATAGCTATGTTAGTTTACCAGGGGGTATCCAAATTGAGGATCCAAACACTATGGATTAAGATTCACCTATCCAAATTAATTCCAAATTGAGAATCTTAGTGTTTCATGAGTTCATCTCAATGAGATAAATATAGATAAATATAGGTCCTAATGGGATTTGATCGGATGGATCACCAAGCATATTTAAAAATTAGGGTATACCTACATATGGTTTCGGTATGTTGCGGATATTTCTCATGAGGAAACTGATGATCAACTATGGGCCTTTCAGATAAACCCATCCTTCGTTTAAACCTGATTTGTAGAAACTTTGCAACAAAACACCAAACATAGCCTAATAGCTATGCAGTCATGATCTTAATGCACCTGGCACCACGGGTTTTCATGAACATATGAAGCTAACAGTGCCAAAGCATGGTCAGTCTATGTCAGCCATGGTCAATCATGGACAATCTGTTGCTTGAGTCGTAAATAGAAAGAAATTACATAGTTTCCTATGGACACCACCAACACCCAAACATTCAATGCTTGACACAATTATAAGGCTGGCACTCTCGAGCACCCAACATGCACTGATATCCATTTATATCAACTTTATATCCACTAATATCCCTCACGATTTATCAAAAACCAACAGCGCTTGCAGCTCGCGCCCCCCACCTTGGCACCCCGCAGCAGTGCTGTCAAGGCCTGTGGCAGTTCCGGTGGAGGGCCTGGCGATGCGGCCGTTTTCGGAGGGGAAGATATGATGATGGGATGAGAACTAAAGATAAACATGTGGGAATATAGGATTTAATGGGAATAATATAGGATTTACTGGGATTTATATATGGGATTTATATATGGGATTTTAATTGGGATCTAATGGGACTTAATGGGAATGCAGTGGGAATATAGTGGGAATATACTGGGGTATTCCCTCTAGCCGTAATGGAAATATTGAGAGATAATGGGAATATGAAAACTGAAAAAAACAAACAAAATATATGGAATACAACATTGGGATATACACTGCACCATAGTATGCCTATGGGGTACATGTATATATACAGTATGTATATATACGCGCAACGCCTGGGTTTTGCCCAGGCGTTGCAGCGTAGGGGTTTCCCATTCCCAAACAAATGCTGATGCAACTTCACAAAATTCCTATGGGAAAAACAACAAGGGTACTAGGGAATATTAAACAGTTACTCCCGTTAAACCTTAAATTCCTATGGGAAAAACAACAAAGGTACTAGGGAATATTAAACTCCCAACCCCGTTAAACTTTACATTCAATTGGGAAGATCAACAAAGGTACTAGGGAATATATATATATATACATGCTTTTTTTCTATGGAATATATGTGGAAATATTGAGAACATCAGAATTAATGGAAGATGTGCGAATTATCCCAATATATGGAATATACCCTCCACCAAATTAACAGTTCGACCCTGAAAAGAGACACCAACTTTAGTGGAAAGTAATCTTCAAACCCTGACTCATGGCAGGGTTCATTGTTAATTTGGGAGTATATATATATATATCCCTGCATTTGCGTGGTTTCACTCCAACAATTGCTCACATGTTGATAATTACATGTAATTACTGTATCTAAATGATCCCAGCACTATGGATGTTATGGGTACATACTGATACCTAGTCAAGCTTGGGAGTTAAGAACAGCATCCATTCACGCGGATGCGCCTACCATAGCTGTGCTCAACAATGGGCCTTCCTGGCGTCAGGGCATCAAGCTGGGAGGATTTTTTCAGGGGTCAACAGCTTCTCCAATTTCCAGAAAGTTCTGACATCGGCCATCGAAAACTCATGGATTGTACGAGTAAGCATAGGTTCTCCATGGTTCAGGGTTAATGGTAGTTACAAACCACATCAAACCACCAAACATTTCTGTGGGGCACCACCCTGCAACAGACCTCGATGAAGACCCGCTCTGGTGGAAGCAACTCACCTCAGCTGCAAGACATTGCAGCACATCCATCAAATTGGCTTCTCTTGTAAGATAATGTAACATATTCCTGTTTGGGTTTTGGTTGATTTTTGGGCGCAAAGTGAGTTTTAGCAGTGGTCAAACCCCAATGTGTCATTCCATTGTACTGTTTGGTTAAGAGGGATTCCCAGTTCATGCATGATGATAATCCCCAAAATAGAAAGGGTAGTATAACCCCCGAACTAATCATCAACCATCAGTGGTTTTGCAGGCACTGCCCGCATTATTTTCCCCAGTTTTCCAAATACCCTAATTGGAACAATTGGTTAGAATATATAGTTGTTTATCCCTGTTATATCTCCATTATATGCCCGTTGATTACCCTCTGGTACACTAATATAGCTATGGAAAATCATCATTTATAGATGATTTAGCTAATTGCAGCTAATTAAAAAGTGATTTTCCATAGTTTTTTGTATGTTTACTGATGGGTAAATCCCATTATATATTCCCATTAAATCCACTAAATCCCATGAAACCCATAAAATCCCATGAAACCCCACTAAATCCTATTGACATCCCATTAAATTCCCCATCAAATCCTATGATTTGTCGAGTGCAGCAATCGCGTTGGTACCAGATCGATCGCCCCTGGGGTCTCTACAGCTGCCAGGATAAGCGTGGTCAGTGACCTCAACGTGGGGCCAGGCAATCCTCGCAATCACAAAAGGCGCTTCGATCTATTAAACAAATACCCTCTGGTAAACTAACATAACTATGGAAAATCACATTTTTTTATGGGAAAATCCACTATAAGTGGTGATTTTCCATAGTTATGTTAGTTTACCAGAGGGTATCTAACTGTTCAATACTTGCTTTTTTTTAATGAACAAAAAAGGTTCCAAAAAGACACAAGAATTTGCCAGTCACCTATTTATAAGGGATTATATATAATCTCTAGTCATTATATCCCCTATTATGATAGTTAGAACAGTAACAGTAATTATATGTAATTAATACAATCCAGTATAATCACCTATACCGCCACTATGATTACTATGATCATTGCTACAATACGTCTAATTATGATTATCATTATCATTACTACTATTGTCAATATTATAGTTGCTAATATGAACATGATTAGTAATAATATAGTAATTCCAATTATCATCATTGCTATAATCACTAGTATCATTATTTTTCATTGCTATAACAAATATTGTATTATTTTTTGTTAATGTATTATCGTTAGTATTGTTATAATACCATTACTAATATTACTAGTATTACATTACTAATGATAATTATAACCTCTGGTAATTTAACATAGCTATTGAACATGGCCATTTATAGTGAGTTTTCCCATTAATAGCATGGTGATTTTCCATAGTTTTTCGTATGTTTACCAGAGGGTAAAACCACCATTTTCCTATGGTGTTCCTATGATTTTCCCATAAAACCACCATTTTCCCATTTTCCATATGCTATCCCACTGGTCTCTAAGCTACTCCTATCACTAGTTATCGTTAACTGACCCGGCGCGGCTCGCCCAACTCGCCGAGCCGAGGGGCGATGGGCGTGACCCGATCAAACGGGAGCATGTAGGCGGCCATGGTCTGCAGGAGATCATACCAAAGAATTTTGAAGGGATCTTAATGGTAATTGAGTATGATCACCATGAAAAATCACCATTAAATCACCATTGAATCAATTAGATCATACCATTTTGAGGGGATTTTAATGGTGAATTGATGGGATTTTAATGGTGGATTAATGGTGATTCAATGGTGATTGAATTGGATACTAATAGGATTTTCATAGGACTTGATCTAATGGTGATTTAATGGGATCTAACAGGATTTTCATGGGATTTAATGAAATCCCTTGTCTGATTGTTGGTTGGTTAATCCCCATGATATTCTCATGTTATCCCCATTGCTGGTTAAATTCCATAGCCTCTGGTAATAACCAACACTATGGCAGCTATGGCCCATTTAGAGATGATACACATGATGATGATTTACCGTTTTTTTCATCATGGTGATTTTCCAAGTTAAATAACCAGAGGATACATACCTGTAACCTCCAACCACATGTCATGTGTGTGTCTGAATTTGCGGTATACTATACCCTCTATGGCAATTTTGATATGTGTGTATATATGTATATGGAGGTTTCCGTTTTGTCATAGGGGTACCTCCAGTCATCATCCATTTTATAGATGGGATTTTGCCTAAAATATCATGAAATAAACCATCCTATGGGGTACCCCCATGACTATATGGAAACGCGCTGCTGATGCAACGGCCAACCCCTGAGCATCCAACTGCTGCCAGAACCACACGGGCATCGGCAGTTTTGGTCACCTGGCTTCATCCCGCAGCATTGATTTATGTGTTGTCATCCTGGAGTAGATAGAATATGGACATGTCAAATACACTAAAATGGGAACATCATTGAAATGTTCACATTCAACTTAAGGATGATTGTGAATACATATATATATTATACATATTATACATATCATGCATATATATATAATTATATATATATATATATATATATCATATGTCTCTGTATATGTATATGTATATATATATATATGTCATATATCTATGTATGTATATATATACACATACGTGTGGATATATATATATATATATTAATATTAATATATGTATGTATATACATAATACATGCTTTTTCCCACAATTTCTCCATGACAATAATGGGAATACTATTGCTGTTCGGAAACCGCCAGGCAGCCAGGAACTGGACAAAAACATCCTCTGACCTTGCCAACGGTGCCACTGTGCATTCGAGCCTTGGTAGAGAACCGGACCCTCCAACTGGTTGATTTCATATTGGGTGTACAACCAGAAAGTACTCGAGGGTGCAGGCCAGGGTTAGTTTTATGGGTATAACTATAGTCTATAGTAGTAACCTCCATAAGATCCATAAGATGGGATATAACCCCGAATGAACTATGGCTATACTGGAACTGCACTTCCAAGCATTCCTTCAAATGGCTACAGCTGCTAGCTTGCTGAAACACAAACTTGTGCGGTAGAGCGAACCGTGATTGTTATTTTTTTATCAACACCTTGTCATGCAGTATGACTAAAGCTATTTTTTCATCAACACCTTGTCATGCACTATGACTAAAGCATGATGTCTATTGATGTCTTATCCACAAGGTATTGTTGATGAAATGACCTTTCAACTAACAACTAGCAGCATTTCATCAACTCATAAAGTATAGGAGCTTTCCGTTAAGTCATCCATTTGATGGTTGAAACCCCTTCCCCGCATTGGCACCAGAAATTTGGTTGGCCCTACTAGCCCTGTATCCTCATGATCTCCTGAATGCTACAACAGGCTTGACTCAGACAGTCGTGTCATTATTGTATTTCTGCATTTCTTTAACCATCATAGGGCTACCCCCCAGTCATCATCCATTTTATCCAGCGGGGTATCCAGGCGATGACCACAGTGGAGCATGTGTCCAGCCCCGCTCGCATCAGATCTTCGGCCCCTTGGAATGGATGGAAATGGATGGAAAAAATGCTTGAAAAAATGGATTCATAGTACCCTCTGGTAAACATACAAAAAGCTATTGAAAATGGCCATAGAAATAGTGGATTTACCCATTAAAAAAGGTGATTTTCCATAGCTATGTTAAATTACCAGAGGGTATTACTTAGTAATATCTATGGGCAAATTCTGGATGAATCGTATTACTTATAGTTACTTATAGTTATATCTGAATGTATCTGAATATAGTTCTTACAATACTAATAGTAGGGCTCTGAATATATCTGGCCAAATAATAACATGTATGATGATGCAAACAGAATAAAGAAGTAATATTAATGATATCGGAAAATACATGAAAATACCATCATACTTCACAAAGCCCAAATTTTTGGCTGGTGCCCCCATTGATCATCCCAGTGCCGCTTCCCCCATATTTGATGAATTTGATGGCTTTCCTTGAGATTTTCCCTTCAAGCAGACCATTCGAATGTACAAATAGTTGGAAAAAGATGTAAAATATATGGAAGATAGAATGTACACTTGCCCAAGTAGCATGGCCACTATGGCCCCCTAACTTTGATAATGGGGATATAACGTGGGACAATGAATCCTGATGATTGGCATTGAAGAGATCGTCGACCGAACTATCAGATATGATTCCAATCTTTAAACCTATAATCAGCTATAGTAATACAAACAGTGATGCTGCAGTTAAACGTATAGCTTATCAGTGCGAGTATTTATAGAAATACTATGTTCCTTGTTAACTGACAATATACCATGAATCCTTATTAAGTGATACTACCTTATTGGAAAAATCATCCGAAGTCTGTCTCTTTGGGGCGACTTAAATTCCACAGTTTCTGAGGGCGCCACTAAGGGGTGAGCCGGACAAAAACCACACCTCAGCTGTGGTGGATGGATACCTGTGATGTAGCATAAATACATAATCTGGTTTATAAGTAGGTAGTTTAACTATGGCTGATGGTGATTGTTGTTACCTATCTATCGATATATCTATGTATATATGTATATGTCCAACGGGATTTATAAACCAATTCAACCTCTGGTAATTGCTGACCGTTTGCGAACATGGCCAGCCATGGCCCCATGGCATAGTTCACCCCGATCGCTGCGGATTGACCCCCAAGAATGGTGATTTTCCATAGCTTGCTGTATGTTTACCGGAGGATACTGCATGTGAAATAGTTGAAGTTCTTCCGTCAACAGCGATTTCGCTCACTTTGCGAGGCATGCCTCCAACAACCTTAATGTTGTAAAACAGCAAATTCGACAGGGGTTTCAGCAATAGCATTCAAGGTGGTGCCCCCCCCCAGTTATAAATGGGTTAGACTATAGATATAACATGATATAACACGTATAAACCATAGTTATTGGACTTATAAACCAACTTCGCTAACTATGGGGCACCACCTTGTTGAAGCAAAATCCCATCCGCTTCACAGCTGGGCTTCAAATTTGGGCCCCCCCAACTCGCTCGAGATGACAAATCTTGTGCCAATCCACAGGCCTTGTTTGGAAAAGATCCGCTGATGGCATACCCTCTGGTAATGACTAACATAACTATGGAAAGATCCACCATGTTTAATGGGAAAATCCACTATAAATGGCCATGTTCAATAGCTATGTTAAATTACCAGAGGGTAGTTCATGGATTGATCCTCCAACATGGCATGGGCTTAGTCAGGTGATTTTAAACCAATGCTCTGCTGAGGATCTGACTGAAGTTCCCCAAGGAATAAAACAGATGGTTGGCTGTCCTGACATGTGGAATCAGCATCCATGGGGCTGATCCCAGATTCCTGTGACCTTTTGAAGTTTTCGACATGGCTTCTCCCTCTCATGCACTGTAGACCTTCAAAATCCCTGGGGCCCTCAAGCGGGGTTTGCAGGCTTCTCCCGCAAGTGTTCGTGTAGCCCGACCCAAAATAGGGGGTGAGTGATGCAGTGCACAAGCGCTGACGGGTGCCTGGTTCAGCTCCAACCGATCGTCACGCAGGGACTGCCACGGCCAATCACTTTCGGCCCATTGAAGGACCCAGCAGGAGTACATCGCAACATGCCATCGTTATCACAACATTTTTTTACATACATACATGTGTGTATATATATATATTCAAATTTTGATTTGCAAAGTTTTCTGAGCATAATAGAATATATTATAATGGTATATGTATATATGTGAATAGATTATAATAATGGTGTATGTATATACGTATATACTGGTAGAAATAATGATAGAGACATGGTTTTATAATTATAATTGTATATGGTGTGTATATATAGTTATAGATAGCTACAATATATATTAGTATATAAATAGTATATATATATATAATTTAATTACATATATGTTTATGTACGGATTACACGCGAAGTAGCTCTATCATCACGGCAGCTCCAGCCTTCATGAAGTGCTCGATACCAATGCACGCTCCAGTCCTTGGGGTCCAGTGATACGAGATTCCGCCTGGGAACTGCGTGAAAAAACCCTGGTTTGATGGTGATCCTTTCAGTTCCCTTTCAGTAGCGATTCTCCCATCTATGGCTATGGGTGAACAATCTGGCTATGAACAGCTGGCCAAGTTGTGGAGTGATCCTCCGGGGTATCTCCCACATCCTTTAAGAAAAAACCCTGGTGTTTCAGAGTCGATGATTTTTAACTGGTTATGAATCAATGAAAACCTGCTACCTCAAAAAAAATTAGATGAACTCAGTTACTGAACTATCCATAGTTTAACTCTTTATCAATTAGACATATGATGAAGCCACTACTTATCTTAGTAGTACTGATATCTTACTATTATATACTATTATCATATGGGAAATTACCATTACTTATCAAGTACCCAATTACTTTTTTGTGGCAAAACCAATGAAAAAGAGGTCCACCTGGGGACAACATGTGAACACCAACTGGGCCAAGGTTCAACCTGGAGCTTCCCACCGGGATACTGGAAACTTCCGTGTCCTGAGAGCAGTTCCCATCCATTATGGCAAGTCCCCACACTAAAGGATGGTATCTTCATACTTGGTTGTAATTTGCAAACGGGTACCAGTACCACACATGATTCCTATCAACTGAGACACTGCACTAGTCAGCAGACTGCATCAGGAAACACTTGGAAACTCGGAGTAGGACTATGGTCCATGCCTTTTCTAGGGGCATTTAACCGCACAAGTTCACAACTAGACATCTCTCCACTTTCCGCCGAAGAGCGCCCACGAGACAGACCAGCACATGTCCTCCACAGGGTGAGGAGCTGTGGAAGAAGTTTTCATGCCGCGTCAAGTACTGAAAGGCTGGAAGGTTGACTTCTGCTGTAAAGCCGATCTGCCAATCAGCAGACTTCGCAATGGATGTGACTAGCTTAAGTTGATCCCACCCTTCATCCCACATCATCACGCTCTACAAAGATTGACAGCAAAAGGCTTGGAAGTCATGAAAACTGCTGGAACAGCTCCGGCTCCTCCCGATGTTTTCAGAGACTTTGGAGGTTTTCTCCTCAAGAAATGCGACAGAGAAGCGACGACGCGGTCAACCCAGAAGCGGCGGGTAACCTTGCCGTGACAAGATCCTGAAATCCTGGTTTCCGGTCATGTTTTTTTACTTGTAACACCCCCCAGTCATATAATCAGGTTATACTTATATGGCGGTTTGGGTTGGTGGTTTGGAAGTCTGGGAAATCAGAGTTATGTGCAAAATAGATTTGAAAAATGTTTTTTTTTGTGTGTTTTGTGTTTGTTTTATTTTTTGTTTAACTAATCTAATCTAATCCAATCTAATCCTAATCTAATCTAATCCTAATCTAATCTAATCCTAATCTAATCTAATCCTAATCTAATCCTAATCCCAATCTAATCCTAATCCCAATCTAATCTAATCCTAATCTAATCCTAATCTAATCTAATCCTAATCTAATCCTAATCTAATCTAATCCTAATCTAATCCTAATCTAATCCTAATCCTAATCTACTCCTAATCCCTAATCCTAATCCCTAATCCTAATCCCTAATCCTAATCCCTAATCCTAATCCCTAATCCTAATCCCTAATCCTAATCCCTAATCCTAATCCCTAATCCTAATCCCTAATCCTAA
>Ga0126342_10021915_pt1 | contig 10603 bp, 11 predicted proteins | sample Cyp1metagenome_FD_92528 | JGI IMG/M metagenome (GOLD analysis project Ga0126342, IMG submission 92528) | Coral microbial communities from Lord Howe Island, Old Settlement Bay, Australia - Cyphastrea 1 metagenome | ecosystem: Host-associated > Invertebrates > Cnidaria > Coral ...
TATCTATCTATCTAGTATATCTATCTATCTATCTATCTATCTATCTATACTGTATATCTATCTATCTATCTATCTATCTATCTATCTATACTGTATATCTATCTATACTGTATATCTATCTATCTATCTATCTATCTATCTATCTAGTATATCTATCTATCTATCTATCTATACTGTATATCTATCTATCTATCTATCAATCTATCAATCAATCTATCTATCTATCTATCTATACTGTATATCTATCTATCTATCTATCTATTTTTACTGTATATCATTATATCTATTCAGCATTCCATCGAAAATTTCCATAGCTGATTTCCCAAACACTTCACCCCGACGTTCCCCAGGAGCAGCAGGTGCCTGAGGAGATGGTGAAGAGCTTGGAGGCGGCGCTCAGAGATGATGTCAGGCACGGCACAGCACGGTTTTGCCCCAAAAAATCCGAATGGATGGGTTGGATGGCCATCATTTATCCAATGAAGATGGTTACCCATCCCATCTCTCTTTCTCTATATGAATATCTACACTTGTATTTGTACGATAGATCGACTGATAGACTTAGTTGGAGTATAAGAATGATAGATGATATAGACATATCATGTGGATAGATGTAGATAGATCTTGGGTGGGTCCAGCCTTCATCGCGCTGAGGTTGGAGCAGCTGGGTCGTGAGGCCCAAAGGAAGGCCTTGGAGTGGGACGAGTTGGCCTATGGCCGCCGTTTGTTGGGCATCTTGTGCCCATAGGATTTCGTGATTTTCGTGGCCATGGCAGCCATGGTGCAGGTGCGGTTGCCTGAATTTTATGAGGTACATAGGCATGTAAGACGAAATTTCAGAAAATGCTGGATCCTGAAATCCACCATTCGGTGGTCTGTGAGAATTCATAGTTGCGCAGGTGGTTTTCATCCTCGCCATTGGTTTCTAGAGATCCACATCCACAAGGGCGGATGCCGGGGTGGTGTGTCCCCCCCCGATCAACTCCTAAAACAAGGGGTGAACTCGACAGGCGACACTGCGCACAGTCCAAAATATTGCGGTCGTGGGGCCTTGATTTTCTTCAGGAACTCTTGGAGAACTAGTTGCATTATAGATAAGGCTCGATATAGCTTTCAATATTTTTGATCAACGTATGGACGAAAATGGACGAAACACGCACCTTAAAAGTCCACCATTGGTCAACGGAGAAAGCAGTGAACTTGCAAATGGATTCCTCCGCGCAGGTGCAGCCGAAGCTGAGTCTGAGGGTCATCGACTGATCAAACTCTGAAGGCCACAATGGCCCTTCTGAATGTGGGATTTCTGGGGGTGTCTTGGGAACCATAGCGAACACAACCATTTGCCAAAAGAGACTATCTATGCAAAGATATTCTATACATAGTATTTTCATATGTGCATACGCACATGTTATAGAGATATTGAATTGGTAAGTTAGGCTTGGCTTGGGTGGTCCCTCAGATTTATAAAGGGCACCACAGATCCCAAGTGCCAGAGAGAACCATCTGAGCTGGTGCACCTTCGGTGTGGGATGCATTGCGTTTCACCAAAGGAACTTGCATGTGCGGTTGGAGATGTTCGGAGCAGCTCCTGCCGTGGATGGTGAATGTAGAGAAGTAGCTCAAAGGTGTGAACCATGACCAGATTTGTAGGTCCACATTTTTTTGTCATCAGGAACGTGTGCTGACGTAACAGCGGATGACATGTGTATTCGCTGCAGCTCCCAGCATCGCCAGCTGCGCACGAAAAAAAACTGGCTGGCTGCTTTAAGAAGAGGTGGGCCTGGTGTCATCAATACATCCGCGAGACATGCTCCAGACAGGATGTTAATTTGGCACCTTCGACTCAAATCGGATATCTCTCAAGATGACGTTCCCTGCCAAGATGTAATCCTTCAGGTTCCAAATCATTTGGACCATGATTTTGGATGAGTTCTAAATGATTTTGGATGATTAATTGAATGAGTTTGGGTGATTTAGAGTGATTGGGACTGAATTTAGATTGATTTCGTAGATCTCAATCATCCAACTCAGCTACCCCTCATACCCCCTGACCATCCCAACTATACGTTTTTTTTTTTTTTTTTTTAAAGAGAAGACACGCGTTAGGCCAAGCGCTCGGTCTCCAAGATGTCGGACTTCGACCTGGCGAAGCTCAGCTGTGATTTCTCCAAATGCTGACTGTTCAACGATGAGTTCATCGATGATGATGATGATGATGACGATGATCATAGAATGAATATATCATAATATAATTATATATATAGTGTTGAATCTACTATCATTAATGAATCTAAAGTCTATGATATATCATAATAGAATGGTAGATCTTTGACAATCTATGGATATGATGATAGATCTATGATCACGATGATAGATTTATGATCTATGATGATCTATGATGATCTATGATGATTGTACACCATGGGATATGGCGTTTGGTTCTAAGAAACCATGGTTTATGGCCATCTATGATGATTTTAGTATGATTCGTGATTCATGATGTTGTTGCTTTTACCATGATTTACGATGAATGTTTGAGTTTCTTTTTGTTTTAAATCACCTGCAATGATGTTCACCATGATTTGCAAATATCTGTAAATATTTTAAATCAAAAATTACTATGGTTACTAAGCATTATTTAGTGCGATGTGTTACAATTTAGTCTGGGTACAGCATTTACATCATCAACATGTGTATCAAGATCCGAGAAACGGAATATAGAAGAGCAGATGATCGACGAATCACGAAAATAACCAAACTATCAACATTCAGCAGAAGAAAACCACAGATGGATGGGGTTATTTTAGTATTTTTTGGTAGCACGTCTCAACCATTGAGTGTTTTCTTCACCGCATGACTCAAACCATATCCATGTGAATTTTGGTCGGGTAGGAAGCCTTCAGCAACGGTCTGAAGGTTGTGCCCGGTTTCCGATTTTGTGTTCCCAAGGTTCTCATGGAGATTCTTGAAAGGTGTTTTGCAAGTTGGGATAGTGGGGCATGAAACTGTGGCTATTTTTTTTTGGGATGTTTTTGGTTCGCCATGGTTGAACAAAAACTGTGGGTGTCCAGAAATGTCAAGTTCATACGCTTTTGTCTATGATTGCTGTCACGCATTGATCTGTGGGTTTTACAGCCTAGCTAGCATCAATGGGCTATGTTGTGCAGATGTCTTCAGGAACATGGCTGACAACCCTGCCTCACCAGGCAGCACATTCTTCCAAGATAGCAGTGGTGACTTTTCTAACTATGAACATAATTATATAATATATGTATATATATATATACCTGAATGATATGGATACTACATAGTACTACACATAATATATATATAATATGGATATTACCAACGGTTTGTTTGTTCCAGAACAGGAAAACCTCTTGGGGCTCCCAATTCTTATGGAATTTCTGGTGCCTGTCTCAGCTGCCAAGGTTAGACCCCAGTTGTGATCAACAGAGGGCAGTGCCAGACTGGGAGGTTGCTTGGAGCAACAACATTCCCACGAGAAACCCATTCCTAGTCTCAATGAGAGTATTATATGTCATGTAAGAAGTAAAGATAATGAAGATTCATGATAATCACTGTGTTAATTATCTAGTTGACTTATATCCTCAGGCCACCTACACAGCCATTCCAATATGAGCAACCCTCCGCCATTCGAAGAGCTTGTCTGTTTGCATTTCGGTTGGACGATTACGGTAAGTGCCAGTCCGAACTTTGTGGGTCAACTGAAAACTACGTGGAAGTACAACAAGGCGACTCTACTGATGCACGTTTTTTTAGGTCAGGCAGTACCCAAATCCACATCGTCCGTAGCGAAAAGCTGCCCATTGGGCCCCTGGTCGCAACTGGCCTATCGGATGAAGGAACATGAGGGAACCACTGAAAATCACTTACCCTTATGATGCCCCTCTGAGAGGTGGCAACCTTTGCCCAAACTGTTTGGTAATGGCTATAGCGACTGCGCGGTCTGGAAGGATCCCCCCACTGAATAATTATAGACGAATGAGCGAATAGCTGCGAAGATTCACTGCGGGATCGGCGCGAACGAACGACCCGGTCCGGGGTAGAAACAAGAAAGCGCAAGCCCGGAAATCCAACACATTCCAAAACAAAATATCAACACGTGTAATTGCGAATTCCAACACGTGTCATTGTAACCTTCACCGGGGAGAACACTGTCATGACACCGCTGCCTAAACGCCTTTTTGCGCTCAGCATCAGAGCGGCTGTTATCTTCTAGACTGCTTCCGCGACGATGAAGGGTCATGTACTGCACTGGTTGTAACTGCTGGCGTGCTTTGGTAGTGACGTTTGCACCGTTTTTTATTTCCAACCATTCTTGGGATGCGAGTTGCTTTTATCTTCGTGAACCGTGGTTGCTTCCCGAAGATACCGTACGTCTGAAATCGCCCGAAAGAACGATACGTCGACCTTAGGTTACGTGGATGCGGTGCGTGTTGCAGCACTATTTGTATCCAGCTCCGGGAAGCTAGAGCCGCAAGACATTGTGGTTGAAAGTGACTAAAGTGGCGGCGTCAAGACAGTCTTCAAAGAAGTCTAACAGCAACAGTATAATCATAATTATATAATATATATATATCTATAGATGGTTCCAAAATGTTTCAGAAAGGTTGGTTCAAATCATGCCATGACCAGACTCCATCAGCAATCGCCTCCGTGTGTCGTGGCTTCAACGTGATACCAGTGGCGACTTTCGTCAGCCGCTTGCCCAAAAGAAAACCTCCGTTTCAATGGCGTTGCAACACTGTGCAAACAGATGGACGTTTTATGAAGCAACTGTTGGAACCAGCCAACTTGTGATTCAGAGTTGAACGTGCATGCCCCGAGTTTTGTTCTGTGAAACATCCTGGCCCATGTTTGCTGCAACCATTAAAATTGAACAAATACGGTCTCAGAAATTACTAAGAAATCAGAAACTGCGTCTCAAAAACTAGAAATATCCGGCTCAAAAACTACGGATTCAGGATTCAAAAACTACGTTTAAGAACGTACAAATTCACGTCTCAGAAACTATGATTACACGGTTCAGAAACTAGAGATTCACGGGTTCAACAATCCGTCTCAGAAACGACAAATAAAGAAGGCCTTCCCGCAGCGGCAAAGACCATATCACATCTATCACTTTTTTGTTTGCACTGTTGCTTCCCCAAAGGATGTGGACTCAGAGAGGGATGATAGGGGTATATTAAGGAAAGAGCCGACATGCACCTTCCATTCGAAATTTGGTTAAGATGGACCGGCTTACCTGTTGAGTCATTGTTAAAACTCCACCCCCCCTCAAACAATATGTTCAATGTATGGACAAGGCTTACATGTTTAATGAAAATTTCACCTCCTTTCACCCACCTGACAATACGCGCGATGTATGGACCAGGTTTGCATGTAGAATCACCTTGAGAATTCCCACGCCCCCTCTGGCTCATCCGACAATGCGTCCGATGTATGGACCAGGCTTACATCTTGAGTTAGTACCCTCGTCCCTAACAATACGGTAAATGTATGGACCAGGCTTTTATGTAGAGTTATTGTTAAGATTCCAACCCCTTCTGCCCCAACCGGCCCCAACCAACAGTACGTTCGATATGTGGAGCAACCTACATGTTTAGGCATTATTAAAATGCGATCTGGTTTCTCCCATGAAAAAATGTTCGATGTATGGACCAGGCTTACGTGTGGAGTGATTGTCAAAGACCGCCGGCACTTCCACACCCAACAAAACGTTCAATATGTACCTCGTTTCCCGTGTAAAAAGAGGTCAGACAACGCGTTGCAGAAACGTGAACTTCGCAAGCGCATTCGTGGTCTACGGAAAGAAACAGCGGAGCAGCAACAAACACACTCGTCATCCTACAGGGAAGCGAGCGCAGAGCAAGGTCAGGCGAAAAGGAAGAAAAGGTCAAACAATTCCTCCCACCAAACCCGCTCTGACTCGAACGCCTCCGGTTCCGAAACTGTTGAGAGTGATTCGTCGTCCAGTTCGTCGCTGTCACTGGTCCCTCCGGCGGCCCGCCGTCGAGAACCAGGCCCGTGAAGGCTTGAACCAAGTGCCTAAGTGCCTTGCTAGCAATTTCATTGTTTGGTTGCCGTCGTAATGGCGAATCCCGAGCAAGTACTCGTATTGCAACAATTAAGGGATCAAATGCAAATGTTAACAACAGAGTTAGCAGCATTGCCGCCAAAGGTGCGCTAGACCAACAAACCCAAACAACAACAACAACAACAACAACAACAGCAGCATTGGCATGCGCACAAACAGCCATCGCTCAATTAGGAACAACCGATCCCCAAAAGAAAACTTTGAATCCCAAACTGGTAAACCCCCGGACCCGTTCCAAGGTACAGATGCCGCTTCTGGGAACGCTACAAGTTTGGCTTTGTGACGTGGATCAGCGCAGTGGATTCAACATATCCAGACCTGCTGAAGAAGGCTGAACTGGAAAAAAATGAGTTGGCCACAGTCGAGGTGGAACCAAACAGACATAAATTGTGATGCCAAAACAAAGGAAAAAGGCAAAGGCAAACAAAACGCTGGCAAACCAGGCGCGAAGGGAGATCATTGTGCAATTTGTGGCCCAGAAAAGGAGAAAATCGATGCGACAGAAGAGTGCTACTTCAATGCGCGTGCGAACCCGGTAAAGGGAATAAGAGAGGATCCAACAAAGCGAGCGTCAATGCACTAGAAACAACGATTGAAGAAAACGTGTCCGCGTTGCAGCAACAAGACAGTGCATTGAGCCAACAACTCGCAAACAACCAGTCCCAAGCATCCAATCCAGCAAGCGCAGCAACCTCAAGCAAGAAAATTAATCAAGGAACAGTAGCCCCAGGAAACCCCAACATTTGTTTCGTTTTGAAAAATCTCCGGCGAAAACCGTTGAGTTTGATGCATCCCATCCCCCTTCGCATAGCAACCGTATAGCCGCAATTGATGATGATGATGATGATGATGACGACGGTGATGACGGTGATGACGGTGATGAAAGTGATGAAGGTGAAGAAAGTGATGAAAGTAATGATGACCGAAGGAAATTTAGAAGTCAAACTTCCGACAGTATGGACAGATGAAAAGCAGAGCAGGGCAGAGGCAGAGAGAAGAGAAAAATTAGAAGAGAGAAAATCAGAAGAGAAAAAATCAGAAGAAAAAAAATGCCGATGCGCAAAAAGGTAGGAAAGTTGCGAAACACTGTGTTTTTCCAATGATTTGTGGCTCCGGAGGGTCGAAACGTAGGCTCGTTAACGCGGCGGGTGCGGAGCCAGCTGGCCAGATGAGAGATGACAAATTGCACGCCGTTGTGGCGCGAAGCACATTTCCAAGTCAAAATGTAAAAAACACACCATGGTCGGAGCACTTTTGGACATGGCGATGTCGAAAAAGTGCACGCCATTGTGGCGCGAAGGACATTTTCAAGTCAAAATGCACAAAGCACACCAGCTTCGGACCACTCTAGGACGTGGCGATGTCGGAAAAGTGCACGCCGTTGTGGCGCGAAACACATTTGGAAATCAAAATGCGCAAACCACACCAGCTTTCGGATCACTTTTGGAAGTTGCGATGTCGAAAAAGTGTATGCCGTTGTGGCGCGAAGCACATTTTGAAGTCAAACTGTAATAAACACACCAGCTTCGGACGACTTTTGGAAGTTGAGATGTCGAAAAAGTGCACGCCGTTGTGGCGCGAAGCGCATTTCCAAGTCAAAGTGTACAAAACACACCAGCTCCGGACCACTTTTGGAAATTGAGATGTCGAAAAAGTGCACGCCGTCGTGGCGCGAAACACATTTGGAAGTCAACATGTTAAAAACACTGGGGGTTCGGACAACTTTTGGAAGTTCAGACCTCGAAAAAGTGCATGCCGTTGTGGCGCGAAGCACATTTTGAAGTCAAAATGTTAAAAACAGTGGGGGTTCGGACCACTTTTGGAGGCTCAGATGTCGTTTCGCGTGGCAGGCGCACGAGATTGTGGAGCTTGTCAAAAGTGAGCAAAACATGAGGGTTTTGCAGCATTTCGACAAAAGATGGCAGGCATGGGACATTTGAAGATGATCTGCAAAGACGCATTTTCCGTGGCAGGCGCAGTACAAAAGATATGTTCATGAGAGAGTTTGGGAGGTCAGGGCGCTGATTTCCTGAGACGGGTTACATTTTGGAGTATCAGAAGTGTAGGTTTGCTAAGATGATTTTGCATGATAGGTGCAGCATTTCGTATGACCTGGCAGCCAGTTTTCGTGGCAGGCGCTGTACTTTAGAGAGGTGGAACAGAAAAATCACAAAACGATAGATAGGTAGATCGATAAATAGATAGAAAAATAGACAGATAGATAGGTACTTAGATGAAACACAGAGAGAGAGGCCAGCTGGGTAGATGAGATAGATAGATAGATAGATAGATAGACAGATTGCCATTTTGGCTGAAGAGATCTGATTCGAAAAGCGCAAACATACTTTGACTCGAACTTTGAACCATGGCTTACAACGACGATGCTTTGACCAACGGCCGCGGATTTTTGGCGGAGGAGTTTCCCACGGATTCAAGTTCGAGAGAAGATGTCCCTGTGCCAGAGAAGCTTCGCTTGGGCTACACTGCAGTCAGCGACCAGCGCGAAGGGGAGCCAGTACCGGAGGGCCACGTCCTGTACAACCGAAAACTTTACACGATGTGCGGAGAAAAGGTCCAGATCGCAATCAATCATGCGTGCCGCAAGGACGCCGCAGAAGGGGCGAAGTTCCTCCTCGCCTATGCCCGACTCTCTATCACATTCGCATGTCTGGAGCACGAAGCTGACCTCTCCGACTCGCTTCAAATGGGCGATGTGCTCATGATGAAGGTACCCCTCGGAGAAAATTACGCGCAACAAATTGAAGAAAGAGAGATTACCTTGGCACGAGCTCCTGGCGATGCAAATATCTTGACTAAGGCAGAACGTGCTCTAGCGAATCTGGTCCTGTCAAGGTCCAAGATCGTCAATATGATGGTGGGTGTGATTAAGGTAAACATGTGCACCCTGCACAAGGAAGGCCATCATTACAAGGACGACATCTTGGATAGGAACAATAAGATCGCTGCTTCTATTGGCTTGGACTTGGCTATGAAGGACTTTGAGCTTGGGAAAAACGACAAGGCAGCAATGCGTTACCTGTTCCGCACTGCGATTCACCATGTCCTCGGAGTCAAAAAGAAGAGCACCCTTGAAGCCACGGAAAAAAACAATCAGATGCAGATGTTCTGGGTTGGGACAAGGGAACGGAAAGAGCGGTCTTGCTGCTGCCATAGCACAAGAAAGCCGCTATGATGTCGCTCTGCGGGAGATCATTGCCTATCTCCCGGATCAACCGGTGCAGAAAATGAAGGGTTCCCTCGATGCTGCAGCTGAAGTCTTCCCTGAGGCGTTCCAGTATGGAGAAAACGCAAATTACCTAGCTGGAGTCAGGTACATTTGCATCACCCCCAGCTGGACAAGTGAGGAGTTGTCCATCCTGAAGGGCCTGGCTCAGGGAATTGGCGGCAGTCTGGCAGCGCAGAAGGCCATCAAGGGCGAGGACGTTCGTACTCAGGTCGTTACTGGGTATCGGGACTTGTATAAGGAGGTAAAGGAACTCCTTGGCAATCAGATGAGCAGGGAGGCAGTTATGGCACAGATCAGGGCGAAAGCAAAACAGACTGCAAGCTGTTTTGCTGGCTTTTGCGGTAGCAGGCTGTCTGGGAATCGCCTTAGCTTTGCCAGATACGATGCGACTGCAGCTCAGGAAACCAGGAGAGTCGAGACTGAGTCCCAGAGAAGAGCCCGAGGCGAGGGAGAAAACTGAGCTGATAAAGGAAGCAAGAGCAGGCAGAGGGGTGGCTATTACTACAATCAGCGGGGGGAGCTGGACCTCATGCGGGAAAAGGCGCGGAGGAAAAAAAAAAAAAATAGATAGACATGGATGGATGGATGGATAGATAGATAGATGGATGGATGGATGGATGGATAGATATACCGTTGTAGGTGGACTTTGCTTCTGGTGGAGCCTGCAACCACCCAAAAAACAGTTGCGCCATAGGCACATCTGGAAACTGGCCAGTATAAAAACAGTTCGAGTTTCACCGGGGCTTCAAAAAAAAAGGAAAAAAACCCCGTAACAAAAGGTGGAAAAACAAAAAAAACGTGGGCACGGGCAACCCACCACAAAATTGAAACCCGCCAGTGGATTTTTCGCTGACGCGTTGGACTCCCCCGTCTCTGGTTTTTTGGACTTTGTGCTCTGTGTGCGTGATGTCCCGTGCCTCCCAAGAAGCCATCGACCTCACAACCCCGGCAGACAGCATACAAACCACTTCCCCCACCACTGCACCCCAGCCAGCCCCGTCCACACCACCACACCTTCGCCATGCAAGCTGCCAGCCACCAACAGCCACAGCCGACGAAGTCGCCTGTCCGATCTGTTTGACCGCCATCGCCCCGAGTGGCACCGGTGTGTTGTCTCCATTCTTGTGGCCCTACTGCAGTCATGCCTTCCATACTGGCTGTGCCGCGCACATGGTTGTTGAACACCCTGACCCTCCATGTCCCGCATGCCGCCAACCTTGGCAACCCAGTTCAGA
>Ga0126342_10021916_pt1 | contig 10603 bp, 8 predicted proteins | sample Cyp1metagenome_FD_92528 | JGI IMG/M metagenome (GOLD analysis project Ga0126342, IMG submission 92528) | Coral microbial communities from Lord Howe Island, Old Settlement Bay, Australia - Cyphastrea 1 metagenome | ecosystem: Host-associated > Invertebrates > Cnidaria > Coral ...
AGATTTGTGCTGAGTGTAGTAGATGGAATCGTGGTCGCAGTTGGACTTTGACAAATTGGATCTCGATGGCGACGGCGTTGTCTCCAAAGAGGAATTGGCGACTGCACTGGCATGCCCGGCCTGTTTAATTTCTGCATGCTCTGGATCGGATCAAGACACCCTTTTAAAATTTTCAATCATTCAATCATGATAACACTAGACGAAAAAAAGTCCGTGGGCCAGGATTGGGATTCTATGGGTGAAGTCAAGGACAAGGTGGGAGCAAGGATTGGTGAAGTGTGACTGCAAGGCTTTTGCCGCAAGCCTTTCGATTGAGATAACATTTGTTGAGGTATCCGCTCAAGGTCCCCAGCTCATCGTCGCATGCAGACATCATGGCATGTTTGAGCAATTCTTGCATGTTGGATTGTTGGAGCAATTTGCCCATGGGCATCGGCAGTGTGTGGGCTCAAATGATCCAGCTTCTTGAAGTAGTTGCTGAATGTTGCTGAAACATGGTTCTCCGCGGGCAGTTGCAGCCTGCTGTTAGGCAGTTGCAGCATGCTGTCAGCTTTCTTCCAGTAGTTGGTCCCACGAGAGATGCAATCCAGTCTGTATCCGAAGGTAACAACCTGGCTGCTGGGATTGCCCTTGGTCGCTTGATTTCCGATGCCAGCAGCGTAGGAGGACCCAAGTTGCTCGCCACGATGCCAGTGCGGCGTCTTGCTGGACAGGTCGGGCATGTGTTGAAACACACACTGAAGCGACGGGTCCGAAAACGAGTACAAGAGGCTGTGCTGAAGGTGAGCCTTACTGCTACTGCAGCGTCCATGGAGGTGCAGCCCACCTGCAAACTCTGGGAGCGATTGGCACACTTTGGGTTTCCCAAGCTCCGTAACATGCAAGAGTTCAGTGAAGTGTGCAGTGCTGACGCTCAGCTCCATGCGGTTTTGGCACGTCAGGCGTATCTGGATCCTTCTGAGCGTGGTGGCTTGCTGACATCTTCCATGCAAGTCAAAGGTGTCTCCACCAGTGGTGATTTCTGGTACGCCTATGTGGGTGGCGATGCCCGGCGAGGCTTCTGGTACTGCCCGTCCCATGGTGGGCACTTAGCTCTGGCAGAACGTGGCACTCAGCTCCTGGATGCACAGGACCTGGCACGAGATGCCTGGATCACATTGGGAAGTAGCACAGCATTGCGGAGCCGTGTGGAGGACTCGCAGGAGCAGCTGCAAGACCAGTGCTTTAACCATGGTAGTGCTCGTGTTACAGCCACGGGCCACTCCTTGGGTGGTGCCGTGGCTGCTGGCCTTGCCAAACAGGCCAAACAAGGCCTCGATGCTGTGCATCTCTTCAATCCAGGAGGTTTGCCTGATTTGGAACGATATCTTTCATGGGCACCAGGCTGGGCACCATCCTGCGCGTTGAATGTGCACAGAATTGCTGGAGATCCTATTTCCATTGGATTCTTACCAGTGCTCCAGCAGAACTATTCAAGAAAGAAGGGCCTTGAGGCTACAGACTCACATAGCCTGAAGCACTTTTTACCTCCTGTAGCTAACAGCTATGACTGCTTTGACCAGCTGGCAGTGAAGAAAAACAACTAGCTTCATCTAGTTTTTTATGTGTAGAAAATGTTCAGCCATGTTGAGATGCAGCTCCGTCGCAAGAGCCTGACTTCCGAGTCAACCTTCATGCGATATAGACATTATGGATACACATGCTGAGCTGATGCTGAGCACGCCGGTGTCATGCTATGAGCATACATCTTTCTCAGACAGACAGAGGACCTACGTGGCCTAGCCTAAGACTTCAGTAGTAGACCAAATAATTCGTGCATGACAATCTCAGTGCGTTCAAAAATGGACATGCTGAACAGCAGGCCAGAACCGACTCCTGGACCCCTTGGAAGTGCAAGCTTTGAAGACAGCCTTGGCACTGAGGCAAGAGAGCATCAGACGGCAACGCAAAGGCAGATGATTCTTGGCAAATTTCTTTGCGATATGTTGCGACGTTACCGCCATGTTCCTCGGAAACTTCAGAAACTTCACATTGACAGGCCAAGGCCAAGGTGGCGAGTGCCCTTGATGTACACCAGAAATCACGTTAGGGACTGAGATGGACTGAGCAGAAGATGCTTGCAGACTAACTTGTAGAATTATAGAATCTTATATAATTCATGAATAATTCTAAAACTATATAGATATCAGCTGCCTTTGGTGATTGAAATTGACTCAACACATGTGACGCAGACAGATTATTTGATTCTGTTATGGCTGCGCATGTCAGCGAGGTGAGGCTTTCGATGTCAGGTCTGCTGCCAGCCAGGGCTCTCAAGCTCTTGATTTGATTGATTTATGTGAATCAGGACGTTGAAAAGGCAATGAATGGGCCCAACAGCACACAAGGACTCACAGCCTTTCTGAAACAGCCACAATGAAGCAGCACCGAGGTCAGCGAAAAGAAAAACGAAGAGCAAAAAGGCAGTGTTACAGTTTTGTGCTTGTTGCTACTTGCACTCATCTTATCATCACTTGTGCCACGCAGAGCAACAGCTCTATTTGGAGGAAGAGTATCCAGGCGAGGCTGGGTTTGGACCGGTTTGGATGGGACGCTTTGGAGATGCAGTGTGGAAGTTTCTGAAGTTTTGCATTGAAGCTCCGTGGCCAATGCCAGGACCTGGCAGAAACCAGCGGCATCGTTCAGAATGGTGATGTGGCTCGTGTGGCTCGGAAGAGTGGCCATTCCAAAGATGAGGGGTTGCAAAGCAAAACGGCGACAGAGCAGGCTGTTTCTACAACCATTGCGAATAACTTTGCTGATCAGGAAGCCAGACAGAGGGGAACTGCAACCAGTGCGGAAGATCAACAGCAAAGAACTGCTGGAGATGTGGAGCATTTTTTGGAGTCAGAGGGCCATGGGGGAGTGCCCGGTGAGGAGTCAGAAGTAGGCCAGGAGACTGTGGCACAACAAAAGCACAACCAGCAAGACGAAGAAGCAAGCCAAGAGAAAGCGGCACACCCAGGACAAGAGATGCGACAGAAAAGAGTTGGCCAAGAGGATGAGGCAAGGCAAGAGAAGCAAGAGGACCAAAAGCAACAAGAACAGCAAGAGCAAGACATCACTGGAGAGCATGTGGCAGAGCAGGGGCCAGAGAAACAAGAGACCAAAGAGCAAGAACCTCGCCAAGAGCGTGCGGCCCAACAAGCATCAGCCAAGCAAGAGCCCCAAGACCACCAACTTCGACAAGAGCAGAAGCAAAAGCCCCAAGAGCCAGAACCTGCCCAAGAACATGTGGCCCAGCAAGGGCCAGAGAAGCAAGAGCCTCAAGAGCTCCAACCTCGCGAAGAGCATGTGACCCAGCAACAGCCAGAGAAGCAAGAGCCCAAAGAGCATGAACTTCGCCAGCAGACTGTGGCCAAGCAAGGGCCAGAGAAGCAAGAGCAGGGAGTATGCGAGGAGCATGGGGGACACCGCATGCAATCGATGGAAGAGGAAAGGGTGAGCCAAGAGTACCAGGCAAGTCAAGAGAAGGAGCAACCAAAGCAAGAAGCAAGTCATGAAGATGTGGCACAACAAGAGCAGGACAAGCAACACCAAGAGCACACAACACAAGGGCAAGAGGCACACGTGGAAGAAGTAGGTCAGAAGCACATGGCACAGAAAATGCAAGAGAAACATGAGGGGCAAGAGCAAATCGAAAATGCGCCTGAAAGTGTGGGAATCAGACGAAGTGCTGGTTCAGCGGGAATGGTAGTCGCACGTCAGATAGTCAACCAAAGCGGGGTGCAGCGGCCTCCTGAGGAAGGCTTGCTTGCAAACCCACGAGATCAAGGTGAGGATGAAATGCCGAAAGAACATGCTTATGCCGGACTGGCGGAAGCAGCAGCGCCGAGTGTCAGGACATCAATGAAAAGCAATGAGAGCATTGTGCAGGAATCCCACCCAACGGCGGATCAAGTTTCAGAAGATCGTCAGAGGCTTCAGGATCTGAGGGAAGCAGGTGTTCTTGAGTCTGCCGGTGAGAGTGAAGGAACCATTACTCCAAAAGAAGATGCCCTTGAACCGGCTTTGCAGCAGGAGGACTCTATTACTTTCTTCCCCTTGCATGCTATGAAGATGCCTCAAAGCAATTTTCCACTTGCAAAGGTTGATTCTTGGAAGTTTGCAGCCTTTTGCAGGATCAAGGACGTGACAGCTATGTGTCTAGCGCAGGCTAGGCTATCTTGGTTGATTCTGTTATTATTATCAGATGTTGCACGGATGAATTGCCCAACACTCATCTGGACTCTAGACATGTTGCTGGTTTTACTGACATGCAAAAATGGATCGAGCGGGCAACGTTCGCATGACTTTCGCAAACCATCCCAGGATTAGATTTCGAGACCTTCTAGCAGTGCCTGCTCAGAGCGAGGCATTGAACAAATTGAACGTTTGCAGGACGCACCGACTGATGTCAGCTGCGCACATTTTGGACTTGTGGGACAGCAACGCTGAGAGGCGACGATTCAATGCACTTAGCAAGGGGAAAGCCGCTATCTCGCAACGAGGTGCTGATGCTTTTCCTTTTTTTCTCTCAGCACTTCAATGCAGACCATGGAAAAGCATGGAAAAGCGACATGAGGTCATAATCAGGCCTTTGAATTGACGTGTTTTTGGCATCCCTTTGTATTTTCAATGGCTGCGTTGTTCAAGCCATCCGTCCGAAAATGTCCTGGCTCAAGCCTTAGTGAGCGCCATGTGAGGGACGCCCAATCGGCATGGCTGGCGAGATTTATGAGGTACAAGGCAAGCTGAAAAGAAAATCAGTGCAGAGAAACTGATACGCATGATGCTTCCAATCTGATCAAAACTTGCTTTCCTCGCAGCGCAGGCTGTCTCAAATTTGGAAGGGGAGGGCCTTCTTGCCCATCTGAATTTCATGGACGTACCGTGTCTATAGAATGCTTGGAAGGCCGGCGTTGGAGCCTTTGCTTGCAGTGTGACTCAAGCATGACGGAACCACCAGCCTGCTCGTCATGCCTTGACAGGAAATGTCTTTGAGCTCCCTGCAGAAGCAGCCTGCCTGGCCGGACGTGTTCGCGTCCTGTTGTTGCTGGACTATACTGTACTGCTGCATTGAAAACAGAAAGCTGTTTGAGTAGAAATGTTCAGGAAACTAAGTAGTAATCAACATGTGCCATGGTTACTTACTCTTTTATGTGTCAGTTTGCACTCCTGTTGCACTCAGGTTGGAACATGGCCTCAATAACACATTGAAATTTGAGATCAAGAGAAGCACAATGGCCAAAGTGTGCGAGTACTTGAAACATCACAGGGATCACAGCGTTAGTGAAATCATGACGCGACTTCCGAGTGATGATCTTCGCGATTGTGGAGCATCACGGTGGGATTGCAGCTTTGTGAACGTCGATCACGACACCTTGTTTGACATCGGCTTTGCCGCAACAACTCTTGGCATTCCAAGCCTTGATTTTCTAGTCAATGCAAAGATCGCATGCTCAACCCACAACAAGAGTGCAGACAAACTGCGAAGAGAATACAAGATGATCAATGACCTGTCCGCGAAAGAAGAATCAGATCTTCGACGGGCATATACCACCCTGCAAAAGAGTCAGGGGGAAGAAGCTGATTTAGATCTGTCCCAACTTGCGGCCGCAAGTGTTGCTCAAAGCGGCATCGAAGCTGCCAAGCAACAGATGATGAGTCTGAAAGATGCGGAAGAGACTGGGGGCAAGGCTCTGAATACCAAGAGCTGGCGCCGTGGCATGTGGTCCGCCGCAGTGAAGAAGGATTGGCAGGTTTTAGCGGATGCTCCTTTGGAGATACAAGCTGATAGGGCTTTGCTTGAAAGTGCCATTTACGCCAGCCAAGGCAGGGCTTTGAAATACGCTTCTCCAGAGCTCCGTTCTGACGAGGAGCTGGTCCTACTAGCCACCAGCTTTTTGGGGGAAGCCTTCAAAGATGCTGCTCCAGAGTTGCGTGGGAATCGTAGCTTCGTGCTCAAGGCGGTCAGCAGGCATGGGGCTGCACTTGCACATGCAGAGCAATTCCGTGCGGACAAGTCCTTTCTTCTGGAAGCGGCAAAGGCAGGATGTGGCTCCGCGCTGCAAGGGGCAAGTGGCACTTTGCAGCACGAGAACGAATTTGTATTGGAGATGATCATTCATGATGCAGTGGCCTACAAATTTGCATCAGAAGAGCTTCGCAGTGACAAGGAGTTCGCTATGGAGGCTGCACGGAGGAACGGCGCTGTTCTGAAGTTCATGACCTCCAACTTCCAGGCAGACTTGGACATCGTGCAAGTTGCTATTGCACGAGATCCCCGGGCTGCATCTTTCGCTCATCCCTCGCGTCGACGTGAGCTCGGTTTGACTGAGCGTGATGCAGCCATCGGGGAGGTGCACATGGCTCAGGAGTATGAGGCACAAGTTGAGGCAGGCCGAAAGGCCAAGACTGATGAGGCCTGGCACTGCACTGTGTTGTGAATAACAATATATTTCATATTGTCACATCGATTCTTGTCAAACTTTCACCCCAAAAACAGCAAACTCAGACATGATGCAGTTAAGTTACTGTAGGTGCACACAGGGTCGCGTAATAACAGCGGAGGGGAGAGCGTAGAGCGTAGAGAGGGTTCTGTGGTGAAGCTTGCCTGTTCCAGGAATCTCAGGCTGAGATGGGTCCTCGGCAACTTCATTCTGAGCCAATTTGCTACACAACTATGAAGCTGGCAAAGGTGGTTGGATTTTCAGCTGGAAGCACCATGATGGGAAATTTCGGCCAAGGCACCTCTTTCATCCCATTTCCTCGGGTCTGAGGGCATTGAGCCACGGAAATCTGAGAAAGAGGGGGAGAGTCATAGTCCTGAGCACCTGCCTTGTTCGTACATGTCGTTGCACATCATATCAGTGGGAATGTGATGTTTCGACCCTGGACAGCGGAGGCAACTACGTAGCAGCAAATGCATTGGTCGATCTTTTTCCTCACAGGCTTCGACCAGAGACGCTGGTTTGCAGTTGAGTACGATTTGAGAGACCAGACAGTGTTTGATTCTTTGACATTCCTTCATCGTGGCTTCGTGCCCACTGAGGATAGACAGCTCTGTCATCATGTGGGGTGCCGTAGGTGGTGGCATTGGGATGCGATGGAAAGCCTTTGCGGACCAAGATGTTTTGAACTCAGATGCCCTAATCAGGGCTACACAGCAAAAATCGATAGAGATGTGCACGAGACGCTTTTGACCATGATGTGCCTTGAACGTCCCTATGGCCCTATGGATTGAGGTGCTGCTGCAAGAAGAAGATGCACTTCTGACCATGGATTCTAAGCAGCATCGTCTTACGGCCAATGCTCTTAGCTCTGAGTTTCTCCAAAGCTGGAACGCGCTAGTGAACCCGCTATGTAAATTTGGTTTGCTCGCTGCCATGATCTGTCATGTCGAACTGGTTTATGCCCCCCCCTGTTGGACATGATTAATCATGTCGAACTGCGACCCCCCCTGGGTTTAGACCCCGCTGCGCCCATCGCTGGGGTTTCATTTGCGACCACGCGTTCAAATGCCCACGCACACACATACACAAGATAATACTCACCGTGAGTGTGAATGTAATGTAATGCAATGCATGATCCGCATAATATAATGTAATCTAATGTAATGCAATGTATCTACTGTAATGTAATGTACTGTAATGTAACATAATGTAATGTCATGTAATGTAATGTGATGTAATGTAACCACATGTAATGTAATGTAATGTAATGTGATGCAATGTAACGTAATGTAACGACATGAAGCGTAATGTAATGTAATGTAACGACATGAAATGTAATGTAATGCAATGTATCTACCGCATTGTGATGTAATGTAATGTGACGAAATGAAATGAAATGTCATGTGCTGTATTGTAATGTAGTGGGAGAACAGCTGCTTGGAGTCTTGCAATCCTTTTTCTCAAGAGGTTTGCATGAAAACATGACCCAGTCTTGGCGAGGAATGGAGGTGCGCATCTTAAGATTCCCAAGCATTTCTTGCTCCATGGATGTATGCACGTAAGTTACCAGTTCTAAGATTGGATTATTTGTATAGTGCATATGTTGTGATATATACGGTATATACATATTATATATATTTATTGAGATAGATAGGTGGCTATACATATAGACTATAGATGTACAGATGTGTAGCTAGGCAGATAGAGATACTTAGATATACAGTATTCATCACAGACACGCACACACATACACACAAATTATATAGATATATGTCGCGGACCGGAACAAGGAAGGAAAGGCCGAGGGAAGGAGGTCAATCGTTGCAAAGTGGCTCAACCAAAGTGCGTTCGGTTGTGGCGCTTTGCAGTTGGCAAGTAGGGTGCTAGGAGTATAATGTTAACGCTGGTATGCTAGGATGCCAAGGGGAGGGTTGTGGAATGATTACTGTATGGTGCATGCGAACTGGAATGTCATATTGATAATACATTGCCGTAAAAGGGTCGCTTATTTAAGTTTAAAGTTGCCACTCAATCCACTCCTCAGGTTGCAGCTAGCATGCAGGCTGTTGTTTGTTGGTTTGGAATGTTTTGGAATGGCGCGGTCGTTGCAATAAGACCCGTCCCAAACCACGGGAATTGTATCTCAAGCTTGGCCCCCCTCCCCCCCGGTGGGCTCAAACCCCGCTGCGTCCATCCCGCTGGGTTTCACCTGCGACCAGGCAGACGCATGCCCACGCACAGACTTGCTCAGAACTGTCATTGCGAATTCTGTTGTGGAATGCATCCTACGTGCAAAAACGCTTCCATTACAGCTGACAGGAATGGGTCGGTGAAGAGACCCGACAAAATATCAAGAAGCTACCATCGCCAACGTTGGAAAACCAACGCAGGTACAAGTGGTTGATCAGACCACTCATGCACCGAAATGCCATAGCTTCGTTGGACTGGATAGGCAAATCGGCCCCAGTCCCCCTGCAAATTTGCAAAAAACATTGAAGAGAACCCCAAATTAGAAGTTTTACATCTCTTCAGATGGTTCACGCACACACACACACACACGCATATAAGAAAAAATCATCGTGCGTGTCGTGAATGTACTGTAATGTAACGCAGTGCAATGTAAGGTGATGTAAGGTAATGTAATGTATTAATCTAATCTAATGCAATGTAATCCAATCTAAACTAAGGTAATGCAACGACATGCAATGCAATGCAACGTAATGTATGAATCTAATCTAATCCAATCTAATCAATTGTGCTGTACTGTAATGTACCTACCGTAATGTAAGGTATTGTAATGTAATGCAACGTACTGTATTGAAAGAATAACCACTTGGATTCGTGCACTCTTTTTTCCTCAAGGCGTCTGTGCAAAAACATGTGATGACCCAATCTTTGCGAGGAATGGAGGTGCGCATCTTAAGATTCCCAAGCATTTCTTGCTCGATGGATGTACGTACCTAGGTTGCCACATTTCATTTTTTTGGTGTAGTGGAGCATGGATTTGGCACGAACTTTTTTTTTCCAATTTTGAGTTCACGAAAAGAAAGTAAAAGGTCGCACCACATATTCTCTCAATACACGTCTCTCCTTGCCCACCTAGCTTTCATCCCCCTTCCCCTTGGCCTCTGGTATGCCTCAAGTATATGTATATAGAAAAATAATTAGCGAATAAATAAATAAGCAATAATATACCATATGCACATCAACTACATGCACATTTTTCTCGCGCAATTCCGATACTGCGGTTCTGCTCTTTTAATGGCAGGAGAGATGGTTGTTAAATTCAGAATGCTTGCAGCTTTTGTTAGAGCCTTGCACTTCCTGCCCATTTGCTTTCAAACTGAGGAAGATGCCTCCAAGGTGTGCAGACCCGTGTAGATTTGCCCTAGCAGTATGTCAATTTCATTTGAACTGAGGTTTGTCACATGTTAAAACCATTATGCATTGGAACTGGTGCCTGCAGGCAGTGAGGTATGTTTGTGCCAGAATGCATGCGGTGCCCTTGGTGATGCCCTCGAAGTTTGATCAGACCACCCGGCAGCAAATTCTCCAGCCGACCGCTGGCATGATCAAGCTGGACACAAAGCCGCAAAACAATGAAAAACATGCAAAAACACTTGCAATTGGGTCCGCGGGTTGCGTGACGGTGCGAGTGGTTGAGTGATGTTGAATGAATTTGTGTGAGATACCCTTTGATATCCTATGATGTCTTTTCATAGTGGTGATGTCATTTGCATAAATATATATATATATATATATATATGTATATTTATATGTATATTTATATGTATATTTATATGTATGTATGTATGTAATGTATGTAATGTATGTATGTATGTAATGTAATGTAATGTAATGTTATGTCATGTCATGTCATGTAATGTAATGTAATGTAATGTATGTATGTATGTATGTATGTAATGTATGTAATGTATGTAATGTATGTAATGTATGTAATGTATGTATGTAATGTATGTAATGTATGTAATGTATGTTATGTATGTTATGTATGTATGTATGTATGTATGTATGGTATGTATGGTATGTATGGTATGTATGGTATGTATGGTATGTATGGTATGTATGGTATGTATGGTATGTATGGTATGTATGGTATGTATGGTATG
>Ga0126342_10021917_pt1 | contig 10603 bp, 12 predicted proteins | sample Cyp1metagenome_FD_92528 | JGI IMG/M metagenome (GOLD analysis project Ga0126342, IMG submission 92528) | Coral microbial communities from Lord Howe Island, Old Settlement Bay, Australia - Cyphastrea 1 metagenome | ecosystem: Host-associated > Invertebrates > Cnidaria > Coral ...
CAAGCACCTTTCGGTCCATCAGTGGATTCGCTCTGCCATCCCTGATTCACAACAACCAACCTCTCCTATAGGTTTCCTATTTTTGAAACTTCCGCCACCGCCTTGTGCGGTACTACTGGTAATGTTATATCAAGTTATATCATGTTGTATCGTCCCAAAGCTATATCCTATAACCCCCTATCATCATCAATGAATAGCAAATTGATCCCATGATTCTCCCATGTTTCTCTGGCGACCTTCACCGTCTTCAATTCGGCGACGACCGAGTCCTCGCCGCCCGTGGCCATCATCAAGTCGAAAGGGATCAGTGTGATGAAGTCCAGGAAAAACCAGGTCTTCCTCGGCGGAAATTGAAGGGAAACACACCCTGATGAAATAAATTTCATCAACATAAATATACTGATGGATCATGATGGATCATGATGGATCATGATGGATCATGATGGATCATGATGGATCATGATGGATCTGATGGTTTGAGGGGAAACATACGCTGATTTCAACCAGAAATTAATATAGGTCTTTTAATGGATTTAGCCATGAATTTAGCCAAACAAAACCAACAAGCATCCGGATTTCACCGACAAACAGCAGTGATTTCACAACAGCACTGGAGAGGCCCTGTGTGAAGGCGATACATTAAAACATCTGATTTCTGCAGCAAATATCGCCTACAAATGGTGAGTATGTTTACCCTCTGGTTATTTAACATAGCCATGGAACATCACCATTTTTAATAGGTAAACCATCTATAAATAGGCCATTTTCCATGGCTATGTTAAATAACCAGATGGCACTCTTTTTCTACTCTTTTAACCAGTGAACATGGTGATGCAGCCTCTGGTCATTTCACAGTTTGCTATGCAAAATGGCAAGATTTGAAAGTTGAGTTCGATAACTGATTTCCCATCCCAATAGTCATGTGAAATTACCAGAGGGTAGGTGGCGAGCACCAGTTCTTGCCGGAGCATCAAGTACTGTTTTACAATCCGATGCATCCTGACCTGGTCGAACAGCACCAGGAGGGACACCAGGAGGGACCCCCAAAATTTGAAAAAAAATAGAAACATCATTTTACCATATTTTACCTCTCAAAATGGCCCTGGATCGCACTGGGGGAAGGGAATGAAATGGAATGAAGAAAAAACAGCAGAAAGATGCTGCCTCCCACTCCACACCACGCACCGTCCGTTTGGAGTAAGCGGTGCAAAATTGCCTCAGTGGTCCGATCTGACTCGGGTGAAGCATAGCACCAAGTCTGGAACCTTGTACCTCAAACTGATTTAATACTGGAATGTATTGGAATGTACTGGATTTGTTCATTTGGGGGTCCCAAAGATTGAGGGTCTTTCATGTGAGCATCAGCTACCCAGTTTAACAAATCCACTTCTAATCCAGGACTAGGACCTGGCCATGATCCCGGTGGTTGTCACTCACCAAGGGTTGGACATCTTTTGAGCTACCCGGAGTGGATGGAGTGGCAGACATGAGTTCAAGTCTGGAGTTGTTAAAAGAATGCCATCCAATGTCTGTATAGAACAGGAGTCTGGAGCTTCGCCAGCTTCGCAAGGCAGGTCCAAGTTGCAAGAACATATCAACGAAAAAGATCAGATCGACGAGGAGGCTCACGACAAAGAGCGCGTCAAAATGCAGTTGAAGCAAACCCACTTGAATGGGCGTGATCCTGCACTGGCCGTCAATCTCGCGATTCAAAAGTCAGCAAAAGGCAACCATTGAAGGCATGGCACCATGGATGCAGCCCACAGCCCAAAAAGGTTTGCAGTCGGTATGGAAACGTAGGTGGCCCTTGCAAAAACCGAGGAAACATATCAGCAAAAGGTTTGCACAAAAAACATCCCTCACCGCTTGAAAACACCCATCTGCCAAGGAGCAAGGCAACGAAAATCAGGCCGACAAAAGTGGCGCACTGCCAGCAGGTTGCAAAGCAATTGCCTCGGCTTCCGAGGTTTCAACCCACCCCAAAAAACACACACTGTGGGACCAGTTGGGATCATCATTGCAAAATTACACTCTGGTAAACTAACATTGCTATTGAAAATTGCCATTTATAGTTGATTTGTCCATTAAAAATTGTGATCTTCTATAGTTATGTTAGTTTACCAGAGGGTAAAAGCTGTACCCCCAACCAACATGTTTGAACCCACCAACCGGCCGAGATGCTGTCAGGATTGATGACGTACCAGGGTTTTTCCGCTGAGAACTGTTTGGTCCTTCCGGAAATGGCTGAGTCAAGCGCACAATCCAACTCATTACTAGTGCTAGCAGTGCCCAACCAACAATAGATGTGTATTATAGATATCCTATTCGAAACTTCAACAGCTTCTCCAGCGACCAAAACTGGACATTTCCAACTGTGAGAGGGCGACCTATTCTGCCCATCTCAAGTTATATGCATATTGTATTATAGTTGAATTATATGTAAAATATACAAATACAATGATATCAATGTGTATATATATAATATATAAGTAAATATATAATATGTATGTATAAAATGTAATGATAATATGTATATATATATATGTAATAATGACATATAGATCCCGGTCTGATCCGGTCAGTCCGTTGCGCCAATTTTTCGAGCCGCTCTTCCGCCGTAATTCCTGGGCACCAAACGTCACCAAGGAACTAATCTGAGATCAGATCCTTTAAAAACAACTTACTGGTGCTTAGTAGGGAATGGATGGAAATGGGGGAATGGGATGATTATTACTAGTGATTGTGGATCATTCCATCATTCCCTGCTAAGCACCAGTAAGAAAACCAAGGAACTAGCACAGAGTTCGAAGCCACAGCAGTACACAATTTCAGTGTTCAAACATGAGCTAATGCGTCGTGTTGGAAACTGAAGCACCAAACATCAGCAAACCAATTGCTTGGTAAGCCCCTGGATGGAGGATTTCAAGGTTTCTTTGTAGCCAGGGCAAGAAAGATGTGTGCCTACATTGGTTGTGAAAGTGGGGTGTTACACGATGCCTTGTTGTGAAAGTAAAAATAAAGGGTTGTGGGACTGTGAGATAGTGGTTTGTTGTGATTGTGAATATCCATGACACTGAAATTTCTCTCATAAACTTTGGTCCTAAACTCCCCTGGCTTTCCGCATAGTTGTCCACTAGTGGTGGCTAAACGGAATTATATTGCACATGCTTGTGCTTGCAATATAATGCATAAATATATCTGATGAATTCTGATTATATCTGAATTTGTCAATATATAGACGTGTAAACAGACACGCCAACATACTGACACATACATTTCCAGTCACATATCATATGTGTATGTAGTATACACAAATATACAATTGTGATTAGAATCATGTCATATATGTGCATGTATACCCTATGGATCCAGACCTGAGAAGGTACGGCCCGGTAGTTACGGCTGGATCCATAGAGATACGTACATATGTTTATGTAATATAGTGCTGTATATATATATATATATATAGAATAATTACATATGATACCATATTTATACCATATTATGTGTAAAATATACGTATATATATATATATATTTATTTAAAATAAAAATATGTATTATATATATATACATATTATACACATATTATATATACATATTATATATCCATGCCATGTCTACCCTAGATTCTGCCGAGTGGCGAACCATCAAGGACCGGGTGCCCGAGGACTCGGAAGCGAAACCTCAGGGTCCGGGCTTGAAAAAACACCGGAAAACATGGCGATTCATGGAGGATTTCAAGAAGATTTCTGGGAATTTCAGGTGATTCATGGATTACCCTCTGGTAAACTAACATAACTATGGAAGATCACCATGTTTAATGGGTAAATCCACTATAAATGGCCATTTTCAATAGCTATGTTAAATTACCAGAGGGTATATATGATTATATACATCTAAGTCTATAGCATTACATCTAGCTTTTTTGAACATGTAAGAAATGTTTTTTGAGAAATTGATGGAACAGGGAATCTCATCCATCCCCCGTCATAGTTTTATTACACAACCAGTCTAGATTCAATACCAAAGCTTCAATTTGGATGACATCGACACGAATTTACTGGTATTATTCCATACCTGCGGGGTCAGGGCCTCAACCTCCGGTCATCAGTCAACAGCGCCGCCAAGACACCTGTTGACCGTCGATGTTGGTGACTACTCCGTGGTGAGCGAAGATCTCCCGCGAAGGACACCTTCGGAATGCTACAGTGGATGGTTGCGAAATCCTGCACCAGTTGATAGGTGGCTTATCCCATTATTTATAGGGTTTCAACAAGTTTCAACCATCCTTTTGGTGGTGCAGGATTTCGTCCATCCACAGCATGGCAATGTTCCAAGAATGTTTGTTGAAACACACATTCTTGCCCGTAAAATACAAGATTTGATTGTCGCAGGACTTATGTTGCATGCCAGAAGTTATGAAAAATGGGAAAGCAGGTGCTTTCCTAACGATTGTGGATGCATGTGGATGCTATCCGATAGCTATCCAAAAATTGAAATGTACCATGCATTCTAGCTCCCAAAACGATTCAAAAAGTTGTTTAAAATGGACCCCCAACCAATCCCAAACTAGTTGACCAAGAGGGAAGCCCACTTCAATCCACTTCAATGCTGGCACCTGGCTTTGCCTTCCTGCAGGAGCTCCTGATCCTACAGGAACGACCCTGCCATGGGTTGGGGATGAAAGACTTCCTCAAAAAATGGTTCCTCAGGGTCTATGTTTGTGGGGCAGTTGGGTTTGTTGTCATATTTTCGACTATGGATGTTGATAGAGATATACAGGAAGCCAATGTTCAGACAATTGATACCTGATGACACTTGGCAGCAATGTTTCTTACTGTTACTTGGAACGTTTACATACAATAGCAAATATAAGTTCGATATACAGCCCCTCCGAGAACAACTGGTTAACATAGTTAACTGGTTGGTGCCTCCATTGCCCACCGGAAAAGATGATTCGTCATTGCGGATCACACCCAGGATGGCAAAATATGGCAAATTAAACAAAAAAATATTTGAAAGAACCAAAGATGAACATCACCCATGAATTTTGGCTCAAGAAGCTTGGCTTACGAAAACGCAAATGGTGCCAAAAACTAATCTCCTCAGAGGAAAGGCGTCCGAAGAACTGAGCAGCTTGTGAATCTCCACTACACCAGGAGGCATAAACCCCTAGAAGAACTAAATAGACCATCAACCAACCGTCATTTCTGGATATTAAATAAATTAGGTCATTGTTTGTGATTAAATAAGTATCCAAATTCACAGTTTAACCCTGAAATCTACCCAATCAACGCAATTTATCATGTATAGACTACACACACATACATACATGTGTATATATATATATATATTAACTATATATATATAACTATATATATACCACTAGTTATACATATATATATATATTTATATGTGTGCAGTATATCATTATATAATTATATATCCATGTTTGATGTTTAAACAATTGTTGAACCCCATCCTTTGAAGATAGGCACCCCATGGTCAAACCATGTCAAACCCTCGTTTTCGAAGATCAGCGGACCCAGCGTCCTGCTGGAGGGAAACTCTTCGCCAGGTTGATCGAGGTGCTTGTCACCAAATGGTCGATGGGAGGAGCCTCGTGAAGTTCCTGAGCGCATCAATATGTTTCAATGGGTCAAGCCATAAAAAGACCCTGAAAGTGGACCCAAAATGGTGAGACTTTAAAGGCTGGTTGACTTAAGGCCATGAATATGTCTGAATCCTTCATGTTTTGGGGGATGTTCTTACCAACGAAATATATGAAGTCCGTGCAACTGCCCAACAAAGCTTTGCTCAGCGTTTTGCAGCAAGATCTACAGATTTGAGAATTGATTGCCCTCCAAAAACTCTAGTTTTTCAACTGGTGTTTTAAAAAATCCACCCAGCTCGCAAGAGGTTTGAAGGTTGGCCACATGGTGCCACTGTCAAACTCCAACTTACTGCCGCCGCCTGCAGCTGAGAAGCTTTCAAGTTGCGATTTTCTGCTTGTAGCGACTGGAGCCTCTCATGGTGAAACCTCAGTTTCACATTGCCAAACCCATTTTTGTGGCTGAATTATAATAATTCCGTAGCCTGAAAATAGCTGAAAGAAGCCACTTGGGGATGATTCCCCTTACCAACCGTCATTCTGGTGAGCTCTTCATAATTCAGATTGTTGGATACAAAAACAATCACAGAAACCACAATCTTTGAAGCTTACCCGGCTCTGACACCGGTGCCCGTTCCAAGGGATCCAAGGGAATCAAGGGGCTCGAGCTCTTGGGAGAGCTGTTCCAACAATTCCTTGCACCGGTCCATCGGCGGCAAGCGTTGGCTCCGGCCCCGAGCCCAAACGAAGCTGCGGCCGAATGCAACACATGCGCATCATGCGACGAAGTGACAGATGATATATTATGAAATTGGATGAAACTTGACATAGTTTGACAATGTTTGACATCATGTATCATCACACTTGGCATGCACCTGTAAACCTTGGAGATTCTCGCCATCTAAGCTGTGGTTTCCTTGGCTATGACCAGCTGAGCTGGGGCCCATCGGCCCATCGGATCCAGGGCCTTGAAGAAGAACGGCGGAAACCCAAGGTCTCCTGAGACCCAACTGCACACACATATACCGCCCCCCAAGAGTGGTGGCCACACTGAAGGATCATCCAAGAGTCGCCATGAAGGCCCTGAACATAAAGACAAAGATCCTTCCAGATCCTTGGGGTCAAGTTGTCTGACAGTTGAGCCACATATTTCTTGAGGAACAATTCCTTGGGATCATCATTTTTCCACACCGTAATAATATGTAATAATTATTAAGGGCCTGCTGTGTTTGGAGCCTGTTTCATGTGCCTTGGCCCTGAAACTACTGGAAAAACACAAAAAACCATGGAAGCCATGAGAATACCAGTTATTTATAGAGTTTATAGTAAAATCAAAGTAGCCCATCACCCCAAAAAAAGATCGAAAAGTGGCAAGGAGGAGGGTACTTCGATGATATTTGCCACATATTTCCAGGTGGTCCAGCCTTTTTCTACCACGTGACCTCTTTAGCTCTGGGGATCGCAACTGTTTCCCAGCCAAGACACCTGGCAAATCCACATGAGAAAGGCGGGCCACCCAAGCCCCACACGCGAGCCAAAGGGTGGCGGACGGTGGTAGTGGCGGATGGGTATGGTATGGGTCAAGACCCTGGTACCCCTGGTGAACCCCCAAATAGCTCAGAAACGGATGTCCATCCCCAAATTTAGCATATATATATAGACAGTACTTAACAGGCTTTGATCCAGCCCCACACGCGAGCTCAGTAGTCTGTCTAAAATCAACTTCAGCTTGGAGGGGTCAACACATTTTTCATGGACTCAGTGATTCGAATCGGATGCCGAGCAGCACTTTGACCCGGGGACTCCTGGATGGCGCTGAGGAGCGCGGCTTAGAAAAAAGGGTCTCCATAGCTGACTGGAGCCTAGTCCCCATAAACATATAAAAACGCTGAGCTTGATGTTAGCCCTTGTGCTAAAGTGCAATCCCTTCCTCCAAATCTTCAATACCTCACTCCTATCCCTTGTTTCCTATTGGATCCATTCATCTTGGCTTCTTTCTTGGGTGTATTTCATATAAAGGGGGAAGTGCAGGGGTTACTATATTATGAAACCATCTGACAACATTGAAAGAAACATCAACCCGCCAGCCATCAACTGGGCATCAGTCAGATCTGTCAGAAAGTTGGCCTGATATCGTCCAGCTTGGCAAGGTTCGCAGCCTCAGTGCAGGTGGCATAGGTAAAGGATGCCCCATCAGTGGGTGATGACTGGGGAACCTTGCAACTGGAAGGTTGAAACGCATTTCAAAACGCTTGTTGTGTTTCTTAGCAGGCAAGGTAACTTCTGAAGCCTGACGAGTGGTTGGCCACATGGGGCCTCCCAACTTGGATCATATCACAGCCAGCACAGGCTTGGAACATCACAAAGCCTCGGAACCTGTGGCGAAAATCTGGGAAATTCATGGGAACTCCTACCCTCTGGTAATTTAACATAGCTATGGAAAATCACCATTTTTAATGGGAAAATCCACTATTAATGGCCATTTTCAATAGCTATGTTAAATCACCAGAGGGTATATCATTTTTGGTGAACAAGTTCTGGACACTCTCCGAAAAAAATATCGCCTGTTTTGAACATCTGCATTATGGAAAAACATCCACGAAAAAGATCCAAAAAGTCAGCCGAGGGGCTGGATCCGCCAGTGGTGCCAGCAAAGTTACCGGGTGAGCACTGCAGGCAACCAGCCAGACTGGTGACTGCCAGTCCGTTGCTGACTCGACCAGCTGGGCACTCCTGCTGGCATTTGGTTCATGTGTGCAAACAATTGCAAATACAGTTCCCTACCTACCCACGCACACGCGCACGCACATACATTTACATACATACACACACACATAATATATATATAATGTATGTATACTGTATAATGTGATATTATAATATTATATATAGGTGTATTGTGTATATATATATATATACATACGACTATTCGTCATATCTATCAATCTAGCTAGCTACCTATCTACCTATCTACCTATCTACCTATCTACCTATCCACCTATCCACCTATCCACCTATCCACCTATCTACCTATCTACCTATCTACCTATCTACCTATCTACCTATCTACCTATCTATCTATCTATCTATCTATCCTGTCTAAACTACTAGTCTACAGTACTCTAATATAATCTAACCATATCTAACCTAATCAAATCCAATCTATCTAAGTGGAGTGAAGTGAAGTGAAACCCACATGCCTAGTTGGTGTCAGGGTGCAGGCAGAAAACAACTAATTATATATATATATATAATTTGATACAAAAGTTTACACTACATCTGAAGAAATTCCAACCCCATGTTTCACCAAAGCACCCTTCTCTCAAGCAGAAATTCAGAAAAATCATCCTTTTGAATTTGCGCAGTGCATATATATATATATATGTGTGTGTGTGACTGTTTAATTTTACTTGAATGAGATGTGAATATGCCCCGGATGTTCAGTGGATGAAAAAAACGTTCCACTCCAGGCCTGACAGGCCGTTTCCAGCGAAATGCCTCCAGCCTGGGGAAGACTTCCAGGCTTAGGAAGCTCAAGGGGGCTACCTGGTAGCCATCTGATTGCCTGAATTTCAAAAATCAAAACTGGCCATTGATTTTTAAGAAAGAAATCATCATCTTTAGCTACTATATCTACAAATATATCTAGAAATGGGTGTTGTTCTAGTGTCATGAATACCCTCCGGTAAACTAACATAGCTATTGAAAATGACCCAGTCGAAATAGTGGATTTCCCATTGAAAATGGTGGATCTTTCCATAGTTATGTGGCTGTTTACCAGAGGGTACCACATAGCTGATACATGTCGTGTAAAGCCAATAAAAAAATGGCCATCATCCCCCCATATCCCCCCTCACCTGGATTCCGTATCGACCCGCGCCACAGTCTTGGCAGGCCTTAGGAACACAACGAAGGGCCGTAGGGAAAATCTTCACCGGAACCCACCGGCTTTTGATGGTTTTCCCATGGTTTTCTCCATGAAATTCTGGGGGTTCCTGTTAAAAAAAACTTCCCTAAACCAATCCAATGACTTCTTCTGTCCATTATAATCATACTGTTTGATTAGGGAAATTGACTATGTGATTTTGATAATCCCAATATTTTGGGTGGCATAACCCCCCCATAATCATTGACCAACAGGGCTTTTGAACATTGCTCATTTGACCCATTTTGGTGCAGAGGTTTACTCCTTTCATGACATTTGACTCAATAGGTCTCAAAAGAGCTACTAATAAACAAATTGCCAAGGTCAGTCACTGGATATTGGTATGATATCCCCAGAGCCGCCCTTCAGAAGCAGCCAGAAATCTCTGCACAAAATTGCTTCCTATCCAGCTCCGCTCGCTGCTCCAAGAAACAAATGCTGTACTGGCAAAGCCAACCAGAATATTTGCCATCAAGCACGTTCCCATGACAGTATGGCATGTTGAATCCAGGAAATGCATAGAAATGCTAAACTAAATGCTGTTTCTTCGGCTGATCTGCGTCCATCATGTTGAGCCTCAACCAGCACAAATCATCACAAATCCCCATCCTCAACCCCTGCACAACCCCTGCTGCGAAGATACTTCTGCACCCTGGGTATCGGAAAACCGGCCCCGTGAGCAAGGTATGCAAGCAGTACGATGGGAATTGACGACGTATCCCGCCTGTCACAGCATGTCACAGCGGAATAACTGAAGGTGATGTCTTGCGACAAAGGCATCACACGAACAAAGAAAGCACACAGCATTTTTTCCAAAAAGTGTTGATTGACAGATGATACTGTGGATGGAAGAAATCCTGCACCACCTTGGATGGTTGAAACCCTATAAATAATGGGATAAACCACCTATCAACTGGTGCAGGATTTCTTCCACCCACCGTATCACGTGAAACACCGAAGCAGAACACCAAAACATGTTGGTCCGCCTCGCATTGTGAACAGGAGGCCTGGAGGCCGCACCAGGTGTGAAATTTGAAGATGATCCGTGGGACAAAAATGTAGGGG
>Ga0126342_10021918_pt1 | contig 10602 bp, 9 predicted proteins | sample Cyp1metagenome_FD_92528 | JGI IMG/M metagenome (GOLD analysis project Ga0126342, IMG submission 92528) | Coral microbial communities from Lord Howe Island, Old Settlement Bay, Australia - Cyphastrea 1 metagenome | ecosystem: Host-associated > Invertebrates > Cnidaria > Coral ...
CCGGGGTAGCCATTGGTATCACTTACCCAAGGAGCCCTTTACCGGAGCCAGTGCTCCGCTACCACTTTCAGAAAATATGCACAGCAAACAGCACACTCAACTGTTTTACCCTTGAGCCAAAATATACGTACAACACAGTGGTTGTGTGACAATTATGTGGAGGTGTAAATTTCAACACAAAAGTAATTAGTCCATATTCTATCTGTGAGAAATGTAGTATATATATATTGAATTATATATTACATTATATGACAAATCAAATATTATGTATTATAGTATAAAATAAACTATATCAAATATTGTACTATATATTGTCTGAAATATTATATTATACTCTATTATATTCTATATCAATAATTAGATTATATACTATATAACAACTTATATTATATATTATATTTTAAAGTATATGATGTATTGTTATATATATATATTATATCTTATGTTATATTGAAAATAATATATATTACATCTTCTACTATATTGAATATGATAAAGAATATTCTATATTATATTACAATCATTAAATTTTATACATAATATATATCATATTATATTATATTAAATTATATTTCGTTATATTTTATTATGTTATATTCTAGTTGATTTAATATTATATATTCTATTCAATATTAAATACTATATTAAATAATATATTGCATTTTAAATTCTATTATATATTATGTGATATATAATATTTTATTATATTATATTATGTTGTGATAAATTGTATTAGGTTATAGTATATTTTAGTATGTATATATGGTATTATAAATCATTTAAAAAACTATTGCTATATAGTCTATTATATATGAAATTGTATATTACATTATTTATTTTACTATAAATTACATGATATATTAAATCATCAATTATATTAGATATTATATTATATATTATGGTTCATTAAATATTATACATTATATTATATATTAAATCATTCATTAGAATACATTCTATTTTATATTATTTATCAAATTAAATATAATATAATATCTTTTGTTACATATTAGAAAATATAATATATAATATTCAAAATTAAATACTATATTTTATGGTATTATACTATATATAATGTTATTTTTTATTAAATAATTTATTGTATTATACATTACAAAATATATTTTATTATATTATATATCATATTATATATTATACTATGTTCAATTTTTTATCATATATTCTATTTTATCTTTAATTATTATATTATACTAAATATAATGTTTGGTATTAAAAAAAAAGAAAATGTATTACATATTATATATTAGATTTTATTATAAATTATAAATTTATTTGATTCAAAATTTATAATATTGAATATAACACATATATATATATTATAATTTGTTTATTGAATATTATATTATATAAAAAACATCATGATATATTATATCATTTTTAAAAGATATATCATATATAATATATGAACAATTATATATATACTATATATCATATATGAGAGATGATTTATGATAGATGATTTATGATATATAATAATTATATATTATATATTAAATTTTATATATTATATATTGTATATTGTAAATATGAGAATAACAGGCTACCTCCCAAAAAATGTTGGGTTCATAACATATAAACATATGCTCCTTCTAAAACTTAAGACCTTGCACCCTTTGGGTTTCCCTATGCACCCATTGATACATGTATCTACTCAGGCAAAAATGTAAATGCAGGCAATATGAACCAAATTTCTGCATGAGACTTGAGCATATAATCTGGAAATTGGTATACACAAATATATCCTGTCGAAACCTCACCTTTCAGGGTATCAGCCACAGTTTTGCCACGAAAAGGTGATTTATTGTGATTTCAACATGCTGAAATCCAAACGAAGGGACTCTGCATATGCAAGCTATATGTGACCGCAAGAGATCCCCCATGTATAGTTGATTCTCCCATTAGGACATCCGTTTAGTTCCGGTATTTCCCAGCTAGCCGTGTTTGAAGACACCGGATGAAGCTCAGGAGCCTCGCCCACCAGGGCATTGAACAGAGACGACTTTCCAGCGTTGGGTTTCCCACAAATGGCTACCTGACCGTTGAAGGCGGAACCGGAACCCCCATGGATTTGTATTCCATGAAACCACTTGGTCCAACGCAACAACTGACCATCATTTCTGGTATTTATGAATCATAAAGTTTCATATCTTTCAGTGAAAATGTCCATTTTGAGTGCTCAATTCATCATGTTTGATGCTTATAAGTTGTATAGCATTCACCAGTCCATCCGCTGGTCCATCATGATTACCTATTTTTACCAGTCAGATTCTGCTAGGAACACTGTTGAATATCATAAATTCGTGGCAGATACTCACGTACTATGTTTGGTTTTCAAAAGAAATATAGAAATGACAGTTTAAGATAGAGTTGCTATATCCCCATTGTACTATACCGTCATTTTTGATGATTAAAAAAAAAACTGTCTCTCGGCACCTTGATGGCATTGTCTCTGGGCTCTGATCTTTGCCACTGATCCTTGGACTTCTGCGGAAAGAGTCCATTACCTCGGCCGAACCCAAAAAATGAGGTGGAAAAAAAACGACTTTAATGGGATATGATGGGAATACAATGGGGATATACAGTAATCGGATTGTAATGGGGATATATGTGTCTTCAACTATTTTTGTGGATATAATGGGATTATTATGGATAAATCAAATGGAATGGATATACAACCACTGAATATTGGCATAGAATGCATAGATGCCGGGTAAATGATGGAATATCTGTATATATATATATATATGTATATGTACTGAGATGTGATGGGATATAATGTGGTACATCGTGTATATATATATATTCCCCGAACCCGGCAAGGGGGAGCGCGCCAGGGAATAGGAGTGTCCGATTTCAACTACGATATCGGGCCGACAGTAAAAGCAGCAGCAGCAGCAGCAGCAGGAAGAAAAAGTAGCTTATATTATCCACCAAAATGTTGTAAATAATGGCTTAGGGGCTCACTCAGAGCACCGGAAAGCGGATCACTTAGAGCACCAGGTCACTTAGAGCACCATGGGATCACTTGGAGCACCAGAGAATGAGACCTTTAGGGTTTAACTGGGGGACACGGAGGTTTAGGGGACAAGTCGGGACACAGGGCTGGGACATGGGGTGGGTTTAGGGGACAAGCATGGTGGATCAGAACCAGAGAATCAGACCTTCAGGGTTTGACTTGGGGACACGGGATTGGGACACGGGTTCGGTTACTTAGAGGAACTACTGGTTGATTTCGGGCCGGAAAGCGGATCGCCTGGAATGTGTACCTGCGTGCATCTATCAATGTCACTACGTGCGTGCTTCAGTGCTTCAGCGTGTAGGCACATATGAGTGTGTCCATTTATGTGTCTATGTCTCTGTCTATATGCAGCTATAGCGCTATGTATCTCTTATGTGTCTGTGCGTGTCACTTTTCGGCGTTCCAAGCGATCCACTTTCCGGCGCTCGAAGCGATCCACTTTCTGGCGCTCCAAGCGAACCCCCGACCTAAATAATGGGTACATAATGGAGCACAATCTCAACACAATCTGGATAATTTTGGACATGTCACCAATTTAAAATGTTCTTCCATTTTGAGATGATCCCTTTTACCAAGCACAATTTGCAGTCACGTCGCTGTAAAGTCGTTACAATTTATCCAGGTTAATATCCATCATGTCATTTTTTGTGCACATTATTTATATTCATTGTTATTGTCAGAACTATGATGGCATGCGTTCATACATTGTAGATGATTTGGATGTTTGGATGATTTCGGGGCACCATATTCTTGAATAACCCCAAAACCATTTTCCTGAACACGCATTCAATATTCAATGGTATTTGGGGAGTTAGGATGCCATGAATGACACCAAAATCATCTCGGCTAGATACTGCATCGGTCATGAAACCCATGGTTTGGAGTCCCTAATTTTACACAACACCTATGTAACCCATGTGTCTCTTGGTAGTTGGGATGGTCGTAACATATGTTTGCATTGCATTCCTCCGTTATTTCACCCATTGTGAGCAAGCCTAGCAATTGAGATAGTCATAACCGATAAGATTTTTTGCCCCCCATGTCATTGAGGTAAGTATATACTTTCCAACTCACAATCCCATTGTTTCCGCTATGTTATTGGTATTAAACTGCATTTACCTTTCAGTGAAACAACACATGAGCAATCTCGAAAACCCTAGGTTCACGGAATGGACATCCACCAATTTGGAAAGATCCCATCGCTTACCACACGTTTGCACAAAAATGATATATGGCAAACTTGGGGGCATCGCTTGCAGGAAAAAATAATGATCTACTTGACTCCAGAGCGGGGGCTGTGCTTCCTTTTTGACCAGGCATCTCCGCTGCGGGACTCTGAGCTATCTCAGGAGGTGCTACTGGAAGAGGTGCTTTGCAAATCTCTTTTTCCCCACCGCCAGCATGGACAGCCAGCTTGTTGGCCAGCCACCTCTACACAGCCACTCTATAGCGAGCTCTCCAGCTCTCCGGGCGTACAAACCCGAATGCCATGGCGCTGGAAATCAACCATCTACACTATAGATCATTTTACAAAAAGGAACACCATGGTGGTTGTCATATGTTTTGGTTAGCATGCGCAAGAGTAATACATCCCATTATTGCCAGTTTTCTATCCCATGAAATATCCCAAGTACATCCTCACGTCTTTGAATACAAACACTTGCTTAAACATGTTGTCCGCAACCTTAACGTTCGCCCAGACTCATCATTGTGACATGTGTTGATTCGGGTAATTACATCAACTTTATCTTCATGAGGGATCAAAGTGTGCCACCTCCTCTGAACAATACGTTGATTGGGATAAACACATCAACTTTATCTTCATGAGGGATTGAAATTCGCCACCCCCTATGACCAATGTTGAATGGGGTAATAACATCAACTTTATCTTCATGAGGGATCAAATTCGCCACCCCCTCAGAACAATATTGGCGGGACATCAACTCCGGGCAAACGTCCAGGTTGCAGCGAACATGTTTATAACTCATAAGATCCCATGTCACCCCAAATCCACCAAGTATTTCACAGTTCTTCACCATCCATTACCCCCTTTAAAAAAAATGATATTCCCAAAAAACATCCTTTTCCTACCCTCCACACAGTTATGGCCTGAAATACCAGTTGTAAGTCAGTCCCCCCCATTTATGGAAAAACATAAATATAAATAACTGGCTTCTAAGGCCCCTATCTCATCTCATTATAGCAGGTGCTTGAAAACAGCCAATCCGGTTTGGGTGAGTTCGTTTCATCACCAAATAAATATCAGTTAAAATTCGCTGTTGTAACCATTAAAATGTCACCGCTTTCTGAGGCTTTAACTTTAACTGCTTGACTGCTCCCCATCCTTCACAACTTCACCGGGGTGCATCCCTTGTTGATCAAGGCATCCATGAGTTCCCAAGTGCCACGACGATGGTAGGCGCCTCGTTGCGGTGATTTTTCACAGCTTGCAAACTGGAAAAATGGCCCGTTGACAGATGATTTGTTATGGATAATCTATTTGATTTCCAGACATAGACCCTCCGTTCGTACCCATGAAAATGGATGAAAATGGTGGTTTTGCCCTATAATATCTATAATCTTAATACTTTTACCGTGTTTGAACATGGTGATGTTCGCTACGTCCAACTTCGGTAGTTTCTGGGAACTCACCTGGCCACTAGGTGTTGCAATATATGGAGGTTTCAGAAGTCATGGGGGTACAGCAAAATCCTCCAAAGTTACCCATGGTTCTGATATGGTTACCACCATGGATGATTTTGTTATGATATGGGGGTAACTTTAGTTATGATATTGTAACCATTGGTTGTGATATGCTATGATCAATGGGAAACCAATGGTTTGGGGTCGCACCATTTTGGAAAACCTCCACATCTATGTCACAAGATTTCTTTTAGGGCCAATTCAGACCATAAACCCGTTCACAATCAATTTTTTATGGATGGACTCCATCGTTTTTGAAGGTGTACCAAATTTTGACCATAGACATCCATAGACCCACGCTTTTCATCATGGTTCGGGGCGAATCCGAAGCTGCTATCATGGCTATGTACCTGTCAAGTTTGCATAGTAGGGTGATGACAGGTAGGGCAAGACACTCGCCATCAATTTGTCCATTGCTTATCCACTAAACGGAGGATCAAATCCGGAAAGAATGGCTACATAATCAATACAATTCTGAGTGTAGTAATATGCTTGGGTAAGTGTTATCTGTGTCAACTATGACAGTCATGATAGATGTCGCAGCAATACGTGGTTTATAACAATTATGATAACACTAATGGTTTCTGTTAGTTTACAACTTTGACAACTAGGATTGGTGGTGAACACTTGAATGGTTCATAAAGCGGCTTACAACTAGGGGCCCCACTGTGTATATAGCAGTTTTGTGTGACTTTTTCAGGAATTTTCTGCGTTTCGTAGTCTCAGTGGATGCAGTAAATTCCATGTTGGGTTGCTATACTATAAAATTCTCAGATCGATGCAGTAACCTATCTGGACAAATTACAATCAATCTCGGACTAGATACTAACGGAGGATATGAACCATCAAAGGCGATAAATTGTGCGTATAATAGGTATACAGGTATACAATGAATTATATGGTTTTGGGTGCCTGACACGTTCCTACTTGGATATTACATTCGATCGCAAGTGGTTGACCCATCGCTGAAGTTAGTGAAAATTTGGAGATGGGTCAAAATTGAGTACCCCAATAGTTAGATAAATTCTCAACATATACTAGATTCTGTAGTCCTATAGAGCTTAAACTTTGACTCATCCCCATGTTTTCCAGAGCAGTGCGTCTTAAGTCCCAGCTGCTCAAGGGAATCGGCTCACCCAAGCCCAGTTGCCAGAAGTCTGCTGCCTGGTCTCGTGGTCCAGAGACCAATCTAAGCAATGCATCAACCCCTTCTCAGTGGACCTCTCCTGACCCAAAATTGGTGATTTAAAGATGGTTTTGCTGCTAAAGCTGGGGGTGAAAATACCAAAAATCATTTGTGTTCTTGACTCATTCTGAATGACCAAGAATTTTGTTGGATTCAACCCAACAAAAATTGGTCTTTCACCGCGGTCACCCGAGCTATCACTTAAGGTTGTCCCAAGAGTAGGGGTTTTGACTAATACCAATAAGTTGTGTTTTGGTCTAAGAAAGAAATTTCCAGACTACATTAAACTACTATAAACTCAAGTCTGGGCAGTTCCCTTAAATCACGTCTAGGAAGACGCAGATTCGAAACCATCTGAGTTATACCACTACTTAGATGTGCACCCAATGTTCCGATGCAACTCAGCTATGCAACGTGCAATGGACCATGTTTCATACGGTCCCCGGCTCCACTAAGTCACTAAATGTCTAGTGGTCGTTAGAAAATGGCCACTATCCAAAAAAAAAAAGAGGAAATGGCTAGGATGCGCCAGGCCATGTTGATGAGAGATCTCCTATGTTTCTTTTGTTCATTCCTTCGATGATAAGTTTCCCATCAAAACATATTACAGCAACTCCCAAAAAGGTTGACAAGCAAAATCCTAATACTGTTGAATACGGGTATAATTACGTGTCTATTTTTCTGGGGGTTACTATGAGGTGTAGTAACCATTCCCAACCTCTCGCGAAAAAAAGAAAGTTTCTTTGTGACGGAGCCTGGTCAAGTTTTGTGAAAAATCTACTGCAGGTTTCATAGCCTATAACGCAACATATACCTCGGCGGCCCCGTCGTACACATCCAAGGTTGACCGAGCCGCATGTTTTTAACGCCTCTGCGAATTTGTTTGGTGGTCGTGTGTTGGAGTCGTACAGAGAGGACTCGCTGGACCACTCTGAACGCAATCTGAAACCCAATGCCATCGATTTGTTGTGTTCGAAACAAGGGCATGGGTATGATTTCAGTGTTCCCCAATTTTATGGCTAGTCTTGCTCGCATTTCATCAACACATAAATACCATCCAAAACAGTTCAAGAACCGTTCAACAACCGTTTAACAACCGTTTCAAAAACCATCACGCCCAACAAACCCACCAAAAAATCGGTATACGTTACACGCCATGTTTAAAAGATGCTATGCCATGCCATCACCATCAGGTCTTTATAAATCAACGGGACTCGGGTTCCTCCATGGCAGACACGCCCTGTGGTACGAACTGCCAGCTGGGCTGAACTCAGAAGCAGCGACAACTCCGTGTGGAGGTTCATGGTGATACAAGCAGCAAGAATAGGCATTAGGGTTGAAAATCAACCTATAATTCAACCTAACACGGCGATATTTCATGGGAGGTCGTCAATGAGGATCTATGCAGAGCCACTGTTCAAGCCAATGCCATAAAGCTATCATTTGGGGACTATTTTTTTACAGCCATTTATCATATATCGTGATTTTGGGGATGATTTGTGGCATAAACGGGTTTACCACATTGATGGTCTATCCTCCAGAAAGCTCAGAGTTTGCTGGTCAGGGACTATCCAATTAAGGGATGATTCAGTAAACAATGATGGGAATACATCAACAATCAACAAAATGATGCTCGAAAATGCCCAAAAGGTCAAATCAAACACATTCGAAGCATCAAATCAATTCACAGTGGTCAGTGCTTCCGCAGATATACAGTAGCATATCGTAGCACAACAGTGCATCTTCAACGATGTCGAGATTTGCTATTGCGCCACAATTCGATTAAACGAACAAAGGTCACAAACACTTGCAGTGTATGGCGGCCAAAGGACCTTGCACATACACTCTGAGTCAAAGGGACGTGTCTTGGATCCAAGAATGGATAGCCTGTTCGATCTTGGTTTTGTATTGTTCAGAGTCACATAGCACACCGGGCGGTGTCGAACAAGTTAGGAAGAATATGGTTCTATGTCCGATCCTACTCTTTTCCCTGCAATTTTCTCTGAGACTGGAATGATTCCTAGAATCACAAGACGATTGCGGATCCTTTGATATTCCATGTCAAGTCGCCATATTTAGATGGACAGTTGAAACCCTTTGCTAATGCACATGATTATAAACAAAACGTCTGGGTCTGAGACAGGTCTTCTCAAAAGCATAAGCAAATGCTTTTGAGTGGTCAAACGGGTCGTCCAACAACTCGAACTTTTGAATGCTGGGTGTGCTTGATATTCAGGGGACGGGATTCAGAAATGTTAATCGTCTTCGGGGACCCAAATCACGTTCCATCGTTCGATCTGCTTAAGAAAGGCGGTGGCTGGTTGTCACTCATGGCAAAAACGGATCGTCCCGGCAGTTTCACTGAGATCTCTGAGCTTTGTGATACGGTTGATAGGTATAAAGTGCCCCCACACCGTTACTGTACCGATTATGTTTTAGTTTCACCCATTTAACGCTAGATGATTGTAGACGAATATTGACCAGAAGTCCTTGCGATCCTACATAATGTAGCTATAAACCAACTCAGCTATCCTGAGGGCCCCAATGCCATTGTATCCACTGGGTTTGACAATTATGTCCACTCAGAATGTGTCAGGTGATTGCGTTGCAATCCGGAAACCAGACTCTTTTGGATTGCCAAATTGGTGGTTGACCTACCCCTCTGAAAAATATAACTGTAGTCAAATGGATGATGAAATTCCCAATATATATGGGAAAATAAAATTCATGTTCCAAACCACCAACCAGTAATGATTGAGTAACCATCATAACACGGCGTTGGAAATCCATTAGTCTGTCGCTGGTAACTCAAGTCAATGCGCGAACAAGATCCTGCAGAATTGGTTGTGCAACATCCAGTTCCTCTGGGACATCCGCAACTCAAATCGGGATAAGCACTGGCAATGACACAAATATGATATAATGATAAACAATGGGATATCATCGGAATATCATGGGAATATCATGATGATATGATATATGATATAATCCTCTCCCCCGAAAAAGAAAACAATAAAGCATCGTAAACCATGGTTTAGGAAGCAATGTACACATCTTTGGGACCATGTCATGGGAATTATTTAGAGGATGACTATTCAGCCACACCAGCTCCTAACTGAGATGTTTTGATGTGTTTACACTCTCCAAAAACCAGGATGTGGACCCCATAATGTGGGTCAAACAAGGCCCTTTTTAGCACCCAGACTGGGAATGGTTTATACAATCCATAAAAATGGTGATTTGGGGGATAGTTTATGGCATTTTTCCTCACATTCTTACTATTTGAGACATCCTCCACTTTCCAAAGGGGACCATGATTCGGAAACTCATCACATCGCTTCCCCGCGATAACCCATAGCAACCCCCACAAAGGAGAGTGGATTGTTCTTGGATTTTTCTTGGATTTTCCATATGAAGTCCTGGATATCATCTACAACGTCCTGGATACACCGATTCATTAAAACCTGGGGGATCCCCATGCGGCCGATCTGGAAAAAATTCTCAAGTGTTTAGCTTGTCCGGACATAGATATTCTGCCATATATCCAGACATACCAGTAGTACCGCACAAGGCGGTGGCGGAAGTTTCAAAAATGGAAAACCTATAGGAGAGGTGAGTTGGTGTGACGCAAAAATGGCAGAGCGAACCCACTGATGGATTGAAAGGTGGTTGA
>Ga0126342_10021919_pt1 | contig 10602 bp, 11 predicted proteins | sample Cyp1metagenome_FD_92528 | JGI IMG/M metagenome (GOLD analysis project Ga0126342, IMG submission 92528) | Coral microbial communities from Lord Howe Island, Old Settlement Bay, Australia - Cyphastrea 1 metagenome | ecosystem: Host-associated > Invertebrates > Cnidaria > Coral ...
GCGGAAGCGCAATTGCTTTTCCTTGATATGGGCACTTGAGCCAAACATTGCGTTTGGCGGTCAATCCCTTGAAATACAATGGGAAGTGTATGAACTGTATTCCCATCTAGTCCCCATTTGCACATTTAATGTCATACAATGTCATTTAATGTCATACAATGTCATTTTATGCCATTTAATGTCATATCCATTCATACTCATGGTATATACATGATATGTACATGATATATAGATAATTACCATAATGTCATATAATGTCACAAAAAAAAAAATAATGTCATTTAATGTCATCTACAATCAAATACATTCATATACATGATCTATACATGGTATATATGATATATACAAAAATGTCATGTAATGTCATTTTATGTCACATACACTCATATACATGATATTTACATGATATGTACATGATATATTTGCTATATGATGATGTATGTGTGACTTTGATTGCGGCCATCCATCAAGGATTAGCATCCTGGCCGAGGGGCTGTGTTTGAGTCTGCCGCAATGACCCATGGTCGACAGAAGAATTCCATGCCAGCCCATTCATCGCCTGGGCTGATGGGCGCAGCTGTCAAGCAACAAAAAGAGGGCAGGACTGGGGTGACAAATGGTGCCATGGTCAGAACTTCCATAAGTTGGGATAAAGTTGTTGAGTAACCAAGTATAACTATCACTTATTAGTGGAACATGGCCCCCGAGTATGGCCCCGGAACTGCGCATCAACTATGAGACTATGAGAGATGTTGGAGTTTGGGGCTGCTGCTGGGACACCTTGCTATAAATTGGGGATGGGGGTAGGGGGACTTGAATCAACAGCACAGGGTACCAGTGTGGTGATTTCTGCAGTTGGGAATCCCACAAATGGGACTACTGGCTGATGGTTCTATAACCAGTTGGGGGTTTCCTAAAATGGTACCCCTTGCATCATCGGCCAGTCGCAGTTCTCCGAGGCTTCACCTTCCTGTGTCCTCGGTCAAAGGTGGGAAATCCCCCCATTGATGGAGGAGAAACCTCCCTTTTTGGCCTCCATTTATATAGGGGATTTTCCAGCACCACGTTTTATTACCAGAGGGTGAAAAAAAAAAAAAATGCTCAGACCTTCCGCAGTTTTCCAAGTGGATGACCTGCATCTGCATCTATGTTAGAGATATCTTGCAAAATTTAAACGAGACGTGGGTCTTGAATGTCCTGAAAATATCTTCCTGAAGCCACCACGTTTAAGACCTTTAGAAACTTGGGCTGTTTTTGATTCTATAGATTTTGAAGGACATGTTGAAACAGCCAATAAAAAACTATGGATAGTTCACTTCCACACATGCCCCGAAGGCAGCAAGAGGTTATCAGTTATCACGATTACCACTTCTCGACTTCAGGAGTGGAAAGAAACCAGCGAAAAAACAGCGTCAATTGGACGCCGTGCCACTCGGTGCCAGAATTCATTGCGTCCAATTGTTGTTCTAGATCATGAAGAAAACGCAGCACCAGCATCGTGTTACGAATGCCGGCCTCGCTCTTCCTTGAAGCCGTGAAGAACAAGACACGACGAGTTGTCCGGTTTCTGCTGAAAAACCACATATCAGACTCCACCTGTTTATTCAGTCGCCCTTGCTTCAAAGGTTAAAAGGGAAACCACCTCTTGAGTCAGGGTCCACAAAGAAATGGTTTCTTCCAAGCGACAAATTCAGTTTCTCTGTGGGTTCTTGCAAGATCTTTTTTCTGATTCTCTTCCTCGCCGGGTGGAACACTCAAGCGGTGAGTGGGTCTTGTTGAAGAAACCAACGCCCAAACGTGTGACCATGCGACAAAGCAACTTAGTAGACACGGGTGTTGGATCCAATAAGAAATGATGGTGTCTTTCCTTTCGTGATTTGGGTATGGGTCAATACCTATAGATACATTTTTAGTGGGATGAACATCCATAAATCCCAGCTATTTTGGGGTTCACTAGGTACCAGGGTTTTGACCCATCCCCATTTATGAACCTGTTCTCAAACCACTCACCACTTCGTTTACTGTGGGAAAATGATATAGAATAATGTCAGATTGGCCTGCAATCACACAGAAAATATGGGACTGAAACGGCAGCCCAGAATGACACGCGATATGCAGACAAGCTTTGAAATCACCCTTGACAACAATTCTGCTGACAAGATGTGCGCAAATGTTTCTCACATGAACGGCTGGTTCTCGCAGAGCCTTGTCGCCACATGAGTGACACTTTCAGTCCAAGCAAGGAATATCTATGCCATGAAGTGCAACAGCAGTTTCTTCAAACGAATACCATCCGGTAATCAATCCGTGGCAATGGAAAATCACCCGTTTATAGTTGATTTTTCCAATAAAAACCTCCATTTGTTAGTGGTTTTCCAGCTAACCATGCTTGACTACCAGAGAGTACAAAAAATATTGCAAACATTGGGTACAGACGGTATAGCGTTTTTGTGCCCAGTGGCAAGGTCTGTTTCTGCCTTTCAGGTTCCCAAACGGCAAAGTGCTGTGTCAACAAAGCACCTCGATATGCAGGATGACTCGGATGACATGCAAAACCATGGGGATCAAATCCGGGGATCCGCTGAACAGTCTGGTTTCTCTTCAACTTGGGCATCCAATTTGCCAATGGATACCTGCTATTTATACATGGCACCTAAATTTTGACCACACCTTCAGTACCATCTGCTGCAAACATATGCATCATGAACGCAGCACCAACATAATGCAACTCCTGGGCCTTCTGAGACTTCACTTCTTCAAAAACCACTTCGATGATAAGCTGTGACCATGCTTGAGCTTCACAAGCCATCGCCAAGCCACCGATGCCACAATTCACGTTCTGAAAATTCCTTCAAATATTAAACATGTCGGATTTTCCCTCATAAACCAAGTGTTCCCCATTTATGGCCGCCGCCTGAGTCCGTGAGACCCGTCCGCACCAGCGTGTCCGATGCGTCGTCCGGCCAATCGTCCTGACCGCGGCGGAAGAGTTTGATGTCCTGACCGTCATGGAAAGTGCTGTGATCATATCCCAAAAGATCTCAAAAATGGTGGTTTAACAAGTCAAACTAGTGATTTAAGAAGCAGAAACTGCAAGTTTCTGCAAAAATGATGCTTTGACGTACCACAAAATTGGGATGAAAAAATCAAACAATGATGGTTTTACTTGCACTGTGAAGCACCTAGCATTTTTAGGGACCACCAAGATATCCCCCAGATCCTCCCACTGGCCACCAGTCTACCCAGGTCGCACCGTCCACTTCACGTTGGTCCATGGTTTTTTGAAGGTCGGCAGGGAGGCCATCTGCACAGCTTTGGCGGTTGCTGAAATGACCATTTTTCATGGTCAAACCCCCAGTTCTGTTGCTGAAATCCCATGAAATCCCCATATTTTCGTGGTGAAATGATCCTTTGGCTGCAAAATCCTCTGATGTTCCATCGGTTTTTGGGGATTTTTGGGGAACATCCCGGCCTCGAAGGAAGGATATCCCACAGGCCGAGCAGCCAATGAAGTCACTTCCCGCAAGGCATCCTGCCAGGATACCCCGCATCGGTCATGGGATGCATGATGAATGCAATGAACTGGCGGTCGATCAACCCAAATAATTCATGGGAATCTGCCAGGAGGATCCTAAGGTGTTTGAAATTGATGTGATGTTTCTCGCTATGAAAATGGATGACCATCCAATTGGCATCCCAAAAGGTTTTGACCACTGTACTATATGAAAAACAGTTTCATCCCAAGATATGGATGCCGTGCAGCATCTGGAAATGATATGCCGCAAGTGCTGGTTGAAGATTGTCAATCCGTGATGGGACCACCCCCTTCTTTGCAGGAGAATAGTCAACCATACTCAACCAAGATGTAAAATGATGTAAAGAGGATCAATAGAATTCAGTGTTTGACACTAACCTTCTCGCGTAAGCGAAACATGATGGGAATCTTCAAAGGGGAACCGCAGGATCCGCCGGCTCCTGCGCTAAGTTCTTTGATGCCACTTTGGACCAAAGTCTCTGCATGGAACTCTGCATTGGGCCTTGGTTGCGACTACTGCATGGCACCTGTTTTCTTTGGGATGTTGCAGGAGGTTACAATGACAGTGACTTGATAAATCCATATAAATCCCACTTTTATCAGTGTGATATGATAGACCTTCAGAAGTATAGACCATCTGGCCGTCTGAAGGTTGGAATGCGCATTTTTTTTAAGTACTTAGATATTCACAGTGACACCTCTAAAACAAATACAGTAAGTCATAAATGGCAGTATGATCCCAGAAGAACAATCACAAAATTTGTCGCTTTAACTTTTGAAACATCCGCTTTGGGGTCAAAAACAATTGAGCCACACCCATTACGATGTGAAATTTATTGGGTGTGTCCAAAAATGGTGTATACCGTAATCTAATTATCAGATTCCCATTAAAACTGTGAATTTTGACATAGAGTATACCGGTACACCCCCGGACAAAACCTATTTCATATTGCCTGTCACACCCCCGTAGTATCTCATGACATCTCCAAAAAATACTTGGCCTTTTTTGTTGCACCTAAGTTCGTGAATCCCTCAAGATGGCCAGTGAACAACAATTTAAACAGTTCCCATCCCCTCCAATCCACAGAGACCCTGCCATCTATCGCCAAGCGAATCCAGGGTACTGTCCCGTGTCCAGAAGGCCGTGGACAAGCGGTGACGCGGTGAGACGAAACCAGCTGCGGAGTAGACGTCAGAAACCCTGGGTCAAACTGAAGGTCCACTGGCGATGGCTTCAGCCACAGTTGCGGCCTTTGGAAACTATGGAGGAAATTCCATTTCCGATACATAGGGGTCGGCTAGAAAGATTTTGAGATACCCTCTGGTGAACTAACATAGCAATGGAAAATGGCCATTTAGAGTGGATTTTCCCATTAAAAATTGTGATTTTCCATTGCTATGTTAGTTCATCAGAGTGTAACCCGTGAAGGCTTATGACTTCAAACACCTTCAAACGAATTTCGACAGAGCTACCATCTCGGTCGGAGCAACTTCTTGCTGCAGAGGACCTCTTCAACCCAGAAAGGTCTCAAGAAAACTCGTGCTAATTTTGGATGCCAGATGAGTCTATTGCCAAAGAATGATCCAATTTCACCTAACATCACCAAGGTTTCCCTACATTTGAATGATTTTAATGATTTTAATGGTTGAATCCCAATTTTTGGTGGTTAAAACCCTCACGTTTAGAGAGTGATCCATTTCGGCCATATTGATCCAGGTGCCCAACTCGGCCCTTTTCCAAGCCCAGCGTGTAGCACAAATCGCAGCCTTGCCCTTCGGCAGAGGCGAGTTGCGCTGAGCTACTGCTGCTTCTACGAGGCAAAATCTGGTAAGCTGCACATAGCTGTGCAAAGACCTGTGCACTCCCCTAAGATTTCAGACCAATGTGTTGGAACATGTTGGAACCCACTGGGAGCTATCCCAACCTTCGACTCAGGGGATTCAGGCCCATTCCGTCCAGTCACAGCATACGACGCCCAGCTTCAAGGAGTACGCTGAACGCAGATTTCATGGGTGTAGCAACCTGTAGGCACGGCAGGTTGCTGGGGGTGTATTTGAAACCTTATGGTTGACCAGCAAATGTTCACCACAAACATCCGTACATTGCCGCAATAGGGGGGTACATGTCCACATGTTTACACGGGTTCCGGTAAATTTCCCCCTTGATGCCAAAAGAAGGCTACCAAAAGTATGTCGCTTTTGCTTGTGAATTGGGATGACCACAATTTTTCAGCCTGTCGTCTGCTAGATAGAGAAGTCGACTTTCCCACAATGAACCCAGTATGCAAAATAATTTCATTAGCGCAGGTGTTGCAGAAGTAGACTCACCGAAAAAGATCTATTCAAGGCGGTAACTGCGTGGCATTGAGGAAAAAGCAACATATGCTCTATTCAATAGCTTAGACTTAGACTATTCGAAGAAATGTTTTGCTGTACAATTTCACGCCAGCACTCTTGCCAGCACTCTTGCCTTGAAAGCATGTCGCAAGGTGCGCAGACAACGAAAATACCCCCTCAATGAGGCCAGGTAAAAAAAAAGTTCACACAACCTGCAACCAATACAACAAGTAGCAGCTTGATTGACCAAGTGTCTGTCACCATCTTGTGTCCAACTATGGCCCCGGCTGCCCTTAAAGCTTGTATCCTCTGGCTCAGGCTCGTACAAGAACCTGGAGATTTTGGCTTGGCAGAACCCTGGTATTCACAGGACTATTTCAAACTGGGAATATGAGCCTCATATCTATAGCATCTACAAAGAAACACAGCAAACGTAATGTGCATGGATGCATGTATGTATCTATAAACGTAGAATCAAAAATGAAGGCTATGTGTTTGTTCTTTCTAGTGATGGTTCCTTTTCGTCTTTGAGCTTCTTTTCGCTGTTGTTTGTGCCTCCGAATTATATTGCTTGGACTCCCTCCAAATAAATATATATATATATATTTATATGTACGTATTCATAATTAGACATATATAAAAGGCGATGAGTTGCAATTTTCTCTCTGAAACTTGGCTTGAAAAGAGGTATGTGAACCCTTCTGCCCCCTTCTGCCAACGATGGTAATCCAGAAACGGCATCCGCAATTCCTTTGGAAAGACTATTTTGCACATTCCAAAGAATCCTAGAAAGGATCCAAAAATGGTTTCGACATGGCCAACTCTGGAGGCTATTGGCAGTGTCCAACCCTGAACGACCCTTCTGCAAACTATCGAACAGGCGTGTTGAGCTCCAATAAAGTGTGCAGTTTACCAACAGCAAAATCAAATGGCAAGGCTTCACCCCCGGGACAAAGGTCAATGCTGAAATAGATCCCAGTGTCTTGTGCGAAGTGGCAAGAACAGTGGATTTACGATATGTAGTGCTTCATAGTGCTTTCGTACGGTAGAAAATTGCAAAGGTAGCAGCGTAATTAGGATTTTTGTTGTCGTTTGATATAATCTTGCCCTCTGTGATCGAAAACGGGGGGAAATTGCAGTATTTTGACGGAAATTCTGGAAACCCGTGGCAAAAAAATGTGGTTTTCAAGAGAAATGGTAGTGGAGGTACCACTATGCTGCAATGCTTTTGCCACATTCTTGGTGTTTGCATCGCTCCACTTTCCCAGGAGTCAGGCGGATCAAAGACTCCAAATCTCTTGCCAGCATGAATTGAAAGATTGTTTATCAATGGGCTAGAAAAATATGGCTGAACGGTTTCAGTAGTAGCGACAGTCAAAGTCCATCGGCGTTCGTCACGTGTCTCAAGTTATATATGATTTCTTTATGTGGTTATCAGTAAAAAACCTGAAACACTAGGTACCCTAAAATAGATCGTTTGTGGATGTTTATTCCCCAAAATGTGGTGAAATAGGTTTTGACCCATCCTCTTATTATATCTTATTATCCTCCGTTAAATGTCCATTGCTACGAACTTTTTTTGGGGTCCAAAAAGCTCATCTCACTGAAAAAGCCTGAAGCAACCAAATTGAGGACCCGACGGCCAAGGTTTCTTCTGTGCATTCACACGCGTCGAAAGTATCGCTAGAACCAACCTTGGCAGAAAAAGCTTCGGTATCTCCCAAGGCTCGGTAACTCGCGTTTTTTGGGACTGCGAAGATTGCGAAGTTTTGAAGCAAACTGGCCCAGAAATGGGTCGATGACCTACCTATGAACATATATAACGCTATAATCCATGGGTGTGCTATATGGAAAAATAGCCCATTTCGTTCAGCTAGTTACCTATTAATTCATCGTGATTTTCCATGCAAACTGTAGCAGATTAGCAGAGGGTTCCTGCACCTTTTTCAACTCTCTGGTCTCATGTCAGCTGCAGCATACCTCAATTCACTGACCTGCTCGTCAATGTCTTGCCTCAGCTGCACTAACTGCACTAGCTGCTACTAGCTCCCGGAAAGTTCATTGGATGGCCGCATCAATTGAGAATGTGTGTTCAAAGCGTGGTTTTTGTGGTGTATGATCACCCATCACATATTGGGAAATCCAAGCACTGGCGAAAAAAAACTCAGTAATCATGGATTGATTATTCCCATCCCAAGAACTTTCCCGGTGAACCCACTCCAACAAAGCTTACCATGGCACGATGCGACCAAGCTACGAGATCTTGCCCAAGCGCCGCTTTACATCGTTCAAGCTCGCATTGACCGCATCATCATCCTGGACCAGTGAAGCCAGTGACGGCAGTGAAGCTAATCAGTCGCTGCACACTGGCAAAATCCAAGAAGTCAGTTCTAAAATGTTCTAAATGTGTACTACCATCTGGTTATTTAACATAGCCATGGAAAATCACGATTTTTAATAGGTAAACCATCTATAAATGGGCCATGACTTCCATGGCGAACTGTTAAATAACCAGAGGGTAAATAGTAGTACCAAATAGATCATAAAATGATAAATCAACAATAAATCAACAATAAATCAAAATATAGATAAATCAATCAACGTCAAGCATAATCAATCAAGAAATTACGAAATAAAAGGATCACTCTTTCAATAAATGTAAATGGCACTCTTTCACAGCACGCTTTGTAGGAGGTTCTGGTGGAACATTCCTTTCATAGAACTGGTTCGAAACACTTTTCTGTAACCCTTTTGTGGGAACCACGTCTGCACAAAACCTTTGCAAAAGAGTGCACAGCACTCAACGCCTCAGTGCAGCCTACCAGGGCCTACTACCATCATTGCTAGCACACAGAAGCATTCACAGCTCAGTATCCATAGTGAACCACTGAACCGTCAACCACAAAAAGTCACACACCGTACAGTCACAACGCAACTATTAGGAAAGGACGTAGCTTCGCGGCTTTCAAACACATGCGAATGGTGGAGGCGGAATACGCAGGACACAACGGATGACCCAGTGCAGAACATGCCCAAGCCACAAATCGATCAACTCACAGTCTGAAACCTTCGTGGAGCGATAGCCCAAACAGTCTGAAGAGTCTGAAGAGTCCGAAAAACAAACATGTTTCGTGATCAGTCAAACTTGGGCACCCCAAGTGACAGGCTGGCTAATACTAAAGACTCTTTTCAAACAGTTTCTTCTGGGTCCTGAATGTTCAAATACAACCAAGGGGTCTTCTGATTGAAGAATATTTCAGTCGGTGTCAAAATGGAACACCGACTGGATACATTTCCTCGGCCATGGGTCACCACCGGGGATCCTCAGATCTGCATCCCCCCCACTTCCAGATCCACTGCGAGCCTCTGCCAGAAGTTTCCGGCCCTGTTCTGCATGATGTGCAGCAACCAGCTGCAAGCGTTCAGCCTCCGAGTCCCAGTGATTGTTCGCCGCAAAAGTTGCGGCAAACCCCCTATGAAAATGAACTGAGGGGGTTCGCAAAACCCTGGGTGAACATGATATCACATCAAGTTGGTTCTATATCCCATCATCTTCCCATTACATCACTATATCCTCCATTATATTTCCCATTATCTGGTAATCAAACATCGTTCGCTGGAGGAATCCACCATTTACTTCGATGATTTTCTCAGTATTTTCCAGCTTGCCCCCATTGACAACACGAGTCATCGGGTCATACCCCAATGGTCACCATATGTCACCCTCCCCGCCTCCATTCGTTGCAAGGCACGTAATGCCCCAGCGGCTTCATCTACCTGCGAAGCCAAGGGCTGACGAGTTGCCTCTGACCTGCACCAAAAGCCCATGGATTCGCAGAAGGGCAAGGTTCGCCGAGTCACCATTTTGGATGGTATAAGCCATCCCCAGTCATGGTAGGTTTATGGCGGTTGCTGACATTGAAATGGGATAGAGATGAATTCGTAGAAACAAAAAATTATCGTGTTAGTCATAAATTCATCGAGGATAGATGCATGGATTCGCAAAGGAAGTCTTCAAGGATGGGGTAAGAGCACCAACACGCTCCAAAGCCATTAAAGCCATATATCAGCCAACCCTATCACTTGATCCAAGAACTAGGCAATGGCCAGAATTCGGTTCTTCACACTTATGTATTAGTGCCATAAACCATCCCCAAAGTCACCAACCATGACTTGTGGTCATGACTTACATCAAATATTGCTATTCAATTGCTAGTGCTTTTCATTTCCAAAAGGGGACCAATGCCATATGAAGATGGTTCATGGGTACCCGCCAGGCCATTCGCCCTTTTTTCGGGCCTGGTCTCTAGCTCGCTCGCCAAGGAGCGAACACCTTGAGAGATTGCCTGGAAGGCTTTCGGGTCACCCTTTGATCCATCGCCAGCATTGGCCATTGCCCAGAAAGCCCCATATCCCATAGCTTTCGTATTGATGTGGGTCGCAATAGCAAGGTGCCCGTGATTCGTTCATGATTCCCATTCAACGAAGTGAGGGTAACCCCATTGAGGAATCATCAACTTACCAACGTTTAGTTCAGGGGTTCCATCCTCACATTTGAAGGAAATGCTTCCTCATATACCAGTAGTACCCGCACGAGGCGGGGCGGAAGTTGCCTTAAGGATATATAAGAACTTTCTCATCTATAGAACTTGCATGCGCCGTGCGCCAGCCAAGCCCGTGCGTGCGTGCACTCTGCGAAAGTTGTGTCCTGTTTCACATGTCACATGTGA
>Ga0126342_10021920_pt1 | contig 10602 bp, 9 predicted proteins | sample Cyp1metagenome_FD_92528 | JGI IMG/M metagenome (GOLD analysis project Ga0126342, IMG submission 92528) | Coral microbial communities from Lord Howe Island, Old Settlement Bay, Australia - Cyphastrea 1 metagenome | ecosystem: Host-associated > Invertebrates > Cnidaria > Coral ...
CATGCATACCATGTCTCACATGTGGCTTACAGGCCTTGAGCCATTGCCCAACAGTGCAAAAGGCAACAGTGCGCACAACTCCGGCATCAACAGTTCATACAACAGTCGACTGCCATTTTACATTATATATATATATATATATATTTATATATGTATATATGTCCATTTAAAAAATCAAGTGCAAAATACCCAGATACCCAGAGTCCGGATGAGTCCGGATCCCGAGGTCCTTTCCTCCCGCCTTGGCTCTGGCCCACTTCGATGCCTCCGTGGCTCCTCGCGGCTTCGCTCGCTCAGAGTTGGCGTCGCTGGTGCTGGACTTCGCGAAGTTGGCGCCTTGGGTCGTAGAGGGATGTGGGACAAAAAAAGGGGAGATCAGCCACAAAAATGGTGATTTATACCACAAAAACGGTGATTTATACTTCAAAAACGGTGATTTATACCACAAAAATTGTGATTTATACCACAAAAATTGTGATTTATACCACAAAAATTGTGATTTATACCACAAAAATGGTGATTTATAAGTAACCAAACACTGGTTGGGATGGCTTTCATGGGTCAATCATGTGAAAATTGTGATTTGACCCATCAAATGAGGGATTACTGTAAATGGTATGGCATATATCTAACCAACAATATGATGGTTGGGTTTGTGTGAAAATGTTGGGGATTTACCTCAAAAAAAACTGCGTTTACTATGAACAGCCACTGAATTTTTGGGCTACCGCATTTTCAGATACCCATGTCATACCTCCCTGGTTGGTGGTTTGGAACATTTTTTTGTATATATTGGGAACAATCATCCCAACTGACGAACTCCATCATTTTCCAGAGGGGTAGGTATACCACCATGTCATACCTCCATATGTGATATATTTCATGGGTAAATTCCAACCATGGGATCTTAACCAAGTTCCGTTCCCAAGGACTTCATCTTGCCATCACACTCTGCTGGGCGCTTGGAATCGTCCATCTTCATCTGTGGTGCTGCGAAATTGGAGCCATCGATGTCGATTTCAAGTGCCTGGGCGATGTTTGGTCGAACTCTTCAGTCTGTTGAGGTCATCGAATCCAGAAATGCTTACCCTCTGGTAAACATACAAAAAACTATGGAAAATCACCATTTTTAATGGGAAAATCCACTATAAATGGTCATTTTCAATAGCAAATCGTTAAATTACCAGAGGGTATGTTCCATTCCAGTTTGGAATCGACCCTTCACTGGCTTTGAAGTCGCTGGTGAAAAGCTGACATCAATCATCCAAAATGTCAGATCTTTCAAGATCCACATCAATCCAAATCCGAGCGGATGTGTTTTGCTCGGAGTCTTTCAATCTCTCCCAGAGGTCGTGGTGCAAATTTACAGCCGAAGCCTCTGTTTCGTGATTCTGAAATATATCCCTTACTGCTGCGTGGTTCGAATTGTTATCTTTTTTTGACCCTAGAAATAGGCCAATGATCCAAATTGATTCTGTTTGGTGATTATGAGATATCTCCCCATTATATCTCTAATAATCATTTCACCATTTTTCGTGTCTAAGTCTCCATTTATTCTTGGTTAAATCCTCCATATGTTTGTAGCTTAAATCCCCCAAAGTTTATTGTTTAAATCCCGTGAAATCCCATGAAGTCCCAGTTCTTCATGATGTAATCATATCGTTTTTGATCATTAAAAACCCATGAGATCCTTGGTTCCTTATTTTATATCATTTTAGCTGCCCATTAAATCCCATTAAAACCCATTAAAACCCATGATCTCAGTGAAATCCCAATCCAAAAAACCATGGTTTGTGGCTTAAATCCCATTAAAATGGGATAATCAACCAGGATTTCACCCATGAGATCCTCAGTTCTCCCAAAAGCGCTGCAGGTTGGACGGCGCTGGGTTTTTCGTCGTCCCTCCGCAGCTCCGCCCGCTGCGGCTCGCCCTCGTCGGCCTCGGACGCCGCCCAGTTGGAGTTGCCGCCGTCGCTGCAGCAGCCGCTATGCTTGGGATCCACGGCGTTGCTGCGCCTTGGAGACCAAGAAATCCATGGAACCTGTGAAAGCCAGAGAAAAAAAGTTGAATTTTATTGGATTTTTATGGGATTTTATGGATTTTTTGGATGCAAGAATGGTGCTGAAAGCTGGAAAAGTTCGGGGTTTTCAGAGTGAATATTGGAAGAGATGAAGCAAAACGCTTGGAAATGTCAGCAACAATAACGGAGGATTCTAGCAAGAGGTGAGTATTGAAATGTTGATCCACTAATATCAGAAGATCAAGAAACAGACAGAGATTTGACCATATATAGCCCAGCCTTATGGGATTGTGGGAGAGGTTTTTTCCATTAAAATCACTCTATATGATCATATCCATTATATATCCCTACAGATTAGATCCATTAAATGAGATTTCACATCCCATTACAATATCCATCGTATGTCCATATAATCATATATATATACCTAGGGTACACGATCCCATATACTCCCATTGCTATATCATGGTGTATACCACCTATTTATGGTGATTTGGGGGATGGTTTATGGCATTGTTTTAACCACATGATATAAATCCACATAAAAATTATATGTCTATATAGTATAATATCCCAATATAATTCTATATAATCATATTATATTACTATATTATATATAATATGCGTATATATATATATATTATGAGAATAATATACACACATACTATATACAAATGTATCCCAACTCCCAGACTCCCAGGCTGGGCCCATCACGCGTGAGTTCCGTTTCCTCGCCATCTGCCCTGGACGTCGCTCGCCTGGGCGCCTCCGCGTCGCTGCGGAGCCTCGCGCGTCTGGAGCCGCTGCTGTCGCTGTTGGACGTGGCGTACCTGGAGGCGCCCGGGGTTCACCGGGAAAAACGGACTGTTCACCCGGCAAAAATGGAGGAAATGCTGGATTTAACATAGTTTAATCCATGCAAAATATGGGGAATTCACCTGTAAGCAATCGTGATAAATATGAATATTGGGGTTAAGAGAATTTTTTGTTGATTAAGCAGAAAGAAATAGATGTGATAGTGGCTCAAATTGATGGCAATGGTGCTTTAGGTAGTAAAATGTGGTTTACCCGGTACATCCCGGTCCCATTTTTGGAAATGGTTGGTGAAGTCGCCTTAAACATATTGACTTCGACCAGTCAAGATATCTGTTGATCCAACAAAGATATGGCGCTTGAACCAGCAAATTTGATTTAGAAAATGGTGGGTTTTACCTTGCTGCCGTTGTGTTCAAGAAAACAATGGTGGATTTGATGAAAAAAATGGGAGAAACCGAAACTTGGAGGTGTCAGGTTTGACGAAACCAATTTCGCCATGAAAATATGGGCCAACCAATCCGAACAGCATGTCTTCGTTGGGATGTGGCGACCCATTGCTGGTGGATGCTCTCCAGTTAAACTTGGATTTAACACACCATGGGTCTCTGTCCAACAAGATAGAGGGTCTTATTTACCAAACCATTGGTAGTCAACTATCAAAACTGAGGTAAACCTTAGTGAATATCGAAACGACCCCTGGGTAGTTGTCAACGGTAGCCAACTCCAACTTCGACTTTGACGCCACATTCCCATTTGTTTCCCCATCGATTTCCTTAAAAAAAACATCTATCAGTTTGATTCATCTCCTTACTGTTGTTGGTGATATCTTGCTATCCCCTCCAAAGGAAAAACTTCATGGAGCCAGGTGTCTTCATTTTCGAAAAGCCCCAGTTGTTTTGACTTTCCATCCGCGGCTCTGAGTTTCTTGGCAGATCAATGGAGCACACGAAAAGAATGCTGTGGGGTGTGGTCGTTCCCGGGAATCTTAGTGATAATTGCTAGTTGTTGATATCATTAATGGCATTAGATGGCATTAGATGGCATTAGCTATAAGTAGTAGCTGGTTTGTTGCTATTGATTCGTCGCCAATGAATATGTGGTCTTTTTTAGTCATGAATCCTGGAGACATACTATGCTAACCACTGTGGATTTTCATGGTGGTTTTCAACCAAGAAACCTAGTGATTTTATGGGATTTAGAGCTGATTTATGATGGTTTATATACCCCAGAAACACTAGCCAGACATAACTAGGTCAATCTTGTGTGGAAACTCATCTTGGATAGTCTTTTGGTATGGGATTATCTACGTTCACCAGCTAGGAATTATTTTTCTTGCAGGCTATTTAAGGCCATAGTTAGTCAATCTCTATGATATCCTGCTGCATGGGATATACCCATGTCCATTGCTTAACTATCACTATTTCATTGACTATTCATCATGTCCATTTCCATGGTGTGTCTGACCTTTTGGTATACCTCCAAAATGCCTATTTCATGTGGAACATGATGATAATCCCATGGATTTAGGGGACGATTTTCAGACAAACCCATCTGGATCAATCTGGTGGTATTTGTGGGCGAATAATCTTCTTGTTGATAAGACTCGATGTTTTGATCATATGTGTTGCAAACGTTAACTCAATGTTTGCTCCGTATCTCCCTGTGGTTGTTTTTTTCCATGGTTTCGCTGGCTCTCTGCTATCTTTTCAAAAAAAACACATGTGGGCAACGTGTAGATGATTTAACTCTGAACAATTTTCTGTAGCAGAAGATAGCCCCATGATATCCTCATGATATCCCCATCGTTGATGTTGCAGGTATGGGACTGTCAGATTCTTCGCTGTCCGTCCCCTTGGCTTTGGAGAAGATGTTTTTGGCTGATTTATCATGGTCAACCAATATTGGGGATAATATCATTGGCAGATAGGGGAATATACAACCATAATACCATGTATGAATATTTGGAAATTATCATTCTATCTCACCAACATATACCGATTCAGATGAATCAAATATCGAACCATGGGGGTCCGACAAAGGACGGTGATGTTTTGGTCGCCTGGTGAGGGATATGGAAAATTCCAATAGCTGGACGGTGTATGATGGAACCCAATAGCTGGATGGTTTTTCTACGGGAAAATCCAATCTAAAAATGGAAAATCCTGTTTAAATGGATGATAACTAGTGGAAACCCTATTTATAGGAAACCCCCAGGAATGCCCAACTCTGACCACTCAATCGGGACATTCCGATTGATGATGAAATTCTCAACTGTATATATTGCCAGCAATAAAAGAATCTGTTGAGAATCCCTTCTTACTTCTGATCTTCTATTCGTGTAGATAGTGATGCGACATTCTTTTTCCAATCTCACCACCAATTGCGACCGTTGCTTCTCGTATCCACCACTTGCAATATGATGACCCTTGGTTTTCCCTTCAAGATGACCTTTTTTTTACTACGATAATTTTTGGGGGGTCCCCAGTCCCAACTTGAAAAAACACGATTCGTAATTGTCAATCATGATTATCATCAATTATGGTATTCACCATAATCATGATGGCCATTGTTATGCGATGTTGAAGTATGTTGACCTGATTCTAAGCCGCTTGAAATGTGCACCCATCAATCGTATTCTTCTTATTATACCACCTTGTCATACCGTGGCAAATGTGTATGGTCCATGATTATCAGCATCAGTCACCATTACTATGACCACTACTATCCATTCATCATTTCCTTAACCACCACTATTATCACCATTTATAAGCTAGATACTAGTACCATGATCACGAACATTATTATGGCTTATATGATTATGATAGCATTAAAACTAGTTCGTGATAATGGTGATAATAGTGGTACTATTATCACCATTTGTTTGATCCATTCTTCACCATCACGAACTTAGTAGCCTCCGGTGATCAAACGTAGCTGGGAAAACCATCGAGGTTTATGGCTGGGAAAATGATGTGTAAATGATAGATTCTCCAGCCAGCCACGCTCTGGTAAACGTTTACATAACTGTGGAAAATCATCATTTTTAATGGGTAAATCTACTATTTCGACTGGGCCATTTTCAATAGCTATGTTTGTTTACCAGAGGGTACCCCAATAGATGTGCCCCAATAAATCTGGATAAGTTATCAACCAAATCCTCAGGATGATCCTCCAAATAGCATGATGTGTCAAAACCTATTACAGTTGGGGGAATCAACATCCATTGGCCAGCTATTTTTTGGGGCACTTAGAGTAGGGTTTTGACTCTTAACCCTATCAGTGACCATCTGGAGGTTTCCTAAGTCATGTGGCTAAAAATCATCCATCGATTTTCCACTATCAACCATCCAGCTCTTGTGACTTTATAGAAATGGATTTTCCATATTTTGAGGTTTCCTCCATGACTTCGGAAAGCCTGAGGTCTTCGATTTGGTTCACTCGGACTTCACCGTGTCCCTCCACAGCTCCAGTTGCCCCGAGCCATCACCTCCAGCCTGGGACGTCGCGTGCTCGGGCGCCTCAGCGTCGCTGCGGAGTTTGGCGCGGCCGGGCTTTGTGATGGCACTGATGGGGGCTGCGAGATTGGATGCTCCACTGGGAATGGGTCCAAGTTGGGAAAATCTGGAGGAAATTTAAACCAAGTTGGGGGGTAAGAACTCAGGTGTTGTCGATCTTTTTGCCTGATACAATATATACAATCCACTGAATGGAGAGATCTTGGGGAACATGACCATGAACTAGTCAGATTTTGTGATGAGAACTCAGAGTTTGGGAGTTTTGGAGAGGTTTCCGTTTCACAGCATATGTGGAGCTCTTTGTCGGCAGGATCACAAGAGAACACTCCCCGAAAGACTGGATGTCATTGTTCAACAGCAGTGCATCATCCCCAAAATGAAATGTCTTACCCTCTGGTAAACAGCCACATAACTATGGAAAATCACCATGCTATTGATGGGTAAATCAACTATTTCGACTGGGCCATTTTCAATAGCAAACTGTTAGTTTACCAGAGGCTACAACACATAGACCCTTAAAATCCCTTAAAGCTCCCAGAAAATCTCCGGGACCATTGGACCTTCCAGTTCCCCAAGGACTCTTCCCTTCTCATCCTGGACCTCACTGGATACGGATCCTCACCACCTTTGCACAGCTCAGCACGGCTGGGCTCGGCTTCCTCTTTGTGCGGCGGTCGCTTGGGTGCCTCGCTGCCGGCGCTGGATGTGGTGAGCTCGGAGCTGTCGCTGTTCCTGCGGGGCGCAGCCAGGATGGAGCCGAGTTTGTTGGTGCTGAGCCATGTGCAGATGGAGACCTTGATGATTTTGAGAGGATTTTTCAGGTGGGAAAAAGCCAGTGGGAGAAATAGTGGGGGTTGGAGATTCTTTTTTAGGCTGGATGGAACATGTGATGGAAATGATGGAAATGGGATTTGGAGGGGAAATGCAGCGGAAAATCCTGCATGAGACCAAGGAGGTTTCCAAACCCGTCCGGAGAGGTTTTGTTTCAACTTTGATCCATTGCAGCTTTTCATGTCGTAAAATTGAAGTGGGCACTGGGGAACCCAAACACAAGTTCCCACTTTTTGGACCATAAATGCACGAATTGAATGATGATGATATATCTTTCTGAAGCGTTTTTGCGGGGCCGCAGGGCAGCCATGAGGTCCTCCTTTCGCCCCTTCGCAGGTTGGATGCAGCCACATCCACATCAGCACCTCTTCGCCTGGATGTTCTGCCTCCAATTTTAGAGGTGAGTCATTTGGAAGCGTCAGCTTTGTTGCAATCTTTCCTGCAGTTGGATTTTTTGCTGCCACCTGCTGGTGCTGTTTGGTTGGACCTCTCCTTTTTGGTCTTGGATTTGGTGCAGCTGGACCCTGCAACACCGGTAAAAAGTTTGGTGTGATCCGAGTCAATGTCTTTGATGTTCGGACTTGGGCGATTGGAGTTTAGTGTGTTGATCTTGGATTCTTTGCATCTGGAGCTAATTTTGTTGGTGAAAAGTTTTGGTCACTTGGACTTGTTGCTGTTGGTTTGGAGCTTCAGCAGCTCCGAAGTCTCACCGTTCACACGAAGTTTCGCATGTGTAGGGTTGTTCCTTTCATTCTTTGGGATCAGTCGGATTGGATTGCTGTTCAAGTTACCCGTGCCCGATGCCACTTGTTTCGACTCCTTCCCGTCAGCCCGAAGTCTCACACATGCAGATCTCCCTCTGCCAGCGATGGATTTCAGCTCCATGGACTCTTCAACTGCTGCAAGGTCGATGGTACGCCTGGATTTTGTGCCATCGATTCCTGGTCTCTTGGGACCATCGTCGTCAGCCTCGGGTTTCGCTCATCCGGAGCTTTTCCCATCAGTCCATAGCTCCAGCCACCCAGATGCACTGCTGCTGCTGTCGAGTTTCGGCTCCTTAGATGCGTCACCATCGTTGCACAGCTGCTGTCGAATGGGGAGCTTGATGCCTGTACTGGGCCTGGCATGCTTTGGCTTGGTGTCCTTGCTGTTGGTGATGGAAAATTTACAGTTGGAAAGTCCCTTGTTTTCACAAGCATCTGCGAGAATGGAGTTGATGGCCTTGATTTTGGATCTGATTTCAATGGAATTCACCACACCTGTGAGGCAACTTGCATGCTTGGAACCAGTTGTTTCCATTTTGGGCATCGCAAGATTCGACCTTTCTGTGAGCCTTCTAGGTGTGAGTCTTTTTGAGCCATTCCTTCCATCGCAAAGTCTCTCCAAACCCGATGCTTTCATCTTCATTTTGGATTTCTTCCATGTCGATCTTCCAGTGTTTCTTCACAGTTTCAGTTGTTTTGATTCATCTTCATCCATTTCCAACTGCATTTCATCAGATTTCTCCCCATTTCTCAGATCCGTTTCCCATTTGGATGTCCCTTCCTCAGCCCTGGGCACCACACGCCTTGGCCCCGTGTCCTCGTTGTCCCTTGTGGCTCTGGCACAACTGGGGGCCTCCTCATCGTTGCGGAGCCCTGCGCGGCTGGAAGTGATGCTACCAGTGATGGCACCTTGGACCATTCGATTGGAAAACCCATAGGAAGCGGCTGATTTTTACCATGAAGAACGGAATATGTTCTACGAAAAAATGCTGGCTTTGCTCAGAAATTCTTTTTTTTACGAAGATCTAAAATGAGAATGAGGTATTTACCAAAATGAGATTTACCGAAATTGGATATGTCATCACCTTACTGATCTTGGGGGGCAATGTCATGTCATCCAGTAGATTTTTCAGTGGATAGTGTCAACCCATAAAAGATGGGTAGTGGCAACTGTTGGTTCACAAGCCCCTGGGCAGTTTCATTGGGAGGGTACTACTTATCACTATCGGGGGGCCATTGACATTATTTGATGATATTCTGGTTACAAAAGGTGGGATCTAACCCGAGTTTCAACTGGCAAGGAAACTGGCAAGGACTGGATATTTCAAGCGTTTTATGCATCAAAGTAAGGTCTTGTCCATGGCATTTGGTTATGAAATGTGGGATTCGGGGAAAAGAGGTGGTTGCATAATCTAGCACATCATAATCTCTTGCAGTAAATGGGCATATGTCAGAACCAGCTAAACAGTTGCATGTGCTTCCAATGCAAGACTGGTTTTGTCATATTTTGTCGTAAAATTACAGGATGCAGCCATCAATTTTGAGAGTTGGTTGATGCAAAAATTGGGATGTAAGTGATCACGTTATCCATTTTGAGCATCAAAGTATTTGCAAGTCTGCCGTCACTGGATGCCGGATTTACTAACAATTACAGATGGAAATCTGTAAATACCTTGGGGGAAGGTGGTTGCATATGAGCTTCAACCCTCTTCTGTATTGGCGTCACAAACCACGACTGGCGGTAATTTTAAGCATAAGTTTCAATAGTGATCTGGCAAAAATGGCGGATTTAAGATATTTCAGCATCAAGAACTCAGAATTCAACCACTACTCTGGCAAGCCAACAATACTCTGGAGGCTCAATTCACCAGGATTGTTTGGGAGATGTTCCGTCCCGGGTTTCTAGCGATCGAGGGTTTCTTGTGGGTTTCTTGTCATGGCGAATTCAACCAGTCATGACGTTGCTGTGAAGATATGCCTTGTTTCAAGGGAAATCCAGTGCTAGGGCTATGAATGGCTAGCTCTTCGGAGCTTAGAGTTTCCCAACCATCTGATAGTTGATATAGCCTGATATAGCTATTTGCATGGTGACTGTTCATATGTTGAACTAGCGGCTTGGGGGGTCCGAAAGATCATCATTTGGGGATGATGATTGGGTCACATGAGTCCCATTAAGTCAAAGGAAGTTTTGTTCGAAAACTTCCGAGTTACGGACGCTTGTCATGGCCAGCATTCTCACCATCATGTCAAACACATCATCATCATCATCATCATCAAGTAGATGGGAAGTGTAACGGCTCCGGAACGCCTGAATTCAGGCTTGAAAGGACTCTCCGGCGCGAACACTGTGGTTTTTTCGGGTAAATGGCGTCCGTGGTCGCCGAAGGAGGGTCTCTGTTTACGCGGTTGCAGGCCTCGATCGGAAAAAGTTGCCGACAAAAAGTGCACAGGACTGTAGCGAGAGCTCGATTTCAGATAAAGATCATCAAAGCATGAGGGTTTCAGAGCGCTTTTGGAAGATGAGGTCGGCACAGGGTGCACGAGACTGTAGCGACAGCTCGATTTCGCTTGATTTCACATAAAGATCATCAAAACATGAGGGTTTCAGCGCGCTTTTGGAAGATGAGGTCGGCAAAGGGTGCACGAGACTGTAGC
>Ga0126342_10021921_pt1 | contig 10602 bp, 11 predicted proteins | sample Cyp1metagenome_FD_92528 | JGI IMG/M metagenome (GOLD analysis project Ga0126342, IMG submission 92528) | Coral microbial communities from Lord Howe Island, Old Settlement Bay, Australia - Cyphastrea 1 metagenome | ecosystem: Host-associated > Invertebrates > Cnidaria > Coral ...
TCATCGTCATCGTCATCGTCATCGTCGTCGTCGTCGTCGTCGTCGTCGTCGTCGTCGTCGTCCTCATCATCATCATCATCATCATCATCATCACCATCATCATCATCATCATCATCATCATCATCCTCATCCTCATCCTCATCCTCATCCTCATCCTCATCATAATGATAATGATAATGATAATAATTATCATCAGCAGCAGCATCAGCATCAGCATCAGCATCAGCATCAGCATCAGCATCAGCATCAGCATCAGCATCAGCATCAGCATGGATCGTCATCATCATTCGTGCCCATCATCATCGTCATCAGTTTACTCTTGCAGCTGAACAGTCTCCGGTACAACATTATAGTAGCGTCCTGCTAGCTGCTAGTTGTTGTACCTCCCCCTGGCCTTCAGTTGAAATGTTCGAATGACTGAAACCATGGACAAGGCGCATCACTTTGGTGGAGAAAGATATCAGATGCCCTGCCAGGCGACAATGCTGGAGCAGATGATACGTGCCCATGGGTAAAGTGTCCTGTATCACATTTGATTTCTGTCGCCGCCCTTGGAGATCTTGGAGCTTTATTTGCAGACCTTCAGTATACAAGGGTTCCATAAACGGATCCAAAACTATGTCACTTGCAACCTCGACTTCTTTCACCATTTCTTGTTTATGTCAATATGCCTGCGCACAGACAGGCACACAGACACCTGGTATCGTCTATGCTGATCCACAGGTCAGATGATCACTATTCTTTTTCATAAGGACTTGGCTGCAGGCTTCCCATGGTCTTGCTGATGTGCTTTTGGAGCTTTAACTTTAATCCCTCCCCCCCGTGGAACCACAAGTTGCAACTTAGTGCCCCAAACAGCTATGTGCAATCAATTGAGAGTTGTCAAAAGCTTCCAACAGGTATTATCGATTGCAAAGTCTTTTTGCAGAGAGCTGAACGCAAAGTGGGGACTGTTGGTTTCACCTGGTGATGCATCCTGCATGGCCGAATTGGCAATGCAATGGATGTCAACATCCGCGCTCAAAAGGGCCTACAGGGCTGGGTGGGTCCAACCACATGGAGAATCTCAGACATCGACTTTTTGGAGAATGGATGCCAATCACTTGAGTCTGGCTTTGAAAGGCATGCCATATGTGAAATATGATGAAATGAACCCACCATTCATTTTCATGTGTTTAGTAAACGTCCTGCAGTCAGAGTTGTGCTAAATTTTTCCAGGCGCGAACACCTGCCACTCTGCGCCAAATGTCAACTCATGTGGCACAGTATTCCTGGCCTGGCTTGAAGCGGTTTCCCGACAAAAACTAAGCGTAACATTTTTGCACTTTTGGTGATTTAAGAAGTTTAAGAAGACAGCCAATCATCTTTATTGTTTGTGTCATACCGTATTACCCATGTACGTCGACTCTTTTCCACTCTGTTTTCAGCAAAAGCTTGGCACCAGCATTGGTTTATGGAGGAAACAGTCAAAGTCCTGTGCTTTCAGTTTGTCACGAGCTTGAAGAACAAAAGCCTTCTCAACTTAGTGTGTTCGAGCTCTGAAACTGATCAGTTCGGGTGTCCTGACGGTTAAGGACCTCGCAATTTGACGAGGCTTGGCATCGAAGACACAGTTCAGACTCAGCATTCCTGCCAGGCGATGCTTGCAAGCTGCCAAATCAGCACTGAAGGTTCCGGGCTGCTACGACACCATGAAGCGGGCTCTAGAAACAATTCGCTGGAACAAGTTTCAACCATTTGTCCTCTGAATCCCTGGATCATCAGATCAACATCCATAACACGCCATGCCCCTTGCCCCCCGCCGGGTTGGACCATACTGGTGGTTTGCAGCGCAGGACAATGTGAAGCCATGGGAGAAACCCAAGGTGCCACTTGTTGGAGCATGACATGGCGGGGCAGCTGGGAGCACTGGCGTGCGGCAAAGCTGAGCAGGTCCGAATCACGTTGAATCTTGCGGCTGAACGAGGCCCGGTACACTCAAGTGTGGATACCAAGTTCCACGAACAGAAGTGGCCACAAAGCTGATGGGCGGCCATGATGTATCTAGAAAACTCCATTGGAATTCATAGAATCATGCGTTCGACGCATTTTCAGCGCTCCTTGCAGCATTTTGCAGCCATTTTGGCAACCCATTTTGGGCTGCTCAGGTTGGATCAAGCAGCCGGTCAGCGCCTTGGTGAAGCTGCCAATGAGCTATGATGCCATTCCCGTTGCCCAGGATTCTCCCACCAGCAGGCGGAGCAATGTTCCAACGGAGGAGCCACGAAATCGGCCAATCATCTGACATGGCTGCCATGACTCATGAGATGTTGGTGCCAAAATGTTCGGCGAGATATCGTTTTGAGCCCCGAAGCTCGGACGAAGTTAGCAATTGTGGAACTTGTGACTTCGACTTTTTGCTTGGCCTAGAGCTTTGCTCAACAGCAATGTGATACAGACAAGCACTCAGCAAAAAAGCACGTGGGTCTCAAAAAGACATGCAGCAATGTCTATCAAGATGAAATGTCATGGCAGCATTGTTTTGTGTAAAGTAATGTTTATATGTTTCGAGATCTGGCTCCTGTGTTGCAGGATTGTCGCCAGCAGAGGCGGGAGTTCTGCAGCAAGGCTTTGCATTCCTCGTAGTCCCCTGGGATCCCTTGGGCTCTCTTGGGTTCCCTTGGCCCTGCCACTTGAGCAGTTTTGGATTGCAGGAGTCCTCCCAAACGAGTAGATGAACTGGACCAGCAGGACCCGTTCAGATTCCATTTTGATTTGTGAAATCTGGGCCAGGGGGATCTTCACAGATGCCAAGGGTAGGTCTCGGAGATCGTCGGAGACGAGGAATCCAGTTTTTTTCCAGGACATTATCTCTGCTCCTTGTTGAAGCACTATGCTTTGCACCACGCAGGAAGCTCTGTTCTGCCATGATATGCGGCGTTTGACTCGAATGGCCAAAGCTTGTGCGGAGGCCCCGAAATATAGACTTGGGTTGCCAACCACTGTGAGATGTAGTGTCCCCATTTGCTGTACAGTGTATCTATAAATAAATATATATATATCCTTGCAGTGAAACTACGATGGTAACTACGACAAAAATCCAACCAAAAAACAATGGCAGTATTCCAAGCTCGGGACACCTTCAACTGCACGGACATCCATTCGAATCTTTTTTCCCAAGCGGGGAGCAAAAAGGAATTTGGGGTGCATATGTAGATTCTGAGTCTCTTTGGGTATGTACAACGTGTACTGTATATTAGTATATGATAGTATATGTGTATGTACACAATGATGTGAATGTATTTGCATGTAGATGTACATCTATATTAGATTATATTAGTAGATTGGTATTAGTAGATGTCACATCCGTTTACCAGGGTTTACTAAGGATGATGGGTCATGATGACATATCACTGGTGACATCAGGACGCCCTGCACGAGTTGAAGGGTCTTCGCAGCGAAGCTGACGAGCTGCGGCGTCAGCTGAGACAGCTGACAGATGCGCCGGACGCTCGGGGACTGGTGGGGCATGAGACACCTAGGACACCTAGGACACCCAACTGAAACCTAGAGACCTAGAGATTTGGACCAATTTGGGAGTGATCACTGGATTCTAGGAGTTTGATAGACTTGGATTGTATGGTTTCGTTTCAAGTATTTTGGGAACAGTTGGAGAAATCATTAGCCATTAGCCTCATTAGCTTGCCATTTGTGTTTTGCAGGTGTTATACGACTGGATCATGACCCACGTTTCTTAATGGCTACAGTCTCTGAAATAAACTGAGACACAAAGTGATGATCCTTGGTGATGGGTTTGAAGCCGCATGCAGATAGAGAAGAAGCAAAATCCATCGTGTCTTGAATTAAAAAGCTAAATGCATCGGAAGCAAGGGATCTTGTCACACCCAAAATTCATCGACAGTCCGTAAGTGCCATCTGTGGCCAACTAACTTTCATGGAACAAAACAGATTCTGTGCACCGGCATCCCTCACAGGCACAGTGATGACGCGAGTCTGGATCTTGGTATGGGCGATGCAGTGTGCAGCCCGGAAGAGCTCAGCTATGTTGGCGCAACTCCAAGGTCCAGGGAGACTGCAGGTGGGTGATTCACTTTTCTGCCAAGAGCATTAAATTCATGACAAATTCATAGGCCTTGCTGAGTCTGGAAAACTCGCAACTAGCTGCGGAGGCAGGGCGAAGACGTGACCTGGGAAGCCAAGATGGTTTTTTGCCGAAAGTGGCCCGCCTGATCTGACGCTTGGGGGTGACACTTGTCAGACGTGCCCCCGCAGAAGAACAGTGCAGTTTATCCTGTAATCTTCAATAGCGATTCGTGATTTTCATGTTCCGTGGCATCAGACAATTGAGGCCCAGAACACCAGGAAAACTCACAGCCCGCTGAGGGTATCCGAATGAGGTCAGTGAGAACTAGAAAAAAAATCATGTCAAGGCCAAAGAACATGCCCTGGCAAAAATCAGTGTTGGGCAGAGGATGGCGCTTAATAGAAACAACATGAAACAAAATGAAAATCGTCATGAAGCAATGGGATTTCTATCCAAATGGATCTAAGTGGTATGACAAAGACATGTTCAACCGGATGGCCCAACCCTGACGTCAAGTGTACATAGGCGCATGGATCAGGATCTCAAATGGACTCTTGTCTTGTATTGGTCCTGCAGCGCACGCCACGTATCACCAAAAATATCAAAACATTGGTATTTTTATACGGCAAAAGGCCACCATCCCGCTTCACAAAGTGAAACTTTAGCTTGAATCATTCGGATGAAAGGAGAAAACAGGAGCTCTTTTTTCGGTTCATGAAGGAAAACGTAGATTAGAACTGCATTGTTGACACCCGGAGGTTCCATTGGCAAGATTCTTACGCAAGCCTCCCCAAGAGTGATAAACCTTCTTTCAAATCAGACAGTCAGACTGAAACAATGGGCTTGTGAATTTGAGTTCGGCATCTGGCACTAGTATCAATAGGGTTGCTTGCTACCTCTTTCATGGCTCGAAGAGGCTTGTGAGAAGTGCTGGCAAAAGTCTCTGGCATTCTTTTCTCAACCAAGCGATCTGTCATCTACAATTTGTCTTTGCAAGCCTTGACTCAATTCACGACATTCTTCCATACTAAGTCGTACTATGCCATATTATTTCGTTTGAAGTCGACTAAGTGATGCTACTAAAAGTCATACTAATTGTACTAAGTCTGCCAAACTAAGTCCTGTTAAGTGGTACTAGATTGTACTAAGTGATACTAAGTCGTACCAAGTCGTCCAACTAAATTTGTCGTCCAACTAAATTGTACTAAGTCATGCAAAGTAGTACTACGTCATACTAAGCGTACTTGGTTGTACTAAGTGGTGCTAGGTCGTGCCAAATCTTACTAAGTCGTCCTGAGTCACTCTAAGTCGTACTAAGGCGTACTAAGTTGTATGAAGTTGTACGGAGTCGTACTAAGTCGCACTATAGAATTCATACATATTCATACTAAGTCGTACTAATTTACACTAAGTCTTACTAAGGCGTACGAAGCCACACTAAGTCGTAGTAAGTCCCAGCAAGTTGTATATACCAAGTCATACATAGCCATACTAAGTCCTGTGAAGTGTTTCTAGATTGTACTACAAAAGTCATCATAAGTCCTACAAAATCTTGCTAAGTCACACTAAGTCATACTAAGGCGTACGTACTAAGACATACTAAGTATCTAAGTCACACGTACTGGGTCGTTCTAAGTGGTACTAAGTCATACTAAGGGGTACTAAATAAGACACAATCGTACCAAGTCCAACTAAGTTGTATAAAGTCATGCTAAGTAGTACTAAGATGTACTAAGTCATACTAAGACATACTGGGTTTTACTAAGTGGTACCAAGTTGTGTGAAGTTGTATGTCGTACTTAGCCGTTCTTTTTGAATCATTCTTCACAGCTCCGTAGCAGGGCCCACATCTTTTCAGGTCCAGGTGGTTCAGTCCCAGATGGCTTGCCTTCGAGTCCTCCACCTGAGCGTGACGCCTTCGGCCGCGCCGCGACCTGGTGGCATGCGGCAGTCGGCCATGCGGCAGGCCACGCCACAGAAATACATACCCTCAAGATCGAGGTGTCTAGAATCCCCACCCCCCTGGGGTTCCCGTTGAAGGTTCTAAAATCATCACCACTATGATTCTAGAACTTTTAAAGGCTATCATTTTAGAACCTTGAAAGTTTGGATATATGAACCTTGTTGTGGTATGAATTGATTCTAACAGACCACAAGAATGGTCATTATTTTGGAGTGCAGAAAAAGGAACCAAGTCCTGATGAGGTCTCTGCACGAAGGTGCAAGACATGTTTGGAATTAACATCCCTCGTTTTGGTCGATCAAGATTTCCATTTTCAAAACCAGGTGGTTTCAATGTCGCTTGGTTTCAATTTCCCAGAAAATCTAGGAAAATAAGGTGGACTGGCGATGGGAAGCACGCAAAAGACGTTTGGAATTCACATCTCTGACTTTTGCGGGTCAATATTTCCATCTTCAAAACAAGGCGATATCGATATCGCTCAGTTTGAAGTTCCCAGAAGAAGAACAAAAATAGATCATGAGGCAAATTGGTGGGGAAGAATTTGCACAAAGGTGCGAAATTGGGAAACCTTGGGTTTTTTAAAGGGAAAACGATCCTAGACCCCAGATCCGGGGTTCTAAAATGTCGGACAAGGGGGTTTGTTTGATCTTGAGGGTATAGAAATACGGAAATCAACGGTAAAGACCTGAAGGATCACTGAACGATCCTGAAAGTGCCAAATGTGTTGGTGATTTTTGGATATTTTTGGCGCATATCTTAGGTTGGCACTGTGTGTGTGTGTGTGCAGTAGGACAAGCATGGCAAGGCAGCATGAAGCGTGTGGCAAAAGCCTGTGTCTTTCTCATCAGAACATTCTCAGCTCTGCTGGGCATTGTTGAATTGCTATGTAGTTCTGCCTGTACTTCTTTGCTTCGAAAAATCTGCGCTTCCCTTTTTAAATCTCTGCCAGATATCAATGCGGATGGCAATGGGCTGGAGCTCTTGTGGTTTGCTGGCCATGGTCTTGGAAACTGCGTAACCCGTACCGGCCGTACCGGTCGTTGCAAAGTGCGTAACGATGGACTTCCAGCCCCAGGCTGTGCCCTTTGGGCGAAGGTGGCCTTCACGGGCTCTGAGGTGTGGCTCGAGATCACTCACTGCCCAAATCTTAGAAGGCAGAAGGCAAAGACCATCAAAAACCATTTGCTCATCTGTGTCCAGAGTCCAGGGAAAGCTTGGGTGTGTATCATGTTTTTTGTCTGAATGTGAGCACAATATATGATTAAGTGTACATGTGTGTAAACAATGTACGTTACATATGATGATGTTTTGCTCATGTACAAATGTGATCCAGGTCAAACAAGGATCTCAGTCTGTGATGAGCCTAGCACGACGGAATGGTCAACACAAGCTGGACACAAGGCAGAGTATCAAGACTAAACATCCCCAACATGTTGACAGATTTTGTGTTCGCAGGCTGTTTGGGAGTGGGTGTACATACGGTTCAAGGTTGGCCTTCACTTCTTCTCCGATGCCAACTTCAAGCCATTGAGAGACCAATTTGTAAGCTTGGCCCCAAGAAGAGTAGATGTGCTGAGAAAACGGGAATTGTCAAGTTGATGTCAGGCCAAGCTGTACTTACCTGAAGATCTCAACTTCAAAAGTGTTGTTTGATTCATGGTTGAATCAATATCGTATCTATGCCTGAAAACACACCGTCTCTGCGCAACTCAACCATCATCCAACACGGCGGATGGTGCAGATTCCGTAGTGGATGAGGAGATCGAGCTAAAGGAAACCATTGTGGAGGACCACTCATGATGGTTGTACTCCAAAGAGTCATGCTATTGAATTGTTGTAAATTCAGAGTCATGATTTACAAGCATGTATAGGTGAGATATCTGAACGATACTTGCGGAGGGAGCATCAAGAGTGAATACCTACATGATAAATCTGATATGTTTGTTGAGTCTTTGCCAGGACCTCAATGTGATAAAACAGCGCACAGCTGGTGGGGTCAGCGCCTGAGCGGTGTCCATAAAGGACATGAAAGGACTATGAGGGAACAGGCACCGCCGAAGCCATTTTCAGGGAGAAAAATCTCTGATCACACTGACTCTTCTTAGGTTCCTGTCTACAAGTTCAAAACGACCCTAGGCTGCATTGAGCATGATAATTTTGCATGTTTACGATGACTTGAGCCAAATGAGCCGCAGCTTGTCCTCGCAAGAGTGCATATAGTAAGCAAGTATATGTAGACGGCTACAACCAAAGAAGTATGAAGGTTTGCAGGCTGTAGAAGGTTTGTTCGACCAATCTTTGCTTTATTTCTCTCTCTCTCTCTCTCTCCTCAGGAAACTGTTGTTGGATGCCTTGGAAGATGCGGGGCATGAGGACGTTGCACTGCATGATACAGATCCTTCACATAGACACAACCAAAGAGGGCCAGCGAGATCCAGGAAATTCTCCTCATTTCAGACGTTGATATCCAATTCTTCGGGGAGGCCGCATTGGAATCAGTGCTTTCACCGACATTCTCATGCTGGCAATTTTCAAGCCCTGAGGGTGCCTGCTTGCCCCAGCGCAGTAATTAGTAGTTCAGGCTACTGGCGCTTCTTTTTCCTGTGGCAGTTTGGCCCACTCAAGGAAACCACTAAGGATCACCAAGGTATATTGCATGCGCTGGGACCAGTTTATTCGCTGCGTCAGGTGATGCCACTGGTTCGCCAGGCGCAGGATGGTCTCGATGAGGGATTGCAGAAGCATTGCGCAGTGATCCTTGAAGCACCGCACCAGGGTAACTCTTCATGCTTGGCCAACCAGGGCATTGCCGGGAGAGACATGTGCTTTCAACGAGAGTTCACTGAGTTGGGCTTGATCCTAAGGCATAGAAAGTCGAGGATGAAACTTGATGAAACTCAAGCTAAAGGGAAAGAAAGTGCAGTGCCATCGTGGCTTCGGAAGCTGAAAATCTTTGCATTTTCAGTTTGCCATCTAGGTGTGAACATTGGGTTTGTCGCAATTCGGCGAACTGCAGCGGCTATTGATTTTTGGTGGCGCAAACGTGTTTGCTGCTCTTATGTCAAGGATGTTTGCTGTTGACATATCCCATTCTATGCGGCTTTCACGCCAATGGGTTGTTGCCTAGGATGCATGATTCATACCCACTGGATCTACGTGGCCGAAGTGGTGTGCTCTAGTGATGCCATATGACAGGAATCAAGTGTGGGAGGAACTTCCAACAGGCCGTGCCAATCCCAGAACTGGACATCCCACAAGCATCCAGGGACCGTTCTGAGCGATGAGATCACTGATTTGCCGAGGTCACGATCAGCGCATTGTCAATAACCTGCTGTATACTGAAAAGATGCCTGCGCTGCCAGAACCTCAGCCGACAGCAAATAATCTTGTTAAACGGTTATACGTGCCCACATATTCACTACTAGATCGTTGCACATACATACTTGCACAAACATAAACACATACACATGCACATACACAATCATACACATGTATATCACAACATGAACTGTTGCATGTACATCTATATACATGGTAACTTGAATGGACATCTACATAGTGCACGTATACCTTATAATTATATATACATATATGTACACACACACACTGACACACATGTTCTTTTGACAGGGCCTACAATGCCAGCGTTGTTTCAAAGCAAAACCTATTTCACAATATTTCACATGGTTTGATTAGTTTGATTGAATTCGAATCTTGAACCCCTGCCATCCATTGCCATCCATCCAGACGTTTCTTCCAGGCGCTGGGGCTGCTTTCCACCTGAGATTTGGGCCTCATCTCAGGTGCCTTTGGGGGAAGCCATGGCTCACATAGCGGAAGCATTCGCCAGGCCTTCGATGGAGGGCTTGGCATCCCCAAACGGATCGTACTTCACCATGCCAATTGGATTGTGTGGAGCTGAGCCAATATATGCCATCAATGCCATCAATGCCATCAATGCCATCAATGCCATCATCCCTTTGCATTATCATTACGGTCATCAGATGCAGAAGGAGACTAGATGGGGTTTCCCAGAGGTTTTCCTTGAATTAGTTTCATGCTGTGTGCCAGCAAGAACATGGGTCATGTGGCTGAGATCCGCGACTATGCATCAGACGATTCAGGCAAGACTCCACATCCGTATGAACAAGTCTGCAGTTTGCACGTTGCCAGCCGCGATGCAGGTGCTGATGCATCAAATCCGTGCCAGTCTTACTATATACACATGTTTTTTTTTTGTGTGTACCATCTCAATAGATGTAAAGCCTTTACCTGTGGACGCTGGATGAACCATGTTTGGAATTTTCAATTTTCGCTACCGTTGAGTATCTTCTTCTCTGATTTTCCATGGCTTATTATATTGCAGAGGGGCAACCCCGTGAGCATAGCTGGTTGCCCAACGAAGAGGTCTATGCCACGGCTGATATGGAGTCTGATCAACCCAACGTACCTGCACTTTCCAACTTTTGCCGTGATAGCAACCGGCTAAGCGTTGAACCGGCAAGTCGATGTTTTCGTTTTGGTTTCTGCAGTGTTGTCGCAATCTGATACTCGA
>Ga0126342_10021922_pt1 | contig 10601 bp, 12 predicted proteins | sample Cyp1metagenome_FD_92528 | JGI IMG/M metagenome (GOLD analysis project Ga0126342, IMG submission 92528) | Coral microbial communities from Lord Howe Island, Old Settlement Bay, Australia - Cyphastrea 1 metagenome | ecosystem: Host-associated > Invertebrates > Cnidaria > Coral ...
CACCCCCGTTAAACTTCTACATTCATTGAAGATCTCCAATAAGGGTTTAATTCTCCCACCCCCGTTAAACTTCTACATTCATTGAAGATCTTCAATAAGGGTTTAATTCTCCCACCCCCGTTACACTTTTACATTCATTGAAGATCTTCGATAAGGGTTTAATTCTCCCACCCCTTTTAAACTTCTACATTCATTGAAGATCATCAATAAGGGTTTGATGATGTTGATGATGTTGATGTTGATGATGGTTATGTTGATGATGTTGATGATGATGATGATGATGATGATGCGTCGCCCGTCGTCATTGCGGGTCCGGGCAAAACCCAGGCATTTGCCGTATATATATATATATCTCATGGTAAATTATAATATTTCACTAACCTGAATAGTTTGGCCATTTGGGGATGATTCCCCGCAATCTAACCATGATTCCAGGGCTCGGGAGAACAGGGTTCGGTCGTGATGAAATTTACCCAGAATTATATCATCTATTCACTGGCAACTCATCCACCTGTGCGGAACCTAGGCCCTAAAAATAGACGAGGAACATCCAGGTCGGCATAAGATACACAAACGTATGAATGTATGTGTATTTAGATGATTCGATCAATAGATCAACAATATTATATATATATATATATTATATTACAATATATTGTATTATGTTATGTTATATTATATTATATTATGTATGTAATCAGCAAAAGTGCAGATACACATGTAATGCCAACATGTAAGAAAGACATACATGCATGCAACCGCAATGTTGTGTATGTTCTGTCTGTTATGTTTGTTATGCATGATATGTGATGCAATGCCTTTCAATGTGATATGATGACGTGATCTTATGTGATGCGATGTAATGTAACATGTGTTTGTACATATGTGTATATAAATATATTACTGACATACATAGTTCCAAAATACATCGCGTTCTGGCTCTCAAAAAAAACACATAATTCATGCTACCATATGCTGCCGTACCAAATCATCGGGAAGCGTATTTTCTCAACCCTCTGCGACTACCCTCTGGTAATTTAACATAGCTATGGAAAATCACCATTTTTAATGGAAAAACTCACTATTTCTATGGCCATTTTCAATAGCTATGTTAGTTTACCAGAGGGTACCCTATGTTGAAACAACTTTTATTTGAGCGCAATGGGACAGAACAGCGGTTACGATGGATGAATTTCTGCCCATGATCCGATCCCACTTTCAGGGATGGAAAGGAGGCTCTTGAGCCTGGCATTGCCATGTCAATATATGGTTACCCTCTGGTAATTTAACATAGCTATTGAAAATGGCCATTTATAGTGGATTTTCCCATGAAAAATGGTGATTTTCCATAGCTATGTTAAATTACCAGAGGGTAATGATGATGGTTATTATATGGTTATTATATGGATAATGATGATGGTTAATATGTGGTTCATGATGATGGTTAATGATGGTATCACTGGTTGGTGGTTTTTCGCCCTACCCCTCTGAAAAATGATGGAGTGAGTTCGTCAGTTGGGATGATTTTCCATTCCCAACTGAATGGAAAGTCATGTCATCCAGTCATGTTCCAGTCACCACCAACCAGTACTAGTTATATCCCATTATAATAGCTATATACCAGTAATAGTAATATATTGAGTTAGCTAACTATAGTCAGTAAATGAACTATAATCGGTTACAACATGGTAGTTATAGCTAACTATAATTGGTTATAACATTGGGTTATGAAAACTTTAATGGGTCCACTATTTCAAGATCTACAAATTGGTATCATGTTCATCAACCCACTTTTGGTGATATTTGGTGCTCAGCCATATATGTTTGGCCTAGTTTTCAGGCCTATTTTTCAGGGAATATGCCCACAATTCATATGGCCAAAACTATGGTACCAGTACCAGTACCTCCATCAATTGGATCCTGGAGATCTCCCATTGATCAAACTGTTGGTGATATCAGCACAGCATTTCTCTCATCTCAGGTTGTGTGGCATACCCATAGCATCCTCTGGTTATGTCAAAATAGCTATTGAGCATAGCCATAGAAATAGTTGACTTAACCAAAAAAAACATGGTGATTTTCTGTAGTTTGCTATTGAAAATGGTGGATCTTTCCATAGTTTACCAGAGGGTATCGCTATTTTAGGGTGAAGCCGTACGATGAAGAGACCTTTTCACACCTCAACCCAGTGATGGCCAGTCTCAGATCGCCAAAAGTAGATAGATGTTTGATAAATATAGCCCTTATTTTTCATTGCAAAAGACATCTAAATGAACATATGGGTATGGGTCAAAATGAAGCACCTGGGGGACCACAGATTTAAGTTTATTTTTAGTATTAACATGTATTAACCACCCAATTATTGAGGTACCCAATTTTGACCCGCACCCATATAATATTAAGTAAGAATTAATGTCCTTCTCAGACTACAGTGAAGTAACTTGATGTCCTTTTCTACATCTGTTGTCTGTTTGATATGGTTTAATTCATTTTCATCCCTTCCCCCGTTCATATTAAACACCCCCTAAACGAAACCATGGTTTAGTAGGGAATTTCCACATTCCATTGGGACCATGCAATTGGGGTGTTCAATATTAGGGTGATGGGATTGATCCTGTTGATATCCAAATACATCGGGAAATATCTAGTGTGGACCGTTGACTCGACTTCAGCCCAGCATCGCTGGGACGAGAGAACATGCGTTGCGGAACTCGCCATGTCCGACGCACGCGGCATTTTACTGGTTGGAAGACAGGTGGGAAGATTCAGCATTTGCTTGGGCCAGAATGGGCCTTCAAGCGCCTGAAATATGTTGAAATCTCGAATATGATCTCCACATTTATCCACATTCTCCAAGTCGAATTCTAAGACTATACTTGGTGGCTCATCCCACTTATATAGTAAGTGGGTTAGTTCACCCCAATTATATATAAGTAGATTAACCCTACTTATCCCATTTGTAACAGGGATTATAACCCACTTACTAAGTGGGATGAGCCACCAGTGGGATACCGCTTCCACAGCGGGTCACCGATCCAACCTTGGAGGGAGGTGAACCGGAGGTGAACCGGTTAACCAGGTTAACCACGTAATTTAACGGTTTGCTATGGAACATCAGCATTTTTTATATGGGAAATCGTCAGAAAATCACGCAATCATCATGTTTCTCATCTATATATTTGGGATTTTCATGGATTTTCCGTAACTATGAAACAAATAACCGGTGGATAATGACAAAAAAACACGAAAATGACTTGGTCGCTTGTTGCGAAGCACTTCCACCAGTTCAACTTTGATGCACTGATAAGTTCATCCCAAAAAACACACTAAACATCTAAGTGTACTTAAATGAGTCATAACAAGTTAGCTAACTATAGACAGTAAATATTTAACTACAATCGGTGATAACATGGTCGTTTTCTAGCTAACTATAATTGTTTTTTTCACATTGGGGTACCCTCTGGTAAACTAACATAGCTATGGAAAATCACCATTTTTAGTGGGAAATCAACTATTAATGGTCATTTTCCAGTTTGCTACGTTAAATTACCAGAGGGTAATAAAAACTGTTTCATGGCTCCACTCATGATCTACATTCATGGTGTTTTGAACATTCACATCGTTGGTTTGGCCCAGGGCAACTCATTCAAATGTTCCATCCAGGTAAGCGACACAAACGATGGAGAACTGGTGGTTAATGATGATGGTTAATATATGGTTATTATATGGTTAATGATGATGGTTAATATATGATGAATGATGGTTAATAATATACTGGTTGGTGGTTTTTCGCCCTACCCTCTAAAAAAATGATGGAGTGAGTTCGTCAGTTGGGATGATGACAATCCCAACTGAATGGAAAGTCATAATCCAGCCATGTTCCAAACCACCAGATTGAATCGAGTTTGATCAACGAATCTATGTGTTTTGAACCATATTAACCAATACCACCAGTTTGAATAATTTCAACACCCACGTTGGTTGGAAGTTTGAAACCATCAGCATACTTGCCTTTTGGTGCCTAAATCACCATGCTAAGTAAATACAAAGAAACGCTATTAAACAAAAAAAACAACTTATCCTATTATTAAACATTCCCCAGAACCATGGTTTAGTAGGGGATTTACAGAGGCCTTAAAAAAAAAAAAGCAATGGATTAGTGTCGAGGATACAACTGCAACTAGTCACACAGAATCCGCTGTACGACGCATCACATTGTCAGTCTGAATGCTACTCACTAAAAGAAAAGCACATGTTTGGCTACTTATAACACATTGATATAAAAGTATAACACTTACTATAAAAGTACATTGTCCATTTTCAAAAATAAACACAAAAACATTGATATTAATCCGCATAACAACAACAAAACATCAGTTGTTGTTTTTTGAAAATGTGTGCCAGGATCCAAGGTTTTCTTCGATCATCATTACATATTGCAATCATAAACTGGGACCATGTGATTAATGGTGATTAATAGGATAATCAATCATTAATGGGATGATGATCTAAGAATTATAGTGATTAACAGTGATACTAGTGGTTGATAATAAGTAATGTGTGTAAAATAATTTCATAAACCATGCCTGGGAATGGTAACCATGCCACCTATAAAAAATGCTGATGACTGGGGGATGGTTTATGGCATTGTTTTACCCACATTAATACTTGGTGGCTCATCCCACTTAGTAAGTGGGTTATAACCCCTGTTATAAATGGGATAAGTAGGGTTAATCCACCTACAATTGGGGTTATAACACACTTACGATTCGTGGGATGAGCCACCAAGTAGCACTTTGTTTTACCAAATAGTCGAAAAACACGTGTGTTGTTTGCTGGTCAAATGGAGATATGGAACATCCACCAAGATCATCTCCTGCTAAACATGGTGGTTTTCCAAATCCACGGGGTGAAGCCTCTACAAGATCTAACATGGCAATGCATCCCTTTAAAAACAAGTTACCGAAGTTACCCTTTAGAACATCGATTTCGGCGATTTCTAGATAGCCATGTTTGATTATCGGAAGGTACACCAATTTCAAACAGACCCACATACCATTATCCATTTACTAATCACACGTATCCACCATTTTTTATTCCCAAATCCACCATTGTTACTATGGCATTTCATGGAGAATCCATGGTCAGAAGCACCCGCAAACTGCAAGCTGCAAGGCAGGGGGTCAGGGGGGGCAGTGCCTCATCCTTAAAGGAAGTCTTCAATCCACAGAGGTTGGGGTTGCCATCCAGCGCCTCACGGAGCCGACAGGAATAGGTCCGGTCAGCTGGCACTGGAATAGGTCAGTCAACCATGGTTTCTTTGAGATGGTCTGAGTAAATTACCCTCTGGTTATTTAACATAGCCATGGAAAATGGCCCATTTATAGATGGTTTACCTATTTAAAATGGTGATTTTCCATGGCTATGTTAAACTACCAGATGGTATATTTCACTAACCTGAATAGTTCGGCTGTTTGGGGATGATTCCCCGCAATCTAACCATGATTCCAGGGTTCGGGAGAACAGTGAGGTCGTGATAATTTACCTAGAAGAGTGTAATATTGTCTTATATTAGGGAGAAGATATTGAGTATAACCCCAACCAAAAACATCAACCGCCAGAAAATGGAAGAACACTAACATCTATCCTTATCACCTATCATGAACCACCTATATTAGTAATGTTGTATGTTGTTGAATAATATTAAATAAACCTTAGTCATATGTACAACATTTATAGCCTGCATGAATAATAAAAATATAATATCTCATTGATATTATTACTAGTAATATCAAAATATGATATTCATAGAACGGGTTAAGCATTCTGGTTGGTAAAGGCTTTTCAGATTTTCTTTGGCCAGTAGCTTTCCCAAGGATTTCCCATATCATCATTTCCAATCAGCCAGACACGCAACAAATGACCAATTCTTAGCTGGTGAACGGCTCGATAATCCCAGCCAGATACCAAACAACGATTCAGCGGATGAGTTTCTACCCATCTAGTCAATTGACCTTTGACCAGTAGGTTTCCAATGATTTCCCAATGACTTCCCATATCATATACCCTCTGGTTATGACTAACAGTTTGCCATGGAAAGATCCACCATTTTTAAGTTCGGTAAACCCAGGTAAACCATCTATTTCTATTGGCCATTTTCCATGGCTATGTTAAATAACCAGAGGGTATATATATATATCACTGGTTGGTGGTTTTAACCATCTTGAGAAATATTATGGGAAGGATTATCACATATATGAAATGGAACAATAAAAGTCATGTTCCAAAACACCAACCAGTATAGGTCAATCTAATCTCCAACAGATTGAGAATCATTGAAAGTGATGTTCAAAATCTCCAAAATGGGATATCATATGTATATATCATGGTAAATTATAATAATTCACTAACCTGAATGGTTCGGCCATTTTGGGATGATTCCCCTTATTTATGATTCCAGTGAGGTCGCAGTGAGGTCGTTATAATTTACCCAGATATATCATATCTTTTCAAAATATTTAATAACCCATATATAATATTATACCATATGAATCATATCATAGTCCAGTGAGGCCTATATCTTTACGTCCCTGGCTAATGATACCATATGATATCCTCATCATATAATAAACCCATATTTACCATATATTCCATTCCATTATATCCCATACTACACCCATAATCTCCCAAATGATACCACTATATTTTCCCATTAAAAAAAAAAAAACATTAATTCCCATTAATTCCCATGAATTCTAACCAATCATTCTCAACCATGATGACTTCGAACCGTGAATTGATCTCGTTTTCATGGCTCAACGGCTCAACGGCCCAACGGCCTCTTGGCACGTGGATGATGGAGTAGCTCCTGGCGAGCCGAGGTTCAACACAGCGGGAGATGTTCAACAACCATTTAAACCTAAGGTTGGAATTATATTGTATTTAAACCAAGATATAGTATGGTTATATATATATAGTATGTATTTAATCCTAAGTGAAATAACATTAACATTGTGAAAACAACATCATTGGTTAACAACATGTGTGTTAAATACATTTAACAAACCTGAACATTCATGATTGAAAGTCTTGTGAAATACATTTCGTCTCTGGTGAAATCATCGTGAAGCCTAAAAAAAAGCCCGAAGCGAAGAACTATCTGGTTACCCTCTGGTTATGACTAACAGTTTGCCATGGTATAGATGGCCCATAGAAATAGATGGTTTACCGAACTTAAAAATGGTGGATCTTTCCATGGCTATGTTAGTCATAACCAGATGGTAACTGATTTTAACCAACCAAATGACTATCACACATTGCATGGGGAAAATTCCAAATCCCCATGTTGGACGATGTTTGACTGGTTGGTGCTTGAGCCCACCCCTCTGAAAAATGATGGAGTTCGTCAGTTGGGATTATTATTCCCAATATATGGGAAAATAAAACATGTTCCAGTCACCACCAACCAAATATATTGGTATTCCAATTATTAACCATTATTAACCATGGTTTTAAAACATGTTCCAAACCACCAACCAGTTATGAATCATCAACCATCATCAACCATCATTAACCATCATTAACCATCATTAACCATCATTAACCATCATTAACCATCATTGATAGTTCCAAACCACCAACCAGTTGATAGTAAAATACGGATATCCCTATGGATCCAAGTCAGATAAAAAAACGTACCGCTGGATCCAAAATCCAAGAGCTCCAACTGGGGCGAATCATCCCATGTCATAGTCCAGTTATACACACGGGGTGTGTATACTAAGGATACATATACACACATACATGGGTTATATTAACATAACCTGAGGTGGATAGAATTCTTAGAATACGGATGATGATGGGATTTTCAAAACATTCTCTCAATTTTAGTGGCTACCCTCTGGTTATTTAACATAGCCATGGTATAGATGGCCCATAGAAATAGATGGTTTACCGAACTTAAAAATGGTGGATCTCTCCATGGCTATGTTAGTCACAACCAGATGGTAATGACTTTGAAAATGCCCAGATCACTATCTACTCCAGGGTGACTATAAACCACAAACAAATCTGATCTGGGATGCACATAAACCAGTACTGTTGATATATAGCAAGCCCCAATTAATGAAGTAAATATGTCAATATTGCAAAACTGTTTGGTGGCTTTAACCATCTTGAAAAATATTAGTCAATGGGAAGGATTATCCCATATATGAAATTGGAAAATAAAAAATGTTCCAAACCACCAACCAGATAATATTGCAGTATTTATCACATCCTTGAAACATGTTTCATATTATGCAATTAGATGCAACATTACTGTAATATTCAATGCAATATTTTCATTGTTAATCTACTACATAATAACTGCATAATATTACACTATCTTTTCGTATCTTGTTCCATCTCTTCTATTGATGTATATCACTTTGTATACATTTTCTTGCAGTATCAAGTTCTATGTCTCCCAATACTTGATAACTATAATCCCCAAATATCTTATCTATAATGCATAATATTACAGTATCTATAACATCTATAACTATAATCTATACAATATATATCATCTATATCATCTATATATTTATAACATCTATATCATCTATAATATCCCAATAGATGTTTCTATATCTGTGCCGTAGCCAGGTCTTCCGACTTCGACCGGAACCCGGAACCCGGAACCGCAGCCTTTGGAACAGTGGTCACCAGTGCAGCCATCGTCGCAATGGTCACCTGCGGCGTGGAAAACTTCCATGGATTTAACGAAGAAGGCTAGGGATGTTACCATCTGGTTATGACTAACATGTTTTTACGAAGCAAGGAACTGTTGTTATGTTCTCTTCAGAACACTATTAACCACTTCTTACTAGTATAACCAGAACCCCCAACTAGTAGATAGTGATCTGGGCATGTTCAAAGTCATTACCATCTGGTTATGACTAACATAGCCATGGAAAGATCCACCATTTTTAAGTTCGGTAAACCATCTATTTCTATGGGCCATCTATACCATGGCAAACTGTTAGTCATAACCAGAGGGTAAATGATGTGAACCATTCTGAAACCCTCCGGTACTCAAATGTGGAAATGGAAAATCCCCGAACTACATAGAGGTTTATGCTCGAAATTTGGAGCTTGGAAAATAATCGGTATCTAAATTGAGGGATTTTTCCGGCAACCACCTTTGAGTACTGATGGGCAAGAGGTTGCTATTGGTAAGTTATAACTTGTTAATATCTGTGTCAACACACAAGGGGTGTTGAATCATGTTGTTACTAAGCAAGGAACTGTTGTTATGTTCTCTTCAGAACACTATTAACCGGTTCTTACTAGTATAACCAGAACCCCCGACAAAAAAAAAAAATCAACGTCATTTATATATTTATCAAATATGTCAACTCAGCAACCCCAAAACTTGAGTGGTTTAAAATCCGTATTTTTGCTGGTCATAATGTGGTTGCTATCTGGTTCTTGAACATAGCCATGGAAAATCCCAACCATAAATGGAGGTTTATAGCTGGGAAAATCATCTATAAATGGACCATTTTCCATAGCTATGTTAAATAGCCAGAGGTTATATCGGGGAACAACGGAAATAACCAATGCATCGCCTTCACAGCCGTTGGCACAGCCAACGCCCTGGCAGCCTGCCGCCTGAAAAACCGCGGCGCGGCAAATGCTCCAGGTCCAAACAGTTGGACATACTTGGTGGCTCATCCCACGGCTCGTAAATGGGTTATAACCCCAGTGATTTACATGGGATAAGGAGCGGGTTAATCCACTTCTAATTGGGGTGAACTAAGCCAAATACGATTCGTGGGATGAGCCACCAAGTATGGAGGTTTCCTGAAATAATATAGGAATAACGATCATGTACAATGGTTATATTGATATAGGAAATGGTATCTTGATATCATTTAGATCTAGATTTGGACCATTTCAATGGTTGTCATTATCATTATCATGGGAATATAATGATAATGATAATGGATGTAGGTATATTAACCATGGTTTTTGTTGGATATGTCAATATTTACCATTATATGGAGGTTTCCTGAAATGGGGGTACCCCTAGATCATCCATTTTGATAGGATTTTCCATGATAAACCAACCATTTGGGGGTACCCCCATGACTATGGAAACCTCCATATTCCCCGAAGATATTCCTCATTTTAAGTGCATTTCCCCTTGGGAAAATCAACAAAATTAAACACGTCATCCACTCAGCAACTCCAGGTTTTAGGGGATGATGGGGTTTCATGGGAATTTCATGAGGATTTGATGGACTGTAACGGGCTTTCCAGCTCACTTGGAGGTTGCTAAACATGATGCCCATTGATGCCCACTTTAAGATGCTTGACTCACCAGTCTTGTGGATGCAATCTCAACCATGTTGAAACACTGGGACTAAAATCAGGCATTTTATGGCGATATGTGGGGATATCATTTGGATACAATGGGATATGCAAACACTTTTTCAATGGCCATTCCAGGATCCTAAATTGGAGGTACCTACCATATATAAGGCCTATATAAGGCCTATGTAAGGGAATATCCCCACAAAATATGGCCTTATATGGTACAGTACCTCCAATTTAGG
>Ga0126342_10021923_pt1 | contig 10601 bp, 10 predicted proteins | sample Cyp1metagenome_FD_92528 | JGI IMG/M metagenome (GOLD analysis project Ga0126342, IMG submission 92528) | Coral microbial communities from Lord Howe Island, Old Settlement Bay, Australia - Cyphastrea 1 metagenome | ecosystem: Host-associated > Invertebrates > Cnidaria > Coral ...
ACATGTTCCATCACAAATCTACATGAAGCAGCGTGGCTTGATATTCTCTTGGGCTCTTGGGTCTGTAGATATACTGCACCTGATACCTAATAAGCACAATTCCATTATATATATATATATATATTATACATATATATATATGATTATATATGCCTTTGTCACTGTTGTCCCATTGACAGGTCCTTGTGTGCTTTCAATCCCTTCGTCAATCAGTACGGCCAGTATATTGGCCAGGTATGGCACGGGCATGAATTCACAGATCTCCACAGTCGAAAGTTGACTGAGGTGCCATGCAGCATGGTGCCCCATAAGAAGACGGAGATGGACATGAATTCCTTTGATCGGACATATTCTGACATCGTGGCAATCGAATGCAATGGATGGATCTCAGGCAGGCCATGATCATGTACGAAACTTTACGAAACATAAATCTAGATTTAAACAGGTTTGTGCTGCTTTCTATCTATAAGCCAAAACAGGGACTAGACACGGCTTGAATTGCTTGGAGCACAGAACTTGAACTTGGACCAGCTACAAGACTTTCATCCCAGAAATGACCTGCAAAATTGAAGCCGTTTCTCTTTCGTTTCAGCTCAGGCTCAGTGAACATCTTCAGATTGAAGATACTGGAGAAGAGTGACTGGACACCTCAATGAAATGTATAAGTTCATGTGAGGTCAAAACAGCTAAATGATCGGATTGCATGTTCCGCTGCAGAAGCAATAGAAAACTCCCTTGGAACCATGCGGAGAACAGGACTATGACTATCAGATGACTATTTGCAAGATCTTTGAAAGCTGTGCTTGGCAATGTGATTGGGTGTGTTCTGCAAACAGCCAAGAAATCCAAGAACCAAAAATATCAAGAAGCGAGTCTTACCGATTTCAGTTCAAAGTTTCAACTGAAGTCTACCCTTACCTTCCACATCCTTCCACCTTCCCAGCAACCTCCCCCACCATGAGTTGAGGCCAGCGCTAGGCAGAATGAAGAGAAGCCCAGTCCTGTAGTCTATGTAATTTATGCAGTTTCAGTCAGTGTATACAGTATATACAAAAACTTTCGAGAGAAAACAAGAAAGATCAAAAGTACATGTAAGTCAACAGATCTAGTTTTCTACTCCTTGCGATGTTTCATGTTTTGCTCTGCACACTGCATTTGAAATGCCGTCTTGGTCATATATGGAGTCCAGACTAGTCCACTAAATACCAGCGGAAAAAAAATGGCTCACAAATCAATGGTCCTGAAAAGGAAAGTCAGTCCTCAGTTTTGCTGACATCAAAGGTAGATGGATTTCAAAACGCATACTATGTTTTTACTAAACCAGTAGGCATAGCATTCTGCTTACTGTGTTTTTCCCTCTTTCCTAGTCTTCTACATAACATGATTTCATCACATGAATAGTATCAAGATCGTAAGACATTGACGTTGTGCCAAAGGAGGGACCATGATGGTTGCGGGAAAGAGTTCTTGCAGTGTTCAGTGTACCACAAATGTTCCACTAGACTCTAAGGATTTTTTCCCGAAAGTTCCTGTGAACGGTTTTCCCAAAAACACTGTTGCCAATTCAACTTTTCATTTCATCTACATAACATCTCCTACATCCTTTACATCACTTACATCATCTACATCAACTTCATCTGCATCACATACATCATCTACATCATCGACATCAATTTCAATCAACTTCATCTACATCACATACATTATCTACATCGTCATCAACACAATTTACAGGTGCTCACCGTCTACATTTCTCCTACAAAATTCCTACGATGTCATTTACACAAGTTTTTTTACACAGGAGTTCTTACACAGGAGTTGTTCCACAGGAGTCAACTTCCAGGTGATTTACTTGTATCTGAACCCCTACAGGATGAGGCCCCAAACATATAAGTTGCTTATAAACGCTGCATTCGATGTTGTAAGTTGACTTAACCCTGGTTTATTTGTTCTTCTGCAACTCATGATCATGTTATAACATGTTATAACTAAGTTGGGTACTTGTAACATTTTGTAACTTCTGTTGCCATTTTTGGTTTTGGCAAGATAACAAAAAATTACAGAAGTTGTCTTTTGAAAGTCAGGATTTGATATTGCAATGGAAACGGTGGTTGCGAAACATGTTTTTGGCTCAGTTTCTCTTCTTGTGCAAATAACGGGGTTTTTGGCCTTGAATAATGGCTGCCGCTGAGGGATGTGGTGAGAATTCGCTGTACAGACTGCTGTGACTTCGATGTGAGGACAAACAGACGTGTGCCACCGGGAAATCTTTTCAAGAGATGATAATCATTACCCCATATATAATCATATATATATATATATATTATATATATGTATTATATATATATACATGCGTTCATACATGCATGTCTACTCGTTATACATTCATTAGTCATTATGCAGCAACAACTTCATTAATCATTCATGATCTTTCATCATCACTCATCATCCGTTATCTTCACATCTTCTTTTCCATCTTCTTTCGTTTCCTGCTCTTCTTTCCGGCCACAATGTCATCTAGTTGTAACTCTGTTCGCAAAAATGCCACCACACCACCAACTATGCACACATTTCACTCTTAGAGGAGGCTGCTTCATATTTCCCGGTTGAACCGACCTGAATTGATCTGAATTGGACCGGCTTGAGTTGACTTGAACCGAAGTGGATCGACTGTTTTTGTTGCGATGCCATGCGATGCCCATTACGTGAATTTAAATTTGTGTGTTAACGTGTGTGTATATATATATTATATATGCTCACCGCCCCCTCTGCGGCCTACTTTTTGTGTGCTTTACATGTTTCCATGCTGGTATAACATGATGTGTTCCTTGATATACACAGTGGTGTATGAGACCAGGGGATGCCAGTGTCCATCCTAATGTATCATGATGTACAGCTTACTATGAGACTAGGATAGATAGATATATATATATATAATCTATATGATTCTATATGATTCTATGTGTATATTTGGAGGTTACCTAAACGAGGGTACCCCAAAATCTTTCATTATAAACTAGGAATCTCCTTTTATTTGGGTGCTTTAGTGATCCGGCAAGTGACTGATCGGGACGCGGAACATCGTGAAGATGGCCGTGTCGACAATGCCTTTGCAAAGAGTGCGAATCCAGGTGCTGAAGGGCAAGTGCAGCGCCCAAAGAAACAACACAGACTGACCATGACTGATCTAAAAAAGGCCAAGAGTTGGGTACAAAATGATAAATTTAGTACCATAAATGTCATAAATTGTCATAGTATGTCATGATATGTGCGTGGATTTCAATCCCTCTGTCTCTTTTGATCACTACCTCTGTGCATCTTAGTGCTCCATAGCTCTCTCTTATACGCTTTTCCTTCGGGGTGAATACGACCAGACAAACATGTTCAAACACTCATCGAGCTCAGTCGTCTTGAGGATGACCCAAACCGTGAAACCAAGATGAAAAGGATGCCTCGCGCTTCAAGACTGATGACGATTGGGTACGTTTTGGCACTGAGAACTGAGTGCCTTCTATTGGAGACTGAAGAGCTGTCCCCAACACATGGAATATGAAAATGGAATTGGACACTGTCGGACACTCTCCATTTTCAGCCGAGTCTCTGGCAACAGCAAGGAACCAACCCCAGAAAATGATGCTGGTGTTCTGAAACTTGACCTGCAAAGGTTTTGGATGGGCTTAGTTGAGCGCCAGAACCGATTAATATCGTTTATACAATCTTGGATCATATATCCCCCTTGCAGTTCAGTGAGTAGGTTGGACCGGACCCCTTATTTTACAAGTACAATTCAGGGGCCCCTTCAGCAATATCAAAGGGGCACGACCTTTTCAAGCATGTGTTTCACTACAAAATAGACCCTGCACATGTAGTTGGTCAGCACAGCTATCAGCCCAAAAAACACAATACATCTTCAAAATAACAACTTGGCACCAAAACAAACTCATTTATTTTGTAATGGGCCCCCATTTTATACTGATTGCGCCGTTCCCTGGGTCATGCCCATCGTTGTGTGGCACGCATTTTTCCATGTTTTCCCATAACTCATAGGTCTGATTTATTGACGACCCCCCAATTTTGTACTAATTTGTGTGGCTTTGAGCAGATGGCCGTATGGCCCCATGATTTTGTAGTGCAACTTGTGCAACTTGTGCAACTTTTCATCAAGTATTACAAAATCAACCCCCAACCCAAACTTGTAAAGATTCTTACAAAATCAGACCCCCTACCCTTACGAGGGATTCCCATCGTGTAAAGAACCAGTGGCTAAACCAACCAGTGGGAACACATCTGATGCATAGGGACCTCCTGAAAAATTATGGGGAAATAAGTTTTTTCTGTTTAAGGTTGTCTTCCCAACATCTCCAAGTAAGCCTCTGGGCTGAGGCGCCCCCATTGACAGTTCTACGGTTTGATTTTGTAAGGACTTCTTAGGAAATATCATATATCTCTCAAGGGCCCTTGATTCCGTTAGATTTGTGGAGGACTCTGAAAGAAAAACAACCAGAAAACAAACAAAAACCACATAACAAATGGTCTACTCCCGAACTGCAAACCCTGTGGAAGAACTCGGGGATAGGTCAAGCTTCCCATCTGCACGCTCTAAATGGAAAGCTGAACAAGGGCCAAAAACTGACCGTAAACTGTACTAGTCAGTAGCCCAAGATGAGGCCGGAGGCAACAAGTACCAAAGACATCCAAAGACCATCCCAGGTTCAATGTTTCCAGTCCTAACCATGGTCTCATTGGTTCATGCGAAGAACCAAAGGGTGCAAATCATAAGCTTACAGTATCAAACCCGATTATGGGAAATATATGAATCCTTACAAAATCAAGCCTCCATTTATCCACAAGTGGCACTAAATTTCCTCTAAATTTCCGAAGTTCCCCCGGGGGGGGTGGTCCCTATATAGAACGAAGACACACCCTCTTCCAATTTTTTAACCTGTCCTTCATTAAGATTCTATGACCATAATTCTGGAGATCAGCATGACTTTCTAAGGAGCGGTTCCTTACAAAATCACCTCGTTCAGCGGGCACTGCCCAGGTGAGTCTCTAGGGGGGAACTGGAACAGGTATTTCATAAATAGTATAATAACCAGACAAAATCAAATCCTACTATGGACTATGGAAGGCAAATCAATCCTTACAAAATCAACCCCCAATTCATCTACTATTGGCTCCAAAATCCATCTGATTAAATTTGGGACCATTTTGGCTCCCCCCCCCTTCAGAGGTCAGGCCCCTATACAAAATCAAGACCAACCATCTTCCAAGTTGTCCACTTGTCTTCCATAAAGGTTTTATGCCCATCACCTCTGGAGCTTTAGGTATGATTTTGTAGGCAGAATTCCTTACAAAATCAATGCGGATAAAAAAAATGTTTGGGGGCCCCAAGCTACCTGATTCTGTAAGGGAAACTGGCAGGGGGATAATAATATATAATAATATTGCATAGTCATGCATAGTCTGGCTTATGAAAATATTCCATGTGGGAGTTCAGTTGCGCCAGTGCTCGACAACAGGCCATCCATAGTCCATGGGAGAATTCGCTGCAACCAACTCCTCGTCGCTTGGTTCGTAGCCCTGTTCCATGCTGAATCATTTACCAATCCGGGCCCCTGTTCTCCTTCATCACATCTCCTCCCAATGTGTAACAAATGCAGCGAAGAAGCTCCAGCTGGCACAAAGTGAGACATCTCCAGCTCATAATCCTCAGGGTTGTCTGAAAATGTCGGACAAGTAATTCCAAAAATCCGACGATGTCACCAGCATCACTGGTTCAACGCCCATAGACCTAGTATGACCTAGTGAGGTCTGTCTTTCTTAGATGGAAATAGCAAGAAGTCTTTCTCCGCGCACTGGCAAAAAAACTCTTTTCTACAGCACTCTGGGATACTCTGGGTCGCAAAACATTAACCATATAAGTGTTTAGATCTGTTTAGCACTTGAAAGCGTTCCTTCAACCCAAGTTGAAGTCTGAATGTTTCCTTTGCAGGACTGCAATCTGAGTACGCTTCTGGCATGAACTCAAGGAAAACAAGCATCGTGAAATGAATGTAAAGACTCGACTATGTCAACCCAGTTCTGAAGAGGCTGACATCGGCCTGGGCCCTTGTAGATCTTGAAGTACGTTTGATGCTGTCTAATCATGTCTAATCTGTCCAATCTGTCTAGAATGTTGCTGTTGCCAAGGTGCGAGAAGGAACTTCTTCAACACAATTATCTCAATTCCGATTTCAACAATCAACGCATATCCTGGGCCGGACTGCCCAAGATTGTCCAAGGTAAGATTGTCAACCAAACCATCGAAGCAAGGACATCCGGGTTCAATTTTATACCCTGAGTTCTACCAGCTTTGGAAGAGACCCTGCGAAGTAGCGACCAACTAAAGGCTGCCATTGCGATCTAGGTCACAATGGGGTGTCTCAATCGCATATTCCGAACCGTTTTCATTTGATCACCATTTCAATCTTTGGTCAGCATCTATTATACCCTGCGTGAAAGGATATGTTTTGGTTGCATGGATCGCATGTTTGGCATGTGCGTTGATCTGTGTCTGATACACCTCAACGTCTTATGGTCAAAGACGATCAAAGACGCTAATACGTATCAAATGTTCCAACGCTATTCAAGATATGTTGAAGTTCATTTCTCATCAAAAATTTTAAAGGTGCTGCTGGGGCACCAGGAGGCAAGTACCAGAGTCCGGACAGGAAAGGATCGCCTAGCAGTTTCCAGAAGAGGCAAGTAACTCAACAGGCAAATTTTGTCGATGGATCTGGGGGCAAGTCAGTGCAAATGATGTGGCTTGGAGATACGACGGAAGACTGCACCGGAAGTTACTGTTACAAGGAAATCTGTTTTGCAAAATACAGGTAAAAATGACACATGCAATCATGAATGGACAGGCCAAATTTAAGAGTGTGAAGCCATCACATGGTTGGTGTGTGTGTGTGTGCGTGTGTCAGTCACTCAATCAGTCCGTCCGTCCGTCCGACCGTCCGACCCTCCGTCCGCCCGTCCGCCCATCCCTCCGTCCGTCAGTCAGTCAGTCAGCCAGCCAGTCAGTGAGTGAGTCAGTCAGTCAGTCAGTCAGTCAGCCAGTCAGTCAGTCAGTCAGTCAGTCATGTGTGCGCGTGTTTGCGTGTGAGAGTGTGTGTGTGTATAGGTATAAGTATAAGTATAACTATAAGTAAAAGTAAAAGTAAAAGTATAAGTACAAGTAAAAGAGTAACTAAGTAAGTGAGTGAGTGAGTGAGTGAGTAAATAAGTAAGTAAGTAAGTAAGTAAGTAAGCAGTAAGTAGGTAGGTAGGTAAGTAAGTAAAGTAAAAGAAAAGTAAAGTAAAAGTAAAGTAAAAGTAAAGTGAAGTAAAGTAAGTAAAGTAAGTAGACTAAGTAAAATAAGTAAAGTAACTAAAGTCAAGTCAAGTAAAGTAAGCTAAGGTAAGGTAAGGCAAGGTAAGAAAGTAAGTACGTACGTAAGTAAGTAAGTAAGTAAGTAGGTAGGTAAGTAAAGTAAAGTAAAGTAAAAGAAAAGTAAAGTAAAAGTAAAGTAAAAGTAAAGTAAAGTAAAGTAAAATAAGTAAAGTAAAGTAAGTAAAGTAAAGTAAGTAAAGTAAGCAAAGTAAGTAAAGTAAAGTAAAGTAAAGTAAAAGCAAAGCAAAGTAAAGTAAGTAACTAAGAAAGTAAGTAACCAACTAAGAAAGTAAGTAACTAAGTAACTAGTAAGTAAATGAGAAACTGAGTAAGAAAGTAAAATAAAATAAAGTAAAGTAATGTAAAAAAGTAAAGTAAAGGTAAGTAAGTCAGTCAGTCAGTCAGTCAGTCAGTCAATCAGTCAGTTTGTGTGAATATGAGTGTGTGTGAGTGTCAGTGTCAATGTCAGTGTCAATGTCATTGTCAGTGTCAGTGTCAGTTTCAAGTCTGTGTCAAGTGTGTGCTTTTGCTCGTGTGAATTCTGACATCTGCACTTTCAACAAACGCGAATACGGCAAAGCAGAATGCCTCCTTCAACCGGCACAATACACAATTCCTGAGTCTGAATCGATTGGATGCTAGATCAGATCCAAGACTCTTCTGGGAGAGTCAAAATGAAAACTGTCTTACATGCATATACATCCTTACATAGAAAGTACAATTAAAGCTGCCGCAACGTAGGCAGGATTGAACATCAACTCCATCTCCAATGTCTGGATGAGACTTTTCTTGCTACAGTATATCCCTCAGCTGTTGCAGAGGCATCTAAGACAGCAGCGTATCCAGGGTACCAGGTCCACACGTCCTGTAGCTGCAAGTTTCAAGCTACGAAATTCAGATACGGTCTGTCACTCTCGTTTCCAGAACTTCGGTGAAAAAAAGTGTTGCAACGATTAACTGGCTGCCTCGACTCTCTGATCGGGCTCTACAGTGCTGTCAAAGAGGGAAAGGAAATTTGGTGGCTGTTCTCATTTCGAAGGACTCCTAGGCTGGAACGTCCCTACTGTTGCAGTGTGCTGATGCTCACGTACAGGTATATTATATATAATTACATATTCGTATATATGTCACAATGTATGCACATACCATATTGATATGTAAATATATTATATAATATGTATATATATATATATTAGCTTGGATCTGGAATGTGACTTCCCGTAAGGCACCAGGCACCAGGCCTTGTTCTGGGTCTGATGGCACCAAGCCGGTACCTCCAGCCAAGAGAAAAGGCATCTGGCGCTGCATGAGTCAACCCAAAAAAAAAAACGGCTCCATTCCGAGAGAAGCTCAATGACCCAGGAGCAAACCCCTCAAACCTTCTGTGGTGCCTGTTGAACCCATCTCTGCGAATTCCACTAAGTCTGCCAGATGTTTCTGGTGAATGTCTTGATGCGCAAGACTTTGAGAAGCGCAACTGGGAGTAAGATAGAAAAACTGGATGCGCACACGCACACACACTGCTTAGGTTTGTTGGTTGCTGAGGAATGTAGAACTTGAGGACGCCTGGTTCCTAGGTGATCTTCAATCAGGATTGACACATGGAAAAACGAGAAATCGGTTTGCAGGTACGTCACTCTGGAGTCCCAGTATGATTTCACACTTCTCAACAGACATCTTCGTTGGCCTGAGTGATGTTGAGAAGTCTCAGGCCCCCTGCTCTAGCTGAATTAGTGTGAAATATCCGTATGGCATAACGGGTTTCAGACACACAAGCCCCTTTAGGGCTAATGAAAGATGATCTCAACCGCGCAGTTCAGATATAGTCCCACCTTTACAAGCTAAATTAGATATCACAATCTCGTCGAGCGCACCGTACATCAAAATTGCTCAAGCCGTGTATAGTGTCAAGCAGGATACCACCGAATCTTGCACACACGGGTGTCTGTCAGAGTTCAAGCTGGGTTCACTGCAAGCTGTTTCTGTTTTGCAAAACTTTTCTCCCGTTTTCACTTGTTTTTACTGCTTTTGTTGATCCTAGTTTAGATCAGTTTAACTGCCAAGTGGCCGGGGGTTAAGGGGAGGAAAAGTACAATTATTGGGCCTCCAGCTGCGACGAAGCACCCAGGAGCACCCATTAAAGAGGGATAGAGAAAGAAAGAATGGCAGTCCCAGCTATGCCTAGCATCCAAGGACCTGCCGCAGGAAAGGAGGTGAGGGGAGGGTACTCTCAGCTATGCTGCGCATCTAGAGACGCACCCGGGAAGAGAAGAAGAAAGTGTACCCAGCTACGCGCGTGCGTCCAAGGTCCCACCCAGGAAAGACAGGGTTGCAGCCAGGTTGCTTCGGAAGACAAAGGAGGGAAACACTTGGGTTAACCCATCCCACATGGGGATTCATCTGTGTCCACCCAAGGGACTAGTTCATTCTTCCACGGGATTAATCCACATATGATGACAACTTGTCGTACCCTTTAACTCCGAGAGGAGGGATCCAATCGATGACACATCAACCATGTCAAATCCTCCACTATCCACCGGGGTGGCCGGTGACCAGATCTAGACCCGCACGAAGCAGATCGACGGTGCTCACAAGTCAGTGAGTTCACCCAAAACACACTGCTTAGGTTTGTTGGCTGCTGAGGAATGTAGAACTTGAGAACGCCTGATTCCTGGGTGATCTTCAATCAGGATTGACACATGCAAAAACGAGAATTCTGGCGTCCCAGAATGATTTCACACTTCTCAACAGGCGTCTTCGTTGGCGTGAGTCTTGTTGAGAAATCTCAGGCCCCCTGCTCTAGTTGAATTAGTGTGAAATATCCAAATGACATAACGGATTTCACACACACACTAGAAAAGAACTGGATCATTGTAGTGATCCGTTGAGAAATGAATCCCACAACATGCAATTAGATAGAAACAGGGGACCTAAGGTAGATAAACCACTGCAGGTACGTCAAAGGGACGTCCCCCTCTGATATCACTATGACATCTGGCCATCTTCGCTGGCACAGGAACCAGAGTCACACCTGAGCCTCCTGCAATTAAAAAAATGAAAACACACACACACACACTAGACAAGAATGGATCATTATATGATCCGGCAGGAACTGAATCCTGAAACATGCAAACCAGCCTAGATTATTAGATGAATAAAAGAGCCACATGAGGTACTTCTCGAA
>Ga0126342_10021924_pt1 | contig 10601 bp, 5 predicted proteins | sample Cyp1metagenome_FD_92528 | JGI IMG/M metagenome (GOLD analysis project Ga0126342, IMG submission 92528) | Coral microbial communities from Lord Howe Island, Old Settlement Bay, Australia - Cyphastrea 1 metagenome | ecosystem: Host-associated > Invertebrates > Cnidaria > Coral ...
AGTGACATAGCATTCCACCTTTGCAGCATTCAGTCTTGCAGACATTCCATGCGCATCCCAGAGCGCTCTTTTGCCCAAAGAAAAAGGTGCCTCACTTCCCGCACGCCGCTGCCGGGATTTTGAATAAGTATTTATTGATTGAGGGATCATCCAGTTTAAAAACACGAATTTTGAGCATATTTTGCATTGCAAAGTCTAGAGAGAATGATAAAACAGTCAATGTCCAACTGCTGTTTATTATTCCCCAGGCCCCTGTGTGGTATTTGGGCTGGGCGCATGGAGTAACGACTTTTCCAAGGCTGGGGCTATTTGATTGTGTGGCCGGGGTCACATTGCCAGGCACGATCCACCGATTCCCCCATCCCTAAATGCTTCATGTCGTCCACCAACTGACTAACGTCCTCAATGGCCATGTCAGATACCAAAATTGGAGCATTTTTGCTGATGTCATAGAATTGGATGATGGGACATTTAACAGGAAAACCCTATATTTGATGGTAAGAACCATGGTTTCCGGTTAAGATTTTCCCTTAAACCAATCCAATGATGATGTCTATGTAAGGAATATGTAAGGGCAGATCCCCAGAAAATGTGGTTTGATATTTTAGAGAGACATCGAGCAGAGATATGTAGCCACAAAAAAAACAAAAGTGGACGCGGAAGATATGGCTGAAAAATGTTAAATTTATTAGTATGGGAATGTATGTTCATGTTTTTATATGTTTATATATATATATATATATATAATATATGTCAATGAATGGTTAGTAATTTAATATGAGTTAATATTTCTTAAAATCCCAGCCATATAATATATATAATCCCACCCATAGATATCCGACCATAATCCCAGCCATGGGACCCAGCCTGGTCCTGAGATTCTCACCCCGAGGTGACCTGAAAGATGCCATGGTCTGCAAGTCGCGCAGCTGGCGGCACGCCTTGGAAGTCTTTGCGGAGCTACGTGGGCGAGGCCGCGGCCGGGAGACTGGGAGACTGGCTGCCGACATTTGGACAGATAAAGGGCTGGGGATATGGGGTTGGGTCAATACCCAGCCCTGGAAAATCACCATTTTTAATGGGTAAGCCATCTATAAATGGTTAATAATGGATATATGGCTATGGGTCAATACCTATGAAAATACCAGCTATTTAGGGGGATGAACATCCATAAATCCCAGCTATTTTGATGTGAACTACAGGGGTACTATTGGTTTTGACACACTGGCATATGGATCATGAAGCTATTTAGAAGACCATGAAGAGGCCATGAAGAGGATAAAATTTGACATCGAATTGATACTTGCTGGGTGCTCATGATTCATGTTGGACATGACCATGTCGAGTGCTGGGAGCTTTGGTGAAGACTGCTAGCAACGGCAGTGCCAAATCCATTGAACTCCGGTCTCAAAGCTGTTGTACCATGTTTTTTTCCAGGAATTGCGATCGCAGATGAACATGATCTAAACTTGAAGATCACATGGCCAGAATCACAAATTCATGTGATGGGGACGCAGTGTGACGCAGCCATTGCTGAGCCCCAAAAGGCGAAGCCAACATGCTGCAGTACATCTCCATTTGCTTCAGTGGTGCGGATAGTCAAAGGGTTTTTTTTCCTAGGCCGGTGGTGGTCAGGTATTTAAAAGGAACGTACAGTCTATAGATAGATAGATAGATATATATATATATTTATTTATTATATATATATGTATTTATACATATAAAATCTTACAGATATAATTTGGTGTTCTTCCACTGTTTTTCTGAGTTTTTTTGTTACCACTGGTTTGAAACCACAAATTTCACGATGGACCTTGGTGAGGTCCCAGGGCTGCCTGGGTAAACCGTTAGCTGCCTTGTACAGTCTGAAGGTGATGGACAGGAAGAGAGAGATGCACGAGGTTAATATAAGATGCTACATCGTGTTATATTTTTACGTACATAAACACACACATGTGTATATATAAATATATATATATGTAATGTATGTATCAATCATATGGTATTATAGGTGATGATTAGCTTTATATTATCCAAGCAGGACAGCGCCAGCTATCGCGTCCGAGGTACAGCTCGATGATCAGCGCCCTGGGCGAAGCTCAACAGTTGCAGCGAGCGCAGGAGTTGTACGAAGAGATGCAGCGGAAGCTGCTTGGGATTTCGGCCGGGTGTTATCCTTTGGTAAACTAACATAGCCATTGAAAATTAAATGGCATATTTATAGTGATGTACATGATTTACCCGTTAAACATGGTGATGTTCCATAGTTTTTTTTGTTTACTGGAGGGTCTACCCTCCCAAAATGATGGTTTTACTCCAAACAATGAGGGGTTTCGCTCGCCAAAATTCTAGGGTTATATAATCATTGGAATTGAATGAGGATTTGACCGACTCATATGTTCATATGGGGAGATATAATTGGGATATACACTCTGATAATCTAGCCATGGAAATCACAGGATCATTACCTTGAAATAACTACAGTAATTTCCCATGGCTCTGTGAAGTTACTAGTCGGTAGACAAATAGTTTTACTTTGGTTTATGTGCATATATTGACTGACACATATGTAGATAGATTCTTGGATAGGTTCTGTTTATATATGTCATATGTCAAGTATGAATCTCATGTTCATGCTTTAAAAGTTGGCAACCAGGCAGAGGAAGGGACGTTCACAAGCCAAGAGTACGCATGAATATGGTGCACTTTCCAATGATGATTGGGAGCCCCTGCCAGTTTTTGTCAGCAGGGGTATGTCCTATGATGCCCTCAGGTTTGGGATTCCCAAACCGGAGGCCTGGACGGGTTTCCCGACCGAGAATTCGAAAATTGTTCCCCTAGGCCTTGCTTCCTGTCGATGCTTGAATGAAAACATTGTATACTTATTTATATTGTGTGAACGGTTTAATGTTACATCGACAATACATCGACAATAGTAAAGGCCCCCCCCTATTTTTTTTTTTAAGGGGGGGTCTGCTTTGCAATAGTAAATCGAAAATCTCAACTCTTCTCCAAGGCTTCTGTAAGGTTTTGACAAATCCTCTCTTTTCTGATAGGCTCTGATGGGATCTTCATTGGATTCTGATTGAGAACCTCTGTTTTCTGATAGGCTTTGGTGAGAATCACAATTTAAAACCATTCAACCACAATTAAAAACACTAAGGAAGAAGGGAAAAATCAGCTAGAGCCAGAAAGGTTGTTTTTTTATTGCAAGTGCTAATTCAAATTTTTAATTGCAAATGCAAGGGCCTGCAAGGGGGTACCCTTTGTGGACCTGTTTTTTGCATTTTTTTAAACGGATTTTAATTAAAAAAAACAGTTTTTTTGAAAAGGTACAGTTTTTGATTTGGTAAAGCTTTGCTTTGTTTTTTGCTTTTGGAAAGCATGCAATCACAACTTAAAACCATTCAACCACAATTAAAAACACTAAGGAAGAAGGGAAAAAAATCAGCTAGAGCCAGAAAGGTTGTTTTTTTATTGCAAGTGCTAATTCAAATTTTTAATTGCAAATGCACGGGCCTGCAAGGGGGTACCCTTTGTGGACCTGTTTTTTGCATTTTTTTCAAAGGATTTTATTAAAGAAAACAGCTTTTTTGAAAAAGGTTAAGTTTTTGATTTGGTAAAGCTTTGCTTTGTTTTTTGCTTTTGAAACGCATGCAATCACAATTTAAAACCATTCAACCACAATTAAAAACACTAAGGAAGAAGGGAAAAAATACAGCTGAGCTGTAACTGGTTCTGAGTTTTTTTCCTGCATCCATACTAAATCTCAATTAGCCCTTGTACAATTTAGTATTGGAAAAATCTAATAATTTGGGAATTTTCTCAAAATTATTTCCAGCTATTGCGAATGCAGCACAATTATTGCAGATGCTCTGGACCAAGATTGATGTTTGTAATTTAAAATCAATAAGGCCTAATTTAAAATCAATAGGGGCTGAAAAATCAGATTCTGAAAATTATGTGTAGCTATTGCACGCGCTTTACTATTGTCCATCCAACATTACATTCTAGCATTTATATGCATGTATGTCTATATATATATGGTACGTGTATATGCATATAATATATATGTATATATATATATATGTATATATATATGTGTGTGTGCGTGTGTGTGTGTGTGCACCTTCAGATGCTCAATGATGATTTTTATAATAATATATATATACACAATCATATATATATATATGTGACTCTGTGTGCAGTGTGTTTTGAATGCCCATATGCATATATGTAATTATTTTATACCAGCAATACCTAAGGGGTTCCAATTGGTTGTTGACAACAGTGGTTGCTAAGGGGTTCCCATTGGTCACCCCTTCAGATCGATTGCACATGGAAACGGAGATACATGGACACTCTGCCATAGAAACACTTGACACGCGTGCCATGGGCGTGTCATGTGCATGTCATGTGAATGTCATTTGAAGCCACATTGTGTCCCAATTGGGCCCTCTCAGGGAAAAGGGGTCGCCAATGGGAACGCCTTAAGACTTAAGATGTGTCAGTTTTGTGGCACACCTTGTTTTTACTCTGGGTGTTGACCCATGTCCAGACCATGGTCACCAAAAAAACGTTTCCAATTGGTGACTTGGTGACCTTTGTTAAGACGCTCCTATTGGAGCCTTCCTTTAGGTAGCTGGGTAGCTCTTGCACACACACATACATATTATTGCGCATGAAAGGTTCACCAATAATGTGCCCATTCAATGATCATAGATGTGTTGCTGAGTGCTGATTGGCTGATTGGCTGCTTCGATTCCTCGTGCCGGACTGCTCATCCACTCATAAGATTCACATAGATTCACCTTGTCCTCCGGTGCATCCTTTGCAAGGATGCAGCCCAGAAACTGTCCCGCCTCAACGCAGAGTTGCAGCAGCACTTGACGAACGAAGATTGGTCGAGTGCTTTGCTGCTTGGCGCTTGGTTGATGCTTGGGGTTGGCCATGGTTGGCCTAGAAGAATCGGAAAAAACAGAATTATATAATCATATGGTGAACATATATATTATATTGGATGATATTGACATTCACCATTGTGATTTTTTCAGTATATAAGCAACAGAGTATTTTGTTTGCTTTAAATGATATTCAATAATATATGACAGATTTTGTAGGTGAGGTGGAGGTGTCCCAAGTGATGACAGTGTCAGCAATACCCACTTAAGTAGGATTCCTTGACTGTCAGGGTTGATTCCGGTTTCTGTCGCGTTTTGTATTCTCGATGCACCAGTCTTAGATCCATGAGTTCCGCAGTGAAGGACACCTGCAGGACATCAGCCACTGTTATCCGAAAGTGGAAACACGCAAACAGATACATGTTCAACCCATGGTTTTCCGTGTGGAAGATGATCTGCAAATGGTCTTTGTTGTCGATATCAACCATGACCATATCTATGTTGTTTATTGGAGGGTACTTGGGTACCTCACCTGGATATTTTTGAGGTATGCAAAGATGAGGAACTCTTGCTCCAATAGCCCCATGAAATCATCATAGAATCCTCATGAGCCCGCGGCAACTGATGGTCATCCCACATGAATCCACTTTAGGCACCTTTGGAGACAGCTCCATGACGAGACGTGGCCGGACACCGCGATGGCTGGGAAGCTGGCGATGGCATGTGACCCTTGGCGTTATATGATTTATTTTTATATATAGTGTTTTTTTTTTTTCCGGGGGGATGGTTATAGATTAATATTCACCAATCTAAACCATCCCCAATAGAACTTGTTAATCATAAACCATCCCCAATATTGTTTATGATTTCTAACTATCTATTTATGTTGATTTGGGGTTTACCATTTTTATTGGGGATTGATTCGGCCATTGGGTTTACCACATTGTCAATAGTCATCCTGGAGTGGATCGATGGATGTGTATGTGTGCTGCGGTCCACTGTCTAATCTAACATTGGAATTTGCTGACGTCTTCCCAAGAACGGATGTTTGAATACGAAGAAGTTGCTGCTATCCATGGCTAATAAACCTCATTTACTCATAATAATCATATAATCCCCATGACATGAGGTTTTTATCTATCATATAATCATAATTTAATATCATTATGCAGAATTATATGATGCTTTATCTATCCCCCGTACATCTCAAACTTTGACCCAGAGCTGCCAGAGCCACATTTGGGTCCGACGAACCGTTCATTCGCAATATTGGCAACTACATCCCCATATATATATATACATATATATATATTATATAATGCACATACGTATATACAGATACATCATGAGATCTAATTTGTTTGTGTTTTTATTTTTCTTGCACCTTCACCAACACAGCTTTGGTTTTGCCATGGTTTTGACATGTTTTGACCCATATCCATACCGTCCATGCCAGTGCTCCATGATCCAACCAGGCAAAGACAGGGCAGTGGCAGCAGCCATCCATCACTCGCACCTGTGCCGAGAGTGCCGTGGCTTGAATATGTTTCACCAAAAAAAAAAATATAGGGAACCTGATTCCATTGAAATTCAGGCTTCCCTAGTTTCAAACGAGTCTTTTGTGAATAATGCTTGCACAAAAAAAATGTTGGTAGTTCATAATTATAGTTTGTGATGGTTGGGAGTATATCATATTATATCGTATCCAATTAGATTACGGCATCTCTAAATGCATTAGCATCCAAGTATTATCCAATCCGATTGCTATATTATATCCAGTTATTGCTTGCTGACTTTGTATGGCACACTGGGGCAACCTTCGTCCCTTCAGTTATATAAACATGGACCATTTTCGGCAAGAGTGGAGATGTATTGTTGTTTGAAATTGAAATACGGTCACAAAAGTTTCTAAGGTTCACCATGCACAATCATTTCGGTATGGATCAATGCTTATGGTGCTTATCTTTTATTTATTTATCTATTTATTTATCTATTTATTAGCGTTCTTGTCACGATTGTATGTTCACATCAAATTTGGGGGATTATAACGTCCATTTGCCAGCTGTTTTTGAAGGAAAACACCAGGGTTGATGCCTGGCCCAGGCAAGCAATGGGAGCGTACCCTGGAGATGTTGCAGAAGATGAATCAAAGGGCCCTGCAGGCTGTGTTCCCACTTAGTGACTGGCTAGTACGAGTAGATACATCCCATTTATATATATATATATATGGGATACACGAATTGGTGACTTACTACCTTTTAGAACCACAGCTACCAATTCCGTACATCAGATCTTTTCAGCAGCTTGTGACAGAGGTATTGAACAGTAGTTCTAGTTTGATCTGATGTATCAAGAGACTACATGTTCCAAATTTTGGAGGTGTGACAAACTTCCTCAAAAACACCCATTTCCAAACCATCCATATTTCCAATTTTTCACGCAAAAATGATCTTACCCTCTGGTAATTTAACATAGCGAACTGGAAAATCCACCATTTTTAATGGGAAAATCCACTATTTCTATGGCCATGTTCCATAGCTATGTTAGTTTACCTAGTGGATTTACCCATTAGAAATGGTGATTTTCCATAGTTATGGGACAGTTTACCAGAGGGTGAGATCCAGTTCCAGATCCATGTCAGTCATCAAAGACAGGCAGATCCCCAGACCTACCACGCCGTGGTTATGGCCTGCGCGGGCGCGGGACGCTTTGAAGAGGCGGAGAAGGTGTTTCAAGCGCCGTGGCGGCGATCTGGATGGATCTGGAAGGGGGGTTTTTCTGGGGTTTAATGTGGCTTCAAACGGGTTTCGTAGGGTTTAGTAAGAATTTGATGGGATTTGATGGGATTTCATGGGATTCAGTGGGATTTATGGTAAAGTAATGGGGGTTGAAATGGATATGATTCACTATCCAGAGGTTAGGTGGGAGCGGATCGGAGCTAGAGGTATCCATATTCCCTGCTGAATGGGGAGCGAAGGAGCTACTAAGAGATTTTACCAACCATATGATCATTAGTTGTTATTTTGTGATCATAGTGTTTTTTTTTGGAGATTTATGGCCCGACTGATGTGAGCCTGTGGGGAGTTAACATGAGTTCATTATAGTTTATCTATGTTTATCTGAGCTGATTTGTAATTGGGATATGATTAGGATGCATATTCAACCATAGGACATGTGTTTTATTTCGGTATCCAACTTGTTGCCAACAAGTTGGGAATAATCAGGACACAATGGATATAATAGTTGGGAGATGCAAAACGTAATGCAAATATGATTTTAATTTTAATACATTTTGATATGTGTTGCTATTATTTATTGGGATATAATGAGCAACCATATGATATTCGGGCGTGACTGAACATGAGAGATTTAGTATATCAAAAATAGAGCTTGACCATCTGACAGTTCGGAACTTCGGGATTCCCCGGTGTGAGATGAGTCCCAGAATGTTCCCATAGCAATCCCACTGAACCAGGTCACGTTCCATGTCAATGGGCTGCCCTCCCAATTCCCATGGGTGCGCACTTTATAGTTGACTTTGAATCTGAACAACACGTATTCTCTGATCCCTAAGTATATCTAGTTGCTAATACAGTAATAGTAATAATAATAACGATAATAACATTATATATATATATATACAGTACTAATTATATATATATATGTATGATATAATATATATATATGATGATATCCCTAACTCCACTGGTTCGTCATATTCCAAACTAAACTGCCTAATTATTTGGGACATAATTGCCCCATTGCTTCGACCATCGGTCGGGACCTCGGGACCTCGGCGCTTGAGGACATGAAACGTCAGGGCCTCGAGCCGTTGCTTGCCCATCATTTTGGTAGGTCTAGTGATTTAATAGGATTTTATAGTGATTCAATGGGATATTAATGGGACTTACCCTCTGGCTATTTAACATAGCCATGGTATAGATGGCCCTAATCGAAATAGAGGTTTACCGTTCTTAAAAATGGTGATGTTCCATGGCGAACTGTTAAATAACCAGATGGTAATTGTTAGTAAAGCACAAGTAAGCCATGCGCACTAAAAACACATTTTTTTACAGTTGGTATAAACATGCATAAACTATCAACTTATGATGGGTGGTTTTGATTATTGATATTATTGATTTACTAACATTGCTTTCATTTTTGTCTATGATATGTCTATTGTTTTTTCTGTATATTTAGTGATTTACTGAAGCCAATCACATTGGTTTTATGGATTTTCTTATGATGGGATACCCTCCCATGGTTGGAACCCAACGGTGCACCCAGGAGATGGGCTACAGGCGCTGCCTGTGTATTGAGGTCTTGTTCAAAAAACATGGCAACATAACAAAAACATTGATAGATGATTATATACCCTCTGGTAAATAACATAGACCCTGAAAATCACCAATTTTTAATGGAAACTAGTCTTCCAACCCCTATCTGCCAGGGTCTATGTTAATTTACCAGAGGGTATCTATAGATTTTGGGTGTTGATCTATCTATAATAAATATAGATGATGATAGATGACCTGTGAATCGATTAAAGATGTGATATACGACATCCATATGATTTTTGGATGACGACATCATATCTGAAGAACGAATGATGATTTGCCATCTCCAGGAAGCTCCGGCCCCGACGTTCATTCGGTGAACTTCACCCTGGCGGCCTACGAGGCACCTGCGGGGTTTGAAGTCTGGAGATGTCTGGAGATGTTTCGGATGCATGATCAGCCATGTATCCATTCTCCATGTGCAATTGTTGAGATTTGGAGATCTCTAAGTGCATTTGAAGACTGGCTTGCGCTATGTTCATCCCATCCTTACCAGACCTGACTTTATGTAAACTTTATGTATCCCTGAAATTCACCATTGCAATTCCGAAATCATCAGGTATTGACAGTTCAGTTTCATCAACGTATTTGCATGTCACGGTTCTAAACACAGGTCATAGCATTTTGGCATGACGGAGCTAGAATATGGTAGAATATCATAGCACCAGTTTCGTGTTGCATGGCTATGCCCTCCCAACCACATCAGGAGTCGAGCAAAGCTGGAGAGTGGCAACGCGCTCTGCGAGTCTTTGACGAAATGGAGGGAAAGATCACTCCCAACGCTCAGACGTGCCCCGGCATCTCATGTTTGTCAATCGTGACTGTAGATGAATGGAAGAAAGAACTTTTAAAGATCCAGGCTGGGAAGTTTTAGTGTGTAAACCCTATTTAGTGTGTAAACCCTATATAAACATACCCAGGCAGCATAAATCAATGCTATAAACCATCTTTTTATGGTACAACCGTTGGCCTTGATTTCACCGGGATCAGGTACCGCTTGCTGATGTCCATTTGCACTTCTGCGGGCCAGTGGCAGCAAGCCTTGCGCGTTTTGAGGACTGGATCACATCCTGGCAGCAGTCTGCTGGGACTGGATGCCGCCATAGAAGAAGTAAATTGAGATCTTGTTCTCGATGTGGCTTCCCAAACACCAGTATACAACATTCATATTATATTATATTATATCATATATAACATCAATTAACATCAATTAACATCAATTAACATCAATTAACATCAGTTAACATCAATTAACATCAATTAACATCAATTAACATCAATTAACAACAATTAACATCAATTAACATCAATTAACATCAATTAACATCAATTAACATCAATTAACATCAATTAACATCAATTA
>Ga0126342_10021925_pt1 | contig 10600 bp, 8 predicted proteins | sample Cyp1metagenome_FD_92528 | JGI IMG/M metagenome (GOLD analysis project Ga0126342, IMG submission 92528) | Coral microbial communities from Lord Howe Island, Old Settlement Bay, Australia - Cyphastrea 1 metagenome | ecosystem: Host-associated > Invertebrates > Cnidaria > Coral ...
CCATTCACCTCTTTGGGGTTTGGAAGCTGCTGCCGTGTGGTACTTTTGGTTCTACAAGGCATCTCTAAAGGATTCGAAGCTGCCATTTGGCGCTATTGGTTCTACAAGGCGCAACCTGCCCAGCTTTGTAAGGCCGTTGAAGCCACTGGGTCAAGGGCAAAGTAGTTCCACAGTCATTCATCTCTTCAAGGTTTCTAAACTGCCGTTTGGCGCTTTTGGTTTTACAAGGCCCAATGTGCCCAGCTTAGTAACGCGGTTGAGGCAGGCAGTGCCAAAGCCATTCACAGCCATTCATCTCTTAGTATTAGGGTTATGCCGTTGAAACCATTCATCCAAAGGCAAAGTAGTCCCACAGTGCCGACATCGTTCATCTCTAAAACGTTTCGAAGCTGCCGTTTTGCACTTTTTGTTCTACAAGACCCATCCTGCCCAGCCTTGTAAAGCCGTTGAAGTCACTCAGCCAAGGGCAAAATAGTCCCACAGCGCCCAAGTCATTCATCTCTTTAGTGCCGTTGGGCACTTTGGTTCTACAAGGCCCGACGACAACAACACCAACACCCACACCAACAGCAACAACGACAACGACGACAACAGCGACAGCAACAGCAACAGTGACAGCAACATTAACACCAACAGCAACACCAACACCAACAGCAACAACCACACCAACCACAACCACAACGACGACGACGACGACGACGACGACGACGGCGACCACAACAACGACAACAACAACAACAACAACGACAACAACAACAACAACGACAACGACAACGACAACGACAACAACAGCAACAACAACAACAACAGCAACAGCAACAGCAACAACAACACCAACAACAACACCAACAGCAACAGCAACAGCAACAGCAACAGCAACAGCAACAGCAGCAGCAGCAACAACAAACAACCAACAACCAACAACCAACAACCAACAACCAACAACCAACAACCAACCAGTAACCAGGACCACCACCACCAACAACAACAACAACAACACCAACACCAACAACACCAACAACAACAACAACAACAACAACAACAACAACAACAACAACAACACAACAACACAACAACAACCCTTGGGGCATCGCCGGTGTGCGAAGCCGTACAATATCATTTCTATGCCAAACCAGGCGTTAAATATAACAAAAGCATATCAAAGCAGTCCCTAAGCAACTGCTGCCCATGTTGATCAAACCGTCACATCACAGCAACGGGCAACGCACGGCCACAACACCACTCCCAGTCAAAGCAGAAGCCAAAACTCAGGAGCCAATGCAGATTCTGAAGCAATCGAACTCCCTCACAGTCCTTATCAGACCCCACTCTGATCGGATCCACTCTGTCATCTGTCCCCATTCACAGTGCACATAGTGCACATAGTGCGCATAGTGCGCATAGTGCACGCAGCACCCCCTCCCACTTGGCCCTTAGCCCACTTGGCCCACTTGGCCCACTTGGCCCACTTGGCCCACAGCCCTCATGAAATACTCCAAAACCAGTGACTGAAAGTGACAGATGTGACAGACTGGCGACGTCCATGAGAACTGTTTGTGATCCCGTCTCAAGCAGATCTCATGGAAACCACTCAGATTTTACCCTGGGCGTGCTCGCAGATATCGACTGAGCACGGCACTTCACCAGATGGAAAAACGAAACCACGACGTTTGCAGAGAGACACGAGGCCTTCCAAATCGATTTTGTACCTGAAAACTGGAGCTGGGTAAAGTTTTGGCTTGGTGAAGACCAAGCATGCAGCAGCATGCATACTTCGTGGCAAATGATTTACCATGGTTTACCCTGGTTTACTAATCTGTATAATTACAGATGTTTACAAGGACTCAAAGGACGTGGCATTTCGGACGGGATCATGCCCAAGAGTTCAACATAGTTCAGCGTCCGAAAACGTGTTCAAACTTTCAGAATCACTTTCAGAATCACTGCCCTTTGCAACATTTTGCCAAGGAACTCGAACTCCACATCTGTCGCCCTTCCGCAAGAAAAGATCAAACATGTTTGAATGCAAAGATACAAAGAACGTGCACAAGGTCAAGCCATTCAAGCCTGTCGTTCTCGGTTTTTGACAACGAATCTGTCAAGATGGCTTTGCGCAGAACGATCATCCTCAGGTAGCTAAAATTGTTGTGCCGTGTCCAGGGTCGTCTTGCCAAAGGGAAACGCGTCTTGTTCATTCTGCGCACATCTGGTAAAAAAAACAACATAAAATCCGATTGAAATTGTGTTTTGTTCATAAATTTCATTTTGTTTTTTTGTCAAAAATGTGTGATCCCCTATGCTGGATAAAGATGATTAAGAACATGTTTCATCAAAAGCACTCCCCGCATTTCACTCATAATGTCTGTTAGATTCTGAATACAACGAACATATTTACAGATAATCAAACCAAATTCATTTGATATATGCATCTACTTGATTTGTTCACACATTTAGTCAGCTGTTAATCTGCCAGTTCCCTGCATATTTGTTGCAGTTCTTCCAAGACCCCATTTTCACCAACACCATATCTATTCGTAATATATTGTAATTGTAGTGTTATTCCAGTTGTTTTAATACGTCTAATGGCTTATCGTGAATTTTCATGTCTCTTTTGGTGCGTTTGTGTGCATGTCTTCTCTCTCACATTCACAAAAACATTGTTGGTACGCATCACCTTTGTCATTTTGCTCTCTTCACCTGCAATTATTCTATTGTATTGTATCATCATTTGCATTAGACGTATCTTCAAAGTTACATATCCATATCTATCTTTACAATATATATATGATATGGTACTCATCTGCTAGCATTCTTCCAAAAAATGTACGGTAACACTTTGGTTATAAGGGGGTACCAAGTTGATGTAATTCAAAAGACCTGATAGAATCAAAAAATGCACAATAACACCAAAAAAATGCAATCTAGCACAGCAAAAAGAAATAGGATTGGAAGAAACCGTATGATAGAATGCAAAACAACAAACTACGATTCAACAAAAGGAACAACGTAAGATTAGCGAAACATGTAATACAATATACTGTTTTGAAAACCGACATGAAAGTTTGTGCCATGAAAACAAGTTGAGAAACAATTTTCCGAGTTACGGAATAATAAGCATGATGCCTTACGTGCCACATGTCGCTAGCTAAATTTACAAATCATATTTCGCGAATCGCGTATCACATCGTACATTGCATGTCGCATCTCACATTACACACCACACCATACACTACATATCACACCTTGCACTACGAATGACATCTTGCATTGGCCCAGCTTTGCAGCCCAACAGCGAAAGGTTCCAGCAAGGTTCCAGGACTGTTCCGGTTTTTTGGGGCGTGCGTTTTCGTGTCACCAATCTCCGGCCCCAGAGATTGAAACCCAACAGGTTCGCTGTTTGGAATTACACATCACGTCTTCGCTTACATATCCAATCTTACACTACACATCACATCTTAAATTACACATCACGCCTTGAACTACCTATTACATGTTGCATCTCATACCTGCACCCTCGAAAAGCACAAATAAATGCTCATTTTAGGAAAATATGTTTTTTGAGTGGTTTTCTCCAACTGAGCGTAATTTCCACTGAACGTTTTCAAGCGAAAATTCTGATGGTATTTTCTTGGGGAATGAGAGTAAATACATGGGAGAAAAAATAAATACCCATCCATCAGGACACAAATCCGCGTTTTTTTCAGGCAAGTGAGCATAAGAAAAAAAACAGAATAAACATAAACCCGACCAAAAAAAAAATATGAGAAGGAAAAAATGCCGTTTGAAGATCCAGGTATGACATCTTACATTGCAATTGTACATTACATATCACATCTTACAATATATCACATCAACCATTGCATCACAACTCGCAGGTGAAATGCTCAATCTTACAAGATGTGGTGCGCGCGGGTCTGGGGAGGTAAACGGCTACCGGTGCGGATTTGCTTAAGAGATCGGCTCAGGAGATCAGTACATTAAGATTAGATGAAATTAGATTAAGTTTAGGTTAGATTAGATTTAGATTAAGTTTAAGGTGAGATTAGATTTAAACTAAGATTACGATTAGATTAGGTGAAGATTAAGATGAAGATTAGATTAAGATTAAGATGAAGATTAGATTAAGATTAAGATGAAGATTAAATTAGATTAGATTAAGGTTAAGATTAGATTAGATTAGATTAAGGCTAAGATTAAGATTAAGGTTACATTAAGATTAAGAATAGATTCGGTTAGATTAGGTTAGATTAAGATTTATTAGGTTAGATTAGATTAAGGTTAGGCTAGATTAAGGTTAAGATTAGATTAAGATTAGATTAGATTAGATTAGATTAGGGTTAAGATGAGATTCAGATTAAGATTAAGATTAGATTAGATTAGTTTAGATTAAGATTAAGATTTGGTTAGGTTAGATTAAGATCCAGATTAGATTAGATTAGATTAAGATTAAGATTTGATTAGATTAGATTAGGTTAAGATTAGATTTGATTAGGATAGATTAAAAATTATATTAGATTGGGTTAGATTGGATTAGATTAAGATTAGGTTAGATTAGATTAGATTAGGTTAGATTAAGATTTAAATTAGATTCAGATTTAGGTCAGACTGGATTAAGATTAAGATTGGGTTAGATTGAGATTAAGATCAGATTAAGATTAGATTAGATTAGGATTAAGGTTGGGTTAGATTTAGATTAAGATTAAAGACTAGATTAAGATTAGGACTAGATTAGATTAAGGTTGAGATTAGATTAGATAAGATTAGATTCAGATTTAGATTAAGATTAGATTAGATTAAGATTAGATGGGATTAAGGTTAGATTAGATCAAGATTAGATTAAGATTAAGATTAGATTAGGTTAAGATTAAGATTAGATTAGATCAAAATTTCGATTGGATTAGATTAAGATTAAAATTAGACTAGATTAGATTCAGATTACGTTAGACTAGGTTAGACTAGATTAGACTAGGTTAAAGTAGATTAGGGTAGGTTAAGATTAGACTAGATCAGAATAGATTAGAATAGATTAGACCAGATTAGAGTAGGTTAGAGTAGATTAGATGAGATTAGACTAGACAAGGTTAGAGTAGATTAGATTAGGTTAGAGTAGATTAGATTAGATTAGTAGATATCAAAACTATTAGTAGACAATGGGTATCAGATCAGACAGCAAGTAGAGGAGATCAGCAAATCAGTAGAGAACAGACAGTAGATCAAGACATCAGCACGTAGGTGAGAAGATCAGTATCAAAAACAATGGATCAGTAGGATCAGAAGATCAGTAGACCCACCCTAGGTGAGAAGATCAGTCAATCGTTCAAACGTTCAACCATTGCATTCTGTGTCAATTCGCTTCGTTCATTTTTCATTCATTTCAGCTTTCATAAAGTCAGTCTTTCAGCGATCCGCTTCTTCATCTATCCCCTTGATTCTTGTCAAGTAACTTCAATCCAACTGACCTTGACAAGAATGATGCCATCAGGTGCGGGAACTCTTCCCATAGGTGCCCCTGTCGCTAAAACACAGTCCTATTTATGAAAGGTCCGCCCTGCCTTGCGCAAGTAGCAGTAGTACCGCACAAGGCGGTGGCGGAAGTTTGAAAATAGGAAACCTATAGGAGAGCTTGGTTGTTGTGAATCAGGGATGGCAGAGCGAAGCCACTCATGGACCGACAGGTGGTTGAGGTCTCTTCTCTTTCTCTCTCTTTCTGTCTCTTTCTCTGACTATCTACCTACCTACGCACCCATCTATCTATGTATCCATCTATCTCTCTCTCTCTCTCTCTCTTTCTCTCTCTGTCTGTCTGTCTATCTATCTATCTATCTATCTATCTATTTATCTATCTATCTATCTGTCCATGTATCTATCTATCTACCTACCTATCTATCTATCCATTTATCTGTCTATCTGTCTAGCTATCTGTCTATCTGTCTATCTGTCTATCTGTCTATCTATCTGTCTATCTGTCTATCTGTCTATCTGTCTGTCTGTCTATCTATCTATCTATCTATCGATCTATCTATCTATCTACCTATCTGTCTATCTGTCTGTCTGTCTATCTGTCTTTCTATCTATCTTTCTAGCTAGCTAGCTTGCTAGCTATCTATCTCATCTGTCTATCTAACTATGTATTTATCTATCTACCTATCTAGCTATCTACCTATCTACCTGTCTATCTATCTATCTATCTATCGATCTATCTATCTATCTATCTATCTCTCTCTCTATCTATCTATCTATCTATCTACCTACCTATCTATCTATCTATCTATTTATCTATCTATCTATCTATCTATCTCTCTCATCTATCTATCTATCTATCTATCTATCTATCTATCGATCCATCTTTCTATCGATCTCTCTCTCTCTCTCTCTGTCGGTCTGTCTATCTACTTATCTATCAACTAAGCAATTTTGCGAGAATTCCTCAAATTTTGAACTTAACACTTAACAACGTCAAAAACGAAACAAGTCTGCGAGACTGCTTCATTTTCTGAACTTGACAACATCCAAAACGAAGCAATTCTGCGGGACTTCTTCAATTTGTGAACGTGACAACATCAAAAACGAAGCAATTCTGCGAGACTTCCTTCAAAAATGGAAAGTTGAGTGCAGAGCTGATGGCCACGTGCCAATGCGTTTTGCGATATTGCCAGTCCACCTCTCGAAAGTACTGCACCTGCCACGAAAAAGTGATGGCAGGTCATACGAAGTGCTGCACCTGTCACGCAAAATCATCTCAGCAAACCTGAAGATCTGATGCGCCAAAATGCAACCCCTCTCAGGAAATCACCGCCCGGACCTCCTAACATCTCCGATGAAGATGTCTCTTGTATTGCCCCTGCCACGGAAAATGTATCTTTGCAAATCCTCTTCAAATGTCCACGCCCGCCAAAATGCCACAAAACGTCAGGCTCACTTTTAACAAGGTGCAGAATCCCTTGCGCCTGCCACGCGAAACGACATCTGAACCTCCAAAAGTGGTCCGAACCCCTGGTGTTTTTAACATTTTGACTTCGAAATGTGCTTCGCGCCACAACAGCGTGTACTTTTTCGACATCTCAACTTCCAAAAGTGGTCCGAACGTGGTGTGTTTTGACATTTTGACTTCGACATGTGCTTCGCGCCACAACGGCGTGCACTTTTTCGACATCTCAACTCCCAAAAGTGGTCCAGACCTAGTGTGCTTTGTACATTTTGACTTGGAAATGTGCTTCGCGCCACAACGGCGTGCACTTTTTCGACATCGGAACTAGTAAAAGTGGTCCGAAGCTGGTGTGTTTTGTACATTTTGACTTCGAAATGTGCTTCGCGCCGCAACGCGTGCAATTGTTCATCTCTCATCTGGCCAGATGGCTCCGCACCCGCTGCTTTAGTGAGCCTACTTTTCGACCCTCCTTTCCGGAGTCACACATCAGTGGAAAAAGGCAGTGTTTCGCGACTTTCTCACCTTTGTGCGCATCTGCATCTTCTTTCTTCTGACTCTTCCTCTTCTCTGATCTGCTCTCTTCTACTCTTCTCTTCTCTCTGCCTCTGCCCATCTCTGCTTTTCATCTGTCCAAACTTCCTTCGACTACTGGTATATAGAATATTATATGATGTGGTATGGCACATGGTATGGTATGGTATGACTCGAAATAGAAATACCAAAAAAGTAGAAGTGAATATACTGCAGTTAACTAAAAATAAAAAAAGGTTGCATACCTGCATCTTTCCCCATGCTGGTCCATCTGTTTTCACAGACCCTCTAGAATTTGTTTCCCTCATGGAACATATGGAAGATATGGAAGATCTGGAGAATTTGATCAGAATGGCCTCGTTGAAGTGGAACGAGCATGGCAACGGTCGCCACGGCCGTGTCGGAAGGTCCCACGGCGAAGGCGGCTCCTGGGATGGTGAAAAATTCTACGTTGTCTTTATGAAAAATGGATGGCGGACGTACCCGTTCTGTACTTTTGTGGTATGCGTGCATCCGGAAGGGACACCCGCAACCAGACACAATTTCGCACACATGTCTGTCTCTTTATGTGGGTGTATGTGTGCGTGGGTCATTTAACAAATGTAACAAAACAAATCAAAACAAATGATTTTAAACTATATATTTGCCAAAAAAACAAGAGAGCAGCGTTACGAAGGATCCGGAACGAACCAGGAGGACCCGGAAGGACCTGGAAGGACGACCTGGCATCTGTTTCTTCTGTTTCTTCTGTTTCTTCTGTTTCTTCTGTTTCTCTTGTCTCCTCTTGTCTCCTGTCTCCCCAGGACCTGGCCTGGCCGCTCCAAAGGCGCAACCCAAAGCCAAGCCGCGCAGACCCCTGCGCAAAGGCAGAAAAAAATAGTGACCAAATATTGAAAAATGCAGAAACCTATTGAAATAAGATTGAAAACAAGGCTTGGCAGTTGGCCATTGGCCAAGTCATGCCACCCTCTCAATTGGTCCGCTTTGTTTTCGCAATTCCCTGCTCCTAAACAAGTTCACCCCCGTAGGCCCCAAACAGTTTTTCCATATCCATTGCAGCGTCCGTGTGCATGTTTGTGCTTATGCTAAAAGTGCTCGACGGCTTGTTTTCCGCCATCCGCTAGGGCCATGATAGGCTACGTCCGACACTTACCCCCTTTGGAGCCGGCGCGCGCTTTCCACAGCTTCTCGTTGCTGTGAAATGCGCTGCCGATACCGCCTTTTGCGGGCAGCAGCATCCGATCTCAATGTCTTCGCGACTTCACTGTCGCGAAGGCTCCAAAGGTTCTCGGCCAGGACCTCAGAGAGCTTGTTGTTGCCCATGAGCTTCATCAGGTCGTCTGCAATCTGCTCATTGCCTGGCACCCATCGGATCATCCTTGTATAAGCCCCGTTCTCATGGAGCGACTCCTTCATCGAGGCCACATCAATGGCCAATCGACCATCATCACCATGATTGGCCCCATTCAAAAGGTCATGCCCAGTTCTGCTGTCCAGGACGGAGACGAGACCCCACTGTCAGCAGTGGATCAGCCACTGCCGAAGGGAAAAGTCCGACACCGTCGCCTCAGCCAGAACTGCTCGAAGAAAGTCTGCCTGGTCCATCGTCTCAGCGGCCTGTGAGACCTCTGCCGCCAAGGATGAGCGCACAATGCGCTTCAGAAGACCAGAATGGAAAACGGAAAAAGATAGGCACTGCTCGGGCCGGACCTTCTGGTCGGCAATCAAAATGACTCCGCGCTGTTGGATGCGCGACACACCGAAGAGAAGATCTCCTCCGCACTCCGCACTGACGAGCCAACCAATTGAGCTGACCACAAATGTGGCCAATCCGCTTCTTCTCCTTGTCGGTCAGCTTCAAGGGCTGAGGGCCACTGGGATCACGGCGCGGAGACTCCACCTTGTGGCCGTAGTGGTCCATCTGGATCTCGACCGTGTAATCAGCCAATTGCCGTTCATATCGTCCTTAAAACTTGACCCAATCATCTTGTGCAACAGGCCAACAGGCCACTCACCGAAGTTAAACTTGGCCTTCAGTTTCTCCCAAATCGGCTTGGCCTGCTCGGGATGCCCGATCATGTGGATATCGTCCACGTGGCATGCCAACATAGCAATCACCTTCCCCTCGAGGCAAAATGGGAAGACTCCGGGGATCAGTGCCCATTCCCAGGCACCCATGGACTTGGCGCTTCTTGAACGACAATCGGGGACTTTCCGCCAGACCAAAACCACCCTTGATAAACTGCACCAAATCTCGACCTGCTACGCTGTGTGCCCAAGAACTATTGCACAAAGTCTGGATATCCCTTATCGGAATGGCCACCAATACCACTCTCTTGGGGTCCAAGTTCTCACCCTGAAGGAACGCCCCACTGATGTCCCCAAAGAACATCTTCCATCCAAACTGCGCCGCAAAGAACGCCAGCAAGTTGTGTGCCAACAGAATTGCTGTGGTTGTTCTGGTTTTATTTTTTATTCTATCCACAAAGACCAAAAAAAGGCAGACTGGAAATTCCCAAAAAAAACTGCTAGGATCAAAACTGCTAGTGCCAAAAAAACATGGCACAATCTATCTTCAATGGACTCCATTTGTGACCACAAGGTGCAATACGGCTGCAACAAACATGTGCGATTGTGTTTGCATGTTTCATGAACAGGTGTAAAGTTAAAGTGGGCGGCTATTGCTTTTTGAGATATACTTTTCTCGTTGAATGTGATTTCATTCTGCGAAACAAACTGAAACGCTGTTTTGAGCCCCAGGGCCTGAATGTCACACACTGATTTCTGTGAGACATGACACATGATTTCCATGTGCAAACTGCCATGATTGTTCCAATGAGTGCTGCATCTGAAGTTTCGCACTCCTCCTAAGCGCAGTGAGTTTCAACTTCTGCACTGTCTCCTTTGTTCTTCCAGACCAGTTTGCAACGGATTGCTGCCCGCTCATCCGTAGATTTCTGCAAATTCTTTCTCCAGGCTCACCTTCAGTGAAAAAAAACTGCCATGCAATCCTTTTGTAATTGTTGTTCATCTGATTCCCAGTTGTGTCTCGAACTCCTCACCGTAGGCTCTAAACACTCCAGAAATGAGTGATCTAGAGTGATTGTTGGCCCTTCGAAAACGCACGTCCAAGCCTGCCAC
>Ga0126342_10021926_pt1 | contig 10600 bp, 11 predicted proteins | sample Cyp1metagenome_FD_92528 | JGI IMG/M metagenome (GOLD analysis project Ga0126342, IMG submission 92528) | Coral microbial communities from Lord Howe Island, Old Settlement Bay, Australia - Cyphastrea 1 metagenome | ecosystem: Host-associated > Invertebrates > Cnidaria > Coral ...
GAAAAGCAAAAAAGCAAAGAAAAGCAGAAAAGCGAGAAAAGCAAAAAAGCAAAGAAAAGCAAGGAAAGCAAAAAAGCAAAAAAGCAAAGAAAAGCAAGAAAAGCAAAAAAGCAAAGAAAAGCAAGAAAAGCAAAAAAGCAAAAAAGCAAAGAAAAGCAAAGAAAAGCAAGGGAAGCAAAAAAGCAAAAAAGCAAAGAAAAGCAAAGAAAAGCAAGAAAAACAAAAAAAGGAATAGAAGCAAAGAAGCAGAGAAGCACTGCAGGAGGCAATAGAGTAAGCAGGAAGAAATCCAAAAAAAAAACCTAAACTAAAAAAAAAAAACCTAAATAAATGGCCCTCCATATTAATATGTAGATATAGAAATGATATAGATGTATTAGGGGCATTTGCTCCTGTCAGACTGCAGTATTCCGGCATTTCAAAGTCTATCAGCCGGAAAGTGCCTCCAAACACAGTGCGAAAGCTTCAAGCTCTTCTTCCTAATCCTGTTCCCATCCACCACACTAAACAACTACCAGAGGTCATAACTTGGTACCGTGCAGTTCTTCATCCTTGCAAGTGAAAATTTGCCGGTGATGCTACCCACATATGGCAATGACTGTGATGGACTCCAAATCAATTAGATACCCCAAAACACTGGAGAGTCTAAGAATAAAGTTACAAGTTTTGTGGGTCCGCATGGGTCCATTGGTGCCATACCCATGTTGCACATCTCAAAGCCTCAAAAACAACAGGACCATCCCTCAGAGTTCTCAACCTCCATGATCTGCTGCCGAGTGTAGCGCCGGAACTCGTGCTTGTACCTGCAGTCATGTTGGTCCAATGAAGAGATCGATCAAAAACGATATCGCTGATACCAAGAAGTGGAGGGAAAACATGGTTGTGGGCCAGGCAGTGTTGGAGTCAAATGAAGCCACAACCGTGGTCATATGACAACTATTCAAGAATTCAAGTTTTAGTCGTTCTTGCCAGGCTCAATCACTGGAAAGAAAGACAAAGAAAATGTTGGACTTCTTAAACGTTTCCACGTGATGCACCCCAACGGCTTCCTCCAATATGTAGCCTCCACCCAACAACCCTGTCCTTTTGTCCACAGCCCTTGGGCACCCGGAATCATCCTCTATCTCAACCTGCTAAAGCTGGGGGACATGTTCAACATACACTAAAACAACGCCTAAAACAAATAGATTCTCCAATTTTGGGGTCCCCAAAATCTCAAAAAAAGCAGGTGTGGTGCAATACAATAAATCTATGTGAGACATTGTGAGACCACTGCGCATGTAGTCACTTGGAACCTTTGCTTGGAAACCTCCCTGCCTGGAATAGCTATCTGTACATTGGAATCAAAGTCTTGGATCCTGCGGCAAGCAGTCGTCGCACCTGCTCATTGGTGGTCTCTCCTTGAAATGCCTGGTGAGGGCAAAGTTTACCATCTGGTTATTTAACATAGCCATGGAAAATCACCATTTTTAATAGGTAAACCGTAAACCATCTATAAAATCTATAAATGGGCAATTTTCCATGGCTATGTTAAATAACCAGAGGGTATCACCAAAAACCACCGTGTTTTGCTCCAGCCGGCCCGAGAGTCGGGCCGGCAAACACATGACTCTGGGAAACCAACTGGTTTCATCAGAGCTGAGCTTGCCACCCCTTCACCGGCAAGCGCTGTAGGTGACATCATCTCACCTTGGCAAATATCCACTTTTTTGAGGATCACTTGGGGGTCTGAGGATCGACATTCTAAATTCTAAATCCAAACCCGGTTTAAAACGTTCAAAAACGTCCGGGTTGTGTCATGTTCAGCATGAATTTCTGAGTTGAAGCGCCTCCTTTGTGCCCTTTGCCCTCCATGCCTTTGCCCCACCAACCTGCGACTACTGTATGTGCTACTGAAGATTATGACTTGGGCAGCTCCAATTTTTAGGGGGCCTTAAAAAAACACAGCAGATTGAATTGGTTTTGAACTGGTTTCCAAATATGTTCTCTATATCAACATAACCCATTTCAACACCATTGAGTTGCTTGAGACGATGTGTTGTTTTGACTTCAGTCCAAAGTTTGTACTGTGAGGAATTGCGTCTATACTAGTCTGGGATACAAATGATGGACGCACACGCACTATGTAACATGATCAAATGCCAATGCAAAATGTCAGACACCCCGGTGGCTGCCTTGGCTCTTGCCTTTTCCCTGACAGGCGATTGCTGGAGGGAAAAGGGTGGCAGGACGTGGGCCATTCGTTGCATGCCATACGTGTCACGCATTCCAACAATATCCAACAATATTACCATCTGCCATCCACATCAATTGCGAATAATTCCTTCGCGATATTCAATATCCGCTTGGAATCCTTAGGCTGCTGTGGATCGATTCGTTTGGGCCACCATTGAAGGGACTTAACATCCGCCAGGCCAGCCTGAAGCAGCGGCAAAACGTCAAAAACAAATGCCGTTTTGCTGCAAACAAGTTCCAGAAACCGGCACACTCGTTCCCCATTTTCCACATGAGGGTCTCTAGATTTTAACAAACGTCCCGGAAACGCCCGAACACATACACACGCTGGGAGACGCCGCCCTAACCACAACAAAAATTGAATTTTAGTTCCATGACAGAAACGTACCCTACCCCGACAAAAAAAATGCCTGGTTCCGACAAAAAATGACGCCGTTGCAAGCGGAAATGGTTTCAGCATAGTTTGTATTACAATCAGAACGAAATCCATGATTCGGACATTCAAATTTCCATTGGCACGGAGTTTGCATTGTGTTCCTTTCATTTTGGCGTGCAATCCATCCTTCGGATGCCCGTCCTTATTATATTCTCACAAGCGCAGAACGCTACTGCGAAACAGTGTTTCGGGGCCAATATACCAGTAGGTACATTTGTTAGCTAAACTGGCCTGATTTTTTGTTTGTCTGTGGCCGCCCAATCGCGTATCATTCTGCCAAGGGTGTGCCTCCACTAGCTTTCTATGCCTAACAGCTTAACCTGTTCCTGGGGTCGATGGCAGCTGGGCGACAGCCCTTAAGGGGGTGGGATTGTTGAGATCTGTTTGATGCATCTGCAGCCAAACCCCCTCCACCTTGGTCATCGGAGGCCCATGGGGCGACGGCCCCATGCCCTCGCCTGGCTTCGAAGAGTTTCTTGATGGGCCAAACAGATTTGAGGGCTCTGACTCCACATCTTTTTGTGGAAATCTGTGTTTTTTTCGAAGGAACAGCTGCAAAATGCATCAAAATGCATGTTTAAATGAAACTATATACACTGTATGTGTACAATACGCATCTAACTGCAAATCATTGGCGCTGCCTCAGCCCTTCGGTTCATTTTGATCCGGTGAGCCACAACACCCTGGCCTCCTTTGAAGCCACCCTTCTGGGTACCCTTGCCATCCTGACAGGGTGGCCCTAGTAGACGGCACGACATGTCACCTTTTCTGGGGAAAGAAAGTACCAGTTGGTTGAATGTTGATATATGTTGATGCACTCAACAAGAAAGCCAACCAAACATCCACAACCAACATCCACAACTGGTCTATACTTGTTTGTTATTTACGTTCGATGGTGACTAAGCTGGCACATCGGACATCGGCGATCTGACACCATCTCCTTGCCATCTGCTTGCGGCTGCCAGGACGCCTCCGCAGATCCACCGGGAAAAAAACGGTAGCAGCTGTTAGCAGTGCCAGCTTGGGAATCTACCATCTGGTTATGACTAACATAGCCATGGAAAATCACCATTTTTAATAGGTAAACCATCTATAAATGGGCCATCTATACCATGGCTATGTTAGTCATAACCAGAGGGTATATCAAATATGATCAACTTTTGATCAACAATGTGAAACCCTCTTATTCATTCTTATTCTTCTTGTTGATCAAACGTGCTGTCCTTCTCATCTCGTCCTGCATTCCCCCAACTCGTTCGCCCAACACAGCCACACCCCATAGTCCTTTCCCATAACTGGGGATTTCTCTGAGGCCCAAAACCCATTGACCAGTCCAGGCGGCAGCCCAGGCTGGTACACCTGAGTTCCACCACTGTCTGATTCAATGTGTGAACCGGTTGGCAATACCCTGTATTGCAGTCGTTCATGTCATGGGTCCCTGCTTGGTGCCAAAGTGATGCCGCGCCAGGGCCAACGCGACAAGGACTGAGGCGTTTCACTGGGACCCAGGCCATAGGTTTGAAAATTGGGCACCGGCTTCATCGGGAAGAAACTTCTCAGAAACTGCTCCGACCTCAGGGGAATGAGAAAGTGCACTGAAAGAAGGAGTGCAGGAAGAATAAAGTATAATTAATAATGATATATAGTATAATATAAACATATGTGACATATGTGTTCATACATATTAGGCCAATCTATTCTGGCAGCTGTATCATAAATGGCGACATGGACCCAATCCGAATGGCACAACTAGGAATACAAGCGCCACAGCGATGAAAATCTCTTGAGACCGCGACTTCATGGAACACTTCACACTGGCTCCACGAAGTTTCTGTGACCTGTTCGGGCTGACTGGATTTGCACCTGAAATCCAAGACCCAACCGTTGGTTTTCTTTTTGCAAACGGGGCCCCTGTGACTTCATCAGGGGGTCCAGAACGTCGGGAAAACTCATCTGATGCTTACCCAGTAATTAGCCGTTTCACCTTGAAGATAGTAAACTTCCAACCTAAGGGCGGCCAGACCCACGTTCCAGTCGTGATGCCTCAACCAAAGGGCCGCGTCTTGCGCAGCGCTGTCATCTTCAAAAGTGACAAAGGCCTTGGAAAATCTGCGCAACGAGTGCTTTCCTGAGGAAATCAAAAACAAAAGACGGAATCAGTTGATGTTGATAAGGCCCTATGGCTTTGGAGAAATTGCACCCCTTGCTGCCCCGTCGCGCCAAAAAGAGGTGGCCCATGGCAACTGGCTGCCCGGCAGTGCTGTTCACATCCGGTTTGATGGACTTCAGTTTCTCTGCGCTGGGAGACTTCTCGAACAACTCCTGTAGCTCCTCCAAAAAACACGACCGTGTGCAGCTGAAAGGAGCTCAACCATTCCGGGGGCAGCTCGAAACGTTGGCCTTGCTGCAGAGCCTTGCTTCATCCAACAGAATTCAGCTAAGAACATGTCCTCACAATATGAAAGTTCAATACAGTGAGGTTCTCCACCCTTGGACCCTTGGGGCCAACAGGTGGTTCCAAGTTCGCCCTGCCACATTGCGATTGAACCCCGGAAATGTACAGAAATGCTGCTGTATGAGCCTTTGTCGAGCACCAAACGGTTGATGGCCGAAGTTTGGCATCAATGCTGTACACAGTGAGTGAAACGGGAGTGAAACCAAAATCAACAGAAGTTCGTCGAGTTGGGCCCTGGTGAACACCGCTTGCACCGCTCCCAAATATAGATGAGTATAGTAACATTTTCCTGTAACTATGTTCAACTATGTGCCTTATTTCAGAACGTTAACAATATTCCTATCCTCTCCAACGTTTAAACTCACAATATCCCCCGAGGGCTTCATGACACGCTGCTGGCGCAGGGCCGGAGGTCAGACCCTTGAAACTCCATCTTGACCATCCGCAGCGCCTCATGACGAGTCGCTTTTAAGGGGTACCCAACGTTGACCCATATTCCGCTGGAGTTCCAACAAGTTTGGTGGGTGGCATTCAGAGGGATTCAAGGTGAGGAAAGTTTGGAGTAGAATCGCAAAGTTGCAACGAAACCTGAAAGTTTATTCCTTCCGAAGAAAACACTCTGGCCAAACAAGGGGCAGCAATTTCACACAAGGCCATAAATCTTGGAGTCTTGTTGATGATATCTATCATGGCCCAATATTTCCAGCCACCAGTGCCAGCATACCAGAACATACACAGCAATGTCATAAACCAATGGTTGCTTCTCTTTCAGGCCAAAATTGGCATGTTTGACTTGGAAAGCAGGGTATGATGAAACTCCTTCACAATGTCAACAAACTCGCGGATCGGCAGGGGGTGAAATTGAGCGCCCCGTAGATTATCGGATTGTCTGCCCAGAGTGGCCAAAGCCTGTGTATTGTGCACGTCGCAATTTTATCACTTTACAGCCTCAAGAATGTGTTCACTATGCCCAATTCATTCTTGTTTCAAAGACCAACCTTGCAAGCACTATCGGTCAAAACCCGATCTCTTGGTGATATCCCCATTCATCATTGGTCTTTTGACAACAACCTATTTCTTCCTGGTTTCCATCCCTTTCTACCACCCCCCGCGCCTCCGGCGCCTCTTTGGCAGCTTCTTCTACCAGTCTCAGTAACTCCGCATCCACCTCCCGCCGCTCCGGTGGCCTCACTGGGGTGGGCAAACGTATTGGGTTTCGCCAAGCAAATCCTTGGAATTTGATGAATCCAAAAATATGGGAGTTCAACTATCAAACTGTTTGATTGAACTATTTAACCAGTCAAAATCCATGGTTTTACCAGCAAGAATCTGGATTTCTACCGGCAAATTCGGGGAGTTTATCAGCAAACTCGGAGAGTTTACCTGTCATCAAAACGGTGCTTTCATTTAGGTCAAAGATTGACTGTCAAAAAGCATATGGTGGGCGACAAAAGGTCTTGAGTTTTGACCCATATGCGGCATCCTACAGCCATCACTGATCAAGTACATATGAAGATAAATGTGAACAAACAAGAATTCTTAAAGGGGTGATGATATAGTAATGATTGTATGACCTATATCTATGTATGTATCTATGTGTATATATATATGTATAATTATGTATCATATACAATAACTAAGTAAATTGTTTCTAAGAAAAACAAACCTGCAAGTGACATCGAGGTTAGGATTGAGCCCCAGGCCTGTAGGGCAAACCGATTGCAGCAAAGATTGCACGCTCGTCTTCGCAGAAGATCTTGGCTCCGGCGCGGCAGACTTCACCAACCTGCCGGCAACTTCCAGGGATCCTGGATCCATGAATCCTTACCAAATCTCAGCACAAATGTTTGACTTGGTCATGTCAAACAAAAGGCATTGGATCCGTGTTGCATCAACTAATCATAACTATAACTGACTATAACCAATAAGCAATCTATACTTTGAATACATTTAACTCGACACAAAAGGCGGGCAGCTACACCTGCCGCCCACGTGTTCCCTCGCGATCGGCCTCGCAGGGAAAGGTGAGGTTTGAGGTTTCTTCAGGGACACCAACATTCTGCATGGTTGTTCGGAACCTTCAAGAAATGAAAAGCATTCTGCATATGTCGAAGAGGGCCCCAAGCGCAATCTGAAACACCTCCATGATCTTACTAAAAGGCTAAAAAGATCTAATTTTAATCCAACATTCTCAAAGCTGTGGACTTTGGAGCAAAAAAGACCCAGTCATTTACAACTCCGGCCATTTCGAAGTTTACACCACTAGGGGGAAAAAAAATCTAGCTACACCCTCATCTCCATCCCATGTCCTGCCTTGCACATGTAAGTGTGGGACAGATGGAACCCGCGCAGGGCAGCAATTCGCTTGATTTCCCTGACAGGTGGATTGTGGTTTTTACACGCCGCACAGGACACATTCATACACATTCAACATCACTCAACCCACCAAAGGTTTAGACTTCATTTTGGTAAGCTTATCTCAGCAGCATCGAAATATATCAGTGTGGCCTTTGTTGGTTGTTCGTGTCAACTCACTCAGGATGGTTTCAGCATGCCTGTTGAAGAGGCCTCCATCACCTCGGTGATGGGGAAAAAAGACGCGCCGACGTATGGGGCCCGTCCCTATGTAACCCATGTAGATAGAAATAGGAATGGATCTGCAATATATAGTAGGGGGAAAGCAGCTCCATGTATAAAAGGGGTATTTAGAGGCCATCGGGAAAAAATCTTTGTAGCGAAAAAGGAGAGGAGTTCTGAGCCCCAAACAGAGAGAAGCAAATGGTTTTCCCGCACACGCCTACTTTGGCTTTGTATCATGTCTTCACTGAAAATCGGCAAGTATGTCCCAGACTTGAAACGCCATCAACTCGCACTACTGCTGGCACCCAGGTTGATTGACCAAGCTGCTACCCGTCCACTGCAAGGTGACAAAGGGCAAGGAGTTGTGACGGCAAAAGACGAAGTCACAGCGCCTGTCGGCTCGATGAGCAAGTAAAAAACATCTAAAGAATACATGTTCATAGACAGGAATCGACATGGGTAAGCCGGTAAGTTTCGAACTTTGGCAAACCAACAGGCCCCAATTGGTCGATTTTTAAACGAGGACCGCTGAGACACAACAACATAGCGGAGGAATGATTCTCGAGTGCGCAGCATCATTCCCAGAATCAGTGGAACAAACCTGCCTCAAGGAATGCATCAACGGGTGAGGTGGGAGTGTGATACATCCTCAGTCCTCTCTGTATCTGCCGGTTTCAAGCCATGCCCAAATTTGACGTCAACTGCGATGTAGTGTATATCCCAAAGAAATGAGAAGTAATGAGAATAAAGGCCATCCAAAAATTATCAAACATGTTGGAAACTACCAAACCCCAGCAACCATCAGTGATATGATCCCCATTTGCCCACAATTCCGAGCAGAACCTGTATCTCATTGGCTCTCCATCCACAGGGCAGCCACGCACCACTCCAAGGCAGGCCTCTGGCTGTGGTGGGGACTGTGCCCGACTGTGCCTTCGAAATCCTTCAACTGCTGATACAAGTGGGGATAACTGGGAACTCTGGGAAAATGTGGTGGCTAGAAGTATGAGAATCTTCAAAAAAAAAACTAGTTTTGAAATGCAATGATACTATATGATACTTACTAGAAGATCACCGAAACAACAGGTAACGCAGGAATTCAAATTCTGAGCGCACCTGTGCTGAATCGGTGGGATCATCGTCTCCAGGCACCCTGGAGAGGAAGGGGCCCCCGGTGGGACCTTCCTTGTTGTGTGTCAAAACCATGTACCCCTGGTGAACATCAAAATAGCTCGTAAATGGATGTTCATCCCACTAAAAATTGTATTTATAGGTATTGATCCATAGCCATATGAATTTGTCTGCAAATGTTGGCTGATACTTGATCCAAATATTGTTTGGTCAGTGCGGACATAACACAGTTGTTTTACATAGTTAGTATGTTGTATTTTTTTGTAATAGAATACTTGATATCGATTGATCTTTTTTGAAATGACAACAGCAAAATCACACCATTCCACCACAACCACCGATGCATGGCTGGCTTGCGCCTCACGGCCGTGGCAGTCGTGGCAGCGCCACTGAGGTCGGCCACCAAGATGTCGTCCATGGCCTCTTTAGGGAGTAGCCAGCAAGAGATGGGAACCAAAGCCATTGGGAACTGGGAACCAATTTATGTACATATTTCAAATGCAAATCAGTGATTGTGCATCAGGCCGTGAGCTGAAGAGTTTGGTTTCTTGAGTAGTGTGTCTCTGTTTTTCCGTTTCCTTGTCGAAAAACACTCTCTTTAAATTCTCATCTCAATAATGTCAAACATGAAATCCAAGGAAACCCGTATAAGTATGGAATCGTTCCAATCACTGTTGGATGTTATCACATGTTCTCGCTACACTAACAGTCGCAACACAGCCGTGGGTTTCCATGTAGCTAAGGTTTGGAAACCTGGCAAACAAAATGTTAATTTTGAACAACACATTGTACATTGTATTCGTCCATTTTCGACTGAAAACCATTGAAAACCTACCTACCCTCTTCGTGAAAAAAATCACATTCTTCAAGTTGCACGGATTTCTAAAGAATACTGACGCAATCCAATCTACCGTACTCTACCCACATCAGGTCCGACACCAAGCACTACTTACACCTACTAGTTTTCACACAAGAAGTTTCTACACCACTGCAGATTTTGCGTCAACGACTTAGCTCTTAGCCAACACCCGCTGTTACACTCCAACCAACTTTGACACCAATACATCGCCCACCTGGTATGGACGGGGGAAGTTGCCGAAGGCAATTAAAGATACTTGAGACTGGCTGGATGCATTTGCATGGAGTCGACTTGGTCTATAGACGTTCTTTCCCTATCGCCGTTATCCCATCAGTCACTCGACACTCAGGCCAGTCCGACCCCGTGGCCGCGCCTTGAGATATGCAGCTGCAGCTTCTTCGACTGCGCCATCACCTGCTGAACAGCTTGGAGATGGTAGTGATGGTGATGGTGATGGTGATGATGATGATGATGATGGTGATGGTGATGGTGATGGTGATGGTGATGGTGATGATAATGATGATGATGGTGATGGTGATGGTGATGATGATGATGATGGTGATGGTGATGATGATGATGGTGGTGATGATGGTGATGATGATGATGGTGGTGATGATGGTGATGATGATGATGGTGATGGTGATGATGGTGATGATGATGATGGTGGTGATGATGATGATGATGATGGTGGTGGTGGTGGTGATGATGATGGTGATGATGATGATGGTGGTGATGATGGTGATGATGATGGTGATGGTGATGATGGTGATGATGATGATGGTGATGGTGATGATGATGATGATGATGATGGTGATGATGGTGGTGATGATGGTGATGATGATGGTGGTGATGGTGATGGTGATGATGATGGTGATGATGATGATGATGGTGATGATGATGATGA
>Ga0126342_10021927_pt1 | contig 10599 bp, 9 predicted proteins | sample Cyp1metagenome_FD_92528 | JGI IMG/M metagenome (GOLD analysis project Ga0126342, IMG submission 92528) | Coral microbial communities from Lord Howe Island, Old Settlement Bay, Australia - Cyphastrea 1 metagenome | ecosystem: Host-associated > Invertebrates > Cnidaria > Coral ...
CGGACCACCTGGATATTGCGGACAGATCGGCAATCGACATCTGACCCTCCCTCCCCTGTCTCCAGACACGTACGAGTCTCACTTGTATTAGCATACCTCGGAATTTATTTTTTTTTTGATGCAGATTTTATTTTATTTTTGATGCGTGTACCACGTTGAAATCTTGGACAGTTCCATAGAAGTCCAGGGGAATATTTTTTTTGATGCAAATCAATTTTTATTTTGATACTTATGGGGATTTTTTTTTTTGATGCGTTTTTATTTTTTTTTTGATTCTTCACCCCACTGATAGGACATGTTAGTTGGTTTCACATATCATATATCATTTTTTTATCATTCATCATAATTTATCATAGTATATAATGATATTATATATATATATATATCATATCCCCTTATGTCTCCCTCATTTAGGGGATTGATGTTCCAAAATGACCCGAAATTGCCCAGTTTTCAGTGGGGTGACACCAGCTAGCATGAAAGGATGGACGTGTAGTGAACATGTTGGGTCCAGCTTGTTCGATGGGATTTCAACACTGATCCTATGATTCTATGATTATAAGGAGCATCCTCATTTTGAGAACCCCCTGACCGCCACTTGCAGATGAGTATGACGGTTTTTTTCTGAATTATGTAGCACTGCTGATCCACAACCAATTTTGCTCTCAACATCGCAGGTGAAAAAAAATGCAAACTCCAGCACGCTATATAAAGTGGCCTAGTGGATCCTAGTGGCCCACAGATGCCCACAGTTTGATCGTTTGACAGTCGGGTTCAGCTGATCCTGAGCAGTTTTTTTCTGTGGGAGAATGAAGGTTTAGACCATAGCCACACCAGGATGATTGAACCATGTACCATCACAGTTGGTAGCCCAGCAGTCGCAGGCAATCCCTGCTTCGATCTGGCACCCTGAAATTACCACCCTTTTTCCACCGCATTAAGGGTTGATCAACCCCAAAATCCCATAGAAAATCATGGTTTTCCCGTTGATACCCCATTTTCAGACCCACCCACACATTCTATTCATATGACACATATCCCATATCCCATTACATCCCCGAACATCACCGTAAAACTAAACATCAAACATCTCACGAAAAATTCCACCAGAATTCCACCTTAAATTCCATCCATTGAACTATGAAATCCCTATGAAATCACTATGAACTCCCCATGATCAGACCATATTTCTTCGACCAGGCCACTCCCCGCATCAGCGCCGCGGGCTGAGAGCTTCGAGGCTCGCAGTAGCCCAAGGTTTCCTTCATTTTTTATAGGACTTTTCCATTCTAAACCATCCAGCTAGTGGGGTATCCCGGTATCCCCATGACTTAGGAAACACCAAAATATTGAGTGAAGATGAGTTGAGTATATACCTAGACCCTCCGTTTGTAGCCATAGAAATTGTGTTTCAGCCCATGTTTTTGGTATTTTTTACTATTTTGGGTATATGGAGGGTCAAGGTCAATGTAACATGATCCCCAAATAGTTGGTGAATGGGATGGTTTATGGCATTGGGTTTTTCACATCGCATATGAGTTTGAATGGAAAATATGTATCCATAGGTCAGGAAGAACTGTTTATGCTGTTTGAAAAGGGGGATTAGAGCTTGGCTCTCAATCAAAACCACGAAGACCCGTGTTTTGCCACAACCATTGATGCTTTCACTCGTTTTATGGGTACAAGTAGAGGGTCAAGTGTAATGAAAACGCCCTAAACTCAGAGTCAACAACAAATTCAACTCCAAGGAAGTCAAACAGAAGTGGGAAATTTATTGGAATTCCACAATTTTCAATTTGAAAACGAAAAGTCGACAACTGGCAGTTTACGCTGGCCATTTGGGGGTTCTCAAGTGATCTCTTCAAGGCTTAGGTGACCTCCGGGCAGGTCCTATGTCGTTCTTGTGCTGCCCAAGATGGAGCTTTGGAGGTATGGTTCACCCGATAGAAAGAGTTGAAGACTTGGAAATGATGTGGCGTCATCTATGATTATTTACGACTTCCTGGAACATCTGGAACAACAAACTCGGGCTTCCAAGAAGTGGTAAACTACCGCGTTGTCAGATAGCAGTTTACCTCATTAGTCCCTTGCTTGAATATCCTGCCTACGCCACTACCAGAGGTATTGTTTTTGCAGTAGTCGACTTGATTATGTAAACGGGTCATATTTTGGACCGTGGGTTGAATGTTCTCACCTCATCTCACCTTTAGAAGTACAAACAAAATCCACACTATTTTGGCACCCTAAGATCTCCACAGTTGATGTTGCTGTGTCATGTTGTTGGTTATATATCACAAATTGATTACACATTGTTAAACTAATTGATAATTACACGTAAATTGAAACCAGCCATGATAATGCGTTGGCGTTGGTTCTATATCGATGTCTTAGTTATAAGTATCACCAAATGGTTGACTATTCCTTCATTTTTTAAACTCCACGCAGGAGTTGAAAATGAAAGCAGAGGAGGAGGGCCTGCTTTTGAGTCGCATCCTTGGCACATCAGCGGCCCATGGGTTTTTGGGGTCAGAGATTTTTGGGGTTGCACCCAGGGTTTCCTGTACCCTCTGGTAATTTAACATAACTATGGAAAATCACCATGTTTCATGGGAAAATTCAATATAAATGGTGATTTTCAATAGCTATGTTAGTTTACCAGAGGGTAGATGTTCACAATTAATCCATTATACATTGAAACCTCAGCATCTAGGGTTTCCCCAGTATAATCCCCACCAGAATCCAAGTATGGATCATATTAGATCCTCACAGACTCCCAAAAAAAGACCCTAGATTCCAGTGGGATTTTCTTGGTATTCCCCAGATTCCCTAATAGACCATAATATACCCCAGTAGACCCTAATAGGCATAAAAACCCTATTGAATCCCCATAGATTCCATTGATTGTCCAGATTTTCAACATCCAGGCGACCGCACCTTTGGTATGCTCAGTGACGTGCACGTTGGCAAGGGCGAGTTCTGTGCTCGCCTGGGTCGCAGGGCATGTGGGTGTCAGCTGGGATCCACAATTTAAACACCATCCGCAATTATCAATCATTTGGGACTACTATCTATATATATAATATATATATATATAATATATATATAATATATATAATATATATATATATATAATATATAATATATATATATATATATTATTATATATATATTATTATATATATATATTATTATATATTATATTATATCTATGTCTATAGCTATATCGTCTATAATATCGTCAATATATCATTTTGTATCTATCTATATCTATATCCATATCGATATATATATACACCTATACATATGTGTATATATATATACACATAGTATATATATATATATATTTATACACATGTATATTTAGAGTGGGAATGATTTCGATATATAACCCACTCCACAATTTTCCTTAGCTTACCGGGGATTGAGGATAGGGACTATGAATGAATCATCCCGTGCTGTTGAGATTTGTGGATAGCTCATTATGGGTCAATACCCCCCATCCAGCTGAAAAATGGGGAGTTTTTCCACCCCCATCGTGACCCACCAATGATCAATCCAGATTCATGAGGGTTTTTTTTCTTAACAACTTAAGCACCAGAAAATCGGGGCGAATCTCAAGAATCCCTGGGGCATCACGATGGTGGTTGAATCCCCATCATGGCCTTCACAGGGAGAGTATCTCCCTACATCAAAGTCCCAGACTAAGGTGTGCAATCCAGGTAACCTCGACAAGTTGAAGAGGATTATCTCCGTATCCCCTTGGGCGGATGATGATTGGAATTGTTATGAATTGTTTAAGACGGTTTACTGTAAATAAGTAATTAATAATTATCTAAATGGATATACGACATGATGTGCGATAATTGGATGCTTCAACACATTAAGTTGATATATGTTCTGTAAATACCCACAAGTGTGGGCAAATGTTCCAACATCTTTTTTTTGTGAGAAATACCATTCGGCACATTGCTTGGTCGACCCGAGTCGACTGTGCTGGAAACTCAGACCCGAGGCGTGAAGATTCCTGCTGACTTTTCAGCGTATACTGCGAGGAATCTTAGCCCAACAAAACTCCATGGCATTTGGATCCCGGGAAATCCCTGGAAATTCCATGGGAAAAGGTTGTGATTGAAACTCTGGTGAAAACAATGAATATAGTGACGAACAATTACTTAGAATCTTAGAACGTATATATTTTGGAAAAAAACACCTTGTTGTTCATTGGAGCTGGAAGGACGTTCTTAGTGTCACATTTAGAACATGAGAAGTTATATCACTTAGAACATGGTGGGAACCAATTCATCACTTAGAACATCTTAGAACGTACCCAAAATTCAACACTTAGAACGTACCCAATATAATTTAATGTATGTATACATATATATCATATGTTATTTATTCATACACATGCGACGGACAACTACTTGGAATGTTCTAAGTGTTGAATTGGCCCCTATGTTCTAAGCGTCGGGATGTTCTAAGTGTTGAAAATATGCCTATGTTCTAAGTGTTGATTTATGCCTACGTTCTAAGTATTAAAAAAACAAAAACAATTTGGAACAACAAATACGTTCTAAGTAATTGTCCGTCGTTATAGAGATGAACAATTCAAATCCGGGTGTTTTTTTTCCACGTAGACCGACAGACACGTTTTGATTCAGCTTTGTTGTGACCGAAGAAATGCGTACTGGTGCCAAGCAGCAGAAGGTAGAATTGTTAAAAAAAACAGGTTTCAGTCTTGAAAACTGCTCATAGAAAAATAGAAAAGCTATATGACCTACCTCCATACACAATGGGTGTGTTACCAAATTTTGTCAATCGTCTACAAGAAAAGCATTTCGACTACAGTACTACAGGTTCGGAGTCACGAGGAGCTACAAGGTGGTTTATAACCCAGTTGTGTTGGTTTATGTTGGTTTATGTTGGTTTATGTTGGTTTATAACCCCGTTGAAAACCAGCTCGTTATATCGCAATCATCCCACAGTTATAACTAACGGAGATATCCAGGTTCACCCGCAGCTTCTGGATGTCTTGCATTTGGCGGTGCCAAACTTGGACGACGGTGGGAATGTCACCATGAATTTGTTGGCCATGAAGAAATGCATTTGGGTATGTCTGAAAATGGAGTATACCCCCAATTATAGCCATTTAGTAGGGATAATGATTATTAACCATTGGGTGTAGGGGTACACTATTTTCAGACAAACCCATTTGTACATTATTAGTCATTATTGAGCACTTGGGGAAAAAAAAATGTGTTTATATAATGAGATTTTAGGGAAAACATGGTCTACAGCAACAATGTTCTGTTTGGTTGTCATTCCTGGTTGTCATTCTTATGACAACCAAACATAGCCGACCAGTCACCCCCATATCATGGTTCATCAAGGCCTGCCTTGCTTTACCAGAAAATGGCTATCTTTGGATGTAAAAATCTCCTATTCATATATGTAATGATGTAAAATTTAAGATAAATTTCAACCGCCCATACCCGTATTTCAAATTGTTCAAGGCAATGTAGAGGTGTTATATACATTTGTTTGAGAGCACAAAATGAATTGTAGACCTCACAACCACCTCACTCAAACAGACCTCACAACGACCTCACGCAAACAGATTGTTTACAGAGGAATTTGTGAATCATCCCAAAAATGAATCTTAAATGATATTGCCAGGCATTATTCTATCATATTCTATCCAATATTAAAAGTATTTGGAATTTGGATCCAATTTCATGATAACCAGTGCTCTGAACCATGAAACTCCGGTCCAAAGTTACGGATTCCCTTGGAGGATGGCCATCGAAAATCCCATGGAAAAAATGTCATAACTAGATCTTTATAGATGGTTTTCCATGGGTTTTCCCACTCTATAACATTATATAACACGATTTTCCCCAGCCCCAAAATCTCCATTTCATTTGAGTGCCCAGCCATGATGACCAAGGCGTTGTGCTTGGCGCACAAGGGTGACATGGCAAAGAGCTTGGCGCAGGCGACATGGCCGGGCCCAGTTGATGATGTTTTGACGCGGGGGTAAACTAACATAGATGGGGCTTTCCAAACACGGGGATACACGGGGTATCCCCAAAATGGTTGGTTTATCAGGAAAATCCTACTAAAATGGATGATTTGGATGATTTGGGGGTACCACTATTGTAGGAAACCTCCAGATGTGGAAAATGGCCCATTGATGGATGAATTACCTACTAAAATGCTGATTTTCCACATCTATGTTAGTTTGTCCCAGGGTCAGTGATGTATATTATATAATATTTATATATTATACATATATATCACATTCAAATATCATCAAGCACTAAACTTCAACTCTACACATTCGGTTGCGACAGGCTCGATACTCACACATGGCGTGTCTTCAAAGTAAGGGCCGCAACTCAATATGATGGCAAGCTAAGTATCAACGGCGGCTCTGCACTTCCCAGCAGGACCTGACATCTATGACCTCTTTGTCAGTGCCCTCGCAGGACTTGGCTGATTTTTTTGGACCAATGGAAATGGGAAATCATGGGGATTGGTTGATGAACTATGATCTTTTCGGGCTCCAATGTGGATATGCTTGGGATAGCGAAGGAACGTGGATGTCCTGATTCCATTTCTTTGTGAAACATAAGAAGGGTCGCCAAATCCATGTTTCAGAACCAATTTGTAAGGTATTGGTAAATGGTATGCCAAACCGGTGCGTGTTTTTTTCGCTAAAAAGAAGGATGTGATTCCCCATATGTTGGACATGCCTGTCAATCTTTCTGTTGCAGGAAATCCCCAAAGGGACCGAATACCTGGTGCTTCACAGCCGCGAACGGCGATATGGCATCAATCCAGAAAGGCTGCTGAACATCTCATGTCCGCTGGTGCTAGAAGGACAGCATGAGTCGGATAGCCAATCAACCATCTTTTGGGAACACACATGATATATAATTATAATTATATATATATAACAGAGAGTGGGACATACTGAAGTAACATGCAATAACTATCTGTTCAACAATACATAAATCTTTGGGTGTGTCTGAAAATTGAGTATACTCCCCGGGTATTTTCAGACAAAGCCGCGAGCTGCTGGTGCTACTTTCAACTCTTATGGCCTGGCAGTGTGTCCCCAAGTTATTCTGGTAGGTATCCCCATATGTGTTGGTACAAGTGTCAGCCAATGAAAATGAATTTCATGAATGAAGTAAGTGTGAGTAACCATATTTATAACTTAGTTATAACATGTTAAATGTTATAATCATATATTATAATCATGTTTTTTTTACCTTTTACCCCACAAATCGGGGGGGGGGCGAAAACGATCACTGACCGTGGCATGATCCTGCCAGCATCAGCAGTTCTTCAACGTTGAGTGTGGATGGAGGACCATTGGTGCTTGAAGTGCAGGAGCCAATGTGCGCCTGTGGTGTTTAGGTGTTTTCCTGTTGTTTTTAAATGACATGGCTGAAATACAGCGGTCCCTAAACAACAAGCACAGCAGATTAAGAGAAAGCGTAAAGAGATTTGCGAGGATGGACAACAAACCTGCTTGATTTAGGTTGGAGTTCGGTGCTTTGGATTAAGGGTATAATGCTGCAGTTGGGATATATAATAATTCACCATTACACTCAGTGTTTGAATAAGCAGCCAATCCTGGTAGAGGTGTGACCGGAATCCTTGGATACCCTCCAGTAGTCAAACATGGCTAGCTGGGAAATCCTCTAGCCAGCATCAGCTGAGACATGTTGAGCAGTTTTCGGTGCGCTTTGATGTCGCAGGACCATAGACGATTTTGGTGTGCACGTAAGTGCCTGAAGTGTTACAGTGATTGTGTGTTTGCACACTACAACGATTTGATCAGCAGGCATGTGTTTGCATGCAAGGTCACAGGATTACATCATTTGTTCATGTCAACATTTGCGGTCAGTCTCTTCGGATGACCAGTAATAAACATTGCGATGTGCTCGATGCTTTTCATGCAAGGTCATAGGATGATTTGTCAGCAAACCATGCATGCTAGGTGGTGCAAAATCGAATCTTCTGAGTTACACACAATTCAATAAAGTTGTGTCTTTCCTTTTTTTCCTTTATTTATGTTCTTTCTTTTTTTCTTTCTTCCTTCCTTTCTTCCTTTCTTCCTTCCCTACCTTCTTTGTTCCGCTCTCCTTCTTTCATTAATTTCATCTTCATCCTTATTTTCTGCATTCCCTCATTCGCTCATTCGCTCATTCGCTCTTTCATTCATTCATGCATTCATTCATTCACTCATTCATTCATTCATTCATCTGTCCATTCAGTCAGTCAGTCAGTCAGTCAGTCAGTCAGTCAGTTGCATTCAGCCATTCAGTCGTTGGTTTGTTCGTTCTTTCGTTCGTTCGTTTTTTTTTCCGCTCATGCATTCATGATTGTTTTTCTTTCTCGCTTTCTTTCTTTCTTTCGTTGAGCACCTCGTTAGACAACTTCACAATTCACAAAGATTTCCCATAGGTTTTTTTGCCCCCTATGGTCATTTCCTCTTTTCGAATTTTCCGCGCCGGCGCGGGCCAGGCTACCTGGTAATTTAGCAACATTTTTGTACTGGTTGGTGGTTTGGAATATGAATTGTATTTTTCCACTTATTGAGAATTTCATCATCCCAACTGACTATATAATATATATTTTTCAGAGGGATTCAAACCACTAACCAGTGTATGTTTATGAAATAAAAATATATAAACATGTCATAGTATTCCAAACATGGCGCCCTTGTCCCACTGATCACCATGATCACCCACTTGTGACGTGGTTTGGCCCGTGGGAGGAGATGCTTTTGCGTCCGGTGAAGGAGCGACAGGTCTTGCGCTGTGGAAAAGCCATGGTCAAAATCCCAGGAAAGATCGTGGTGATTTACGGAGGAACACATGGTGATTCAAATGTGGACTTACCCTGGGGTAAACAATGGGTAAACATACAAAAAACAGTGGAAGAACAAAACATGGTCTAACCGGTGAGGGGAAATGATCTACATTCAACAGGAAGGTACCTTGCTGTACTCAAACATGGCAATCAGCATTCGGGAAGACAATCGATTTGTATGGGGGATGTTCCAGCAATCCATGTTTGATTACTAGATGGTCCTGATGGTGTCTTGGCGCCAAAATAATTCGACAGAGAGATCACCACTGTCTGTGGTTTCCTTGGGTGCTGGATGCTGACTACTTGGAGATTTGTACCCCAAGATTGTGATGATTGTGCTGAAGTACCTTCCAGTTTACTGGGTTCCTCTAGGGTTTGTTTGAAAATGGGGGACCCCCCAATCAAGATAACGGAGATAATAAAGATATATCAAGATACTGTATATCCAGTGGTTAAAGAATCATCAGTTGTTCCCATTCAAACGGCCATTTCGCCCCTTTGGAATGTCCAACTTCGCGGATCAACGCGACTTTTGGAGAGCGCCAGGTTTTGTCAGCTGCAGCGACAAAGTCCACGGAGTTACTTGTCAGAAACTGTTGTTTGTTGGATGTTCACTTGCATGGACACATGTACCTTTAGACTTACAGCAATGTAATGCAATTTGCACATATGTGTACATAAAAAATGGCCGACACAATTCAGACATGCCCAAAGTGTCTATATTTCACCCTTGTCACGGGTAATTACTTTCCGGATAAAAGTACCTGACCTGGGTTTTAACTTTGGGTTTAAACTTCAATACATGTTTTTTCAACAATCCACATCCGACATTTGAATCGCAGTCATTGTTGCACTGATTTCTGGGTCATGACTCTTAGTGACCAGTTTAACCCATCGTTCTGAGCCAGCAGAAATGTAGGTCAGAAGTCCCCAGTTTATACGAGATGCATTGGTCACCATCATCATCGGGAAGGTGGGTTTTCGGATGGCCAAGATGGCCATGGCGATTTTCCTGCTGAGTGTTGAAAAGCCACTGTTGGTTGATGAGTGCGGGGATTATACTAGCCGTTACTAGAAAATGTATTGGAGATTGTCATGATCCATGATGGGAATCCGGGAATCCTGTTCTTGAGACTTTTGAACACTGCCGCTGCTGAGCAGATATATTTTTTTGTTTAAGACTGTTTGTGGACATTCCATTGCATTCCCAAGCTGCCATGAGCTGAGAGTTTCTGGTAGGACTTTCCAGGAAGAAGGCTGCTAGCTCAGTTGAAATGACACCAGTACTCTGCCAACTGGATCGTTCATGTTTCTGTTGGCTTGGTGGTTCTTAATGTCGTTTGCCTCCTTTGGCATAATGCCTGCGCCTGTTATAAAGGATCCCATTCCCAACAGTAGTAGGCTCTCCTACATCCCCAAGGTGGCCGCTGGCTCCTGCTATGTCCAGGGGATCTGGAACTTGCACAAGGCAATTTTCGGAATTCACGCATGGCTTTGATAGGGACTGTAGGGGAGTTGGGTCCGACGATTTCTGGTATCAACAAACCATTTTATAGATGTTAATGGGATATAATGACAATATGTAATGTAATATATACCTGCACCCTCATGTGGATGCCAAATTATTGCCTTTACTGGAAAAATTGGTTTTGGATATTGGCGCATGTTTCCAGGGGAGCAGCGGCAATTTCTGTGTTTGCTCAAGTGGTGGGC
>Ga0126342_10021928_pt1 | contig 10599 bp, 11 predicted proteins | sample Cyp1metagenome_FD_92528 | JGI IMG/M metagenome (GOLD analysis project Ga0126342, IMG submission 92528) | Coral microbial communities from Lord Howe Island, Old Settlement Bay, Australia - Cyphastrea 1 metagenome | ecosystem: Host-associated > Invertebrates > Cnidaria > Coral ...
TGCAAGGATATACACAGAGATATATAAAAGGTTGGAAAGTTTGTTGGAAGCCTCTTAGATATGAAGTAAGTTCCATGTGATGAAGTTCATGCGAAGCAGACCCCGAAGCATACCCCCGAAGCATACCCCCTAGACAAACCTTCCAGTGGGGATACGGTACGGTATTTCCAGACGAACCCATATATACATACATATATATATAATAGACATGTATAATATGTATATAATATAACCATCCTGATGTAGATAGAATATGGATCTTGCGAAGATATTGGCATTTTAGCAGTGCTTTTGAGGAAAAACACATATATAACATCTATAGTTTCTCATATCTGGGTATTTAGTCGGCCAAGACTTGGGTCGCAAGCTGAGCGGCTTTGCCTCTATTCATGATATCCCTGAGGCATGTGCTGCCTCATAGTTGACGAATGCGAGATTTATGGTGGCTTCATCTGCAAAAATGGTAATCAATGATGTATCATTATCATCAATTTATGTAACCTAGTTGAGTTGGTTTAGGACACTGAAACAACTAGGGTTTATGGTACTTGTAAATATCTCCATGCTTAAGGGATGTTTTTAAACAACTGAAAAGGGCACTGCCGATTGTAGTATGAATTGATGACTATCCTGGGGGTGACCGCCCAATTGATAGTAGTCAGTGTCTGCTAATCAGGGGGTGACTCAGTGACATTACACAAGAATAGCCTCCAGTAATCAATCATGGCAATTTTATTTCGTGTTCAATTTACGTTTTGTTTACTGAAAAACATGTCAACTGCTCAAGGGCTTCTCCAACCTTCCATGGATAGTTTACCAGCCACAAGAGGAAAAACTTGGGTTATTCAGCCATACCTCACCTCTTTACTTGAACCAAGGGGCAACCTTGTGCCAGGATATTTGTATCCTCGTTTTGAGTCCAAACACCACGATTGATCCAGTAGATTCAGTAGATCAACAGGAACTTCAGTCGTACTCGTATTGGACAATTTATTCTGGTACAGGGCAAGGGCAAAAGGAACCACATGGTGGGGGAGCGCCGCATATTGTTTCAATCCACAATAGCTTTGATTACATGTGTACACAACGGGTCCATTCCCCAGCGGTTGCGAAACGGTGGACACACCTACCATTCAAATAGACTGATCATCCTATAGTTAGACAATGTCAGGCAACCAGTCACCAACCAAGATCTACTGCAAAGTATGCTTTGGATCCTTCTGGCTCTTCCATTCTTGACAAACCATGCGTTTACGTCTTCGCTGTGGGAACCTGCAATGCATGGTCCGATGTAGATGTAACATAAGAGAAACTAGACACAGGCAAGACGCGGCTGCCAACACTTCTGAACCCATTTTTACGGCAAGATGCTGAGTCAACCGACTGGATGCAAAAATGGTGGTATATTCTCACCAGCTGCAAGCGTTGATTTTTTGGATGGCACCTGCGATTGGCCATGTCAAGGTGTTGCCACTGGGCTACTGGGCGCTGTTAGCCATTTAGGCGCGGCCAAGGGCTGCTGAAGGCCTTGGTACCACGCTGGCGTTTGCTTCTCAGGCTCTGCGCCCTCACCTAGCAGATCGCTCCGCCAGGCAGCCGACGTTTATTTTTTTCGCGTGGGTTTGAAGGGCGCGCCCCAGAGACTATAATGAACAGACCATGGTCCCACAGTCATCACCATTTAAGCCTCCAAACAGCCATCAGGCACTTTCATCGCATTAAGCAGCATGCCCAATGCATTTTCACCTGGTTTCACCTTAATTGAACACTGAACCCCGCCTAGTATCGTAACCGTACCGACTTTTTGAAGAACATCTCTGTATCAGTTCAACTGGTTAACACGGTTCCCTTGATGGATCATATTCACAATCTTCTGTGGTTGGCGCGCTCTAGTTTTGGTCGAATTAACCTTATTTCATGAATTATCTTACGTTTATGATTTTCCTTACCATTTGCTTAGGTGTAGATCCACGCTGCTGAGGTTTGATTCCCCTCGTTTGATGGTATCATCTATAATTCCAAATTCCAGTGTGCATATAATCACGTTCGCTTTTGTTCAGTGATCATGTGATCAGGTGAGGTGAGTTCGGTTCTCTGGGCAACTTTCACTGAACTTGGTTATTGGGTGTTTTTTTTGGCAGTGCCAGCAAAACATCTCATGAGATCGCGTGCAGTTCTTGAACGTTTCCGAACGTCAGGAAATGCACCGCCTTGTCAATGTTTTTCGGTTTCTTTTTGTGTTCCAAAAGGACACAGGGACAAACCTCGTTGATCGAACTAGCCACTGGAGCCGGTTCCTACAGACGGGTCACATTATACAGTGACATAGCCTGCAAAAGACCCCAGGGTTTTACACTTCTGACAAGAAAGTGAATGTCACGGGTGTGGGGAATCTGCGCGTGGGTTCTTTGAGGCAAATGATTCCACATGCTCCATTTTCAATCCCAAACCTCCATGTTTAGATGAAGACCCCTTTGTTCCTGGTTTATGCCCGCATTTGTGATGCTGCATAAACTTACTGAATGTGTATTTTTGTACTGCGCATTTTATGGCTACTATAAACAGTGATAAACATTGACCTATACAAACCTACAAAATGAAACGCAGGGAATCTAATGTTTTGAATAGAGCAGAGGCTAAATTCTTATTATGAAGGCATTATGGTTGGTTTTATGCCCCAAGTATCCTTATTTTTGTTGGTAGTTCGATTATTTGTTTGAAAACGCAAAACAATTTTAACATTCCACAATATAATGCAATATCCCAATAAAATCATTATTGGGTGATATCCAGTACATGATGGCATTTCACAAAAGAATGGATATCAATCCTACTATAATGAAATATTCCAACATTTCACATGTATTATTGTTATATCACACTATATCCAAATATATATATATATATATCCCATTTTAACATTCCACGGTATCCCATTAGATCATTTTTTCGTTGTCATTTCCTGGATTTATCACATGAGTTCCAGTCATCCTGCTGCAGGTGCCACCGCCGTTGGGCACCTCAACCCGGCTTATGGCTGGCCCGGCTGACCTTCGACGGGGTTCCTAAAATAGCACCCCAAATCATCCAAAATGAGACTTTTGTAGTATTGAAACCCTTGGTTTGGGATACCATTTTAGGAGACCTCCATTTAAGTGTGTGATGTATTGTTTAACAAATGAGTTCTGACCATTGATGTTTTCCTCATCTACAGTCTACAGTTCTCCACCTGCAAAAGGGTAGATCCAGGAATGCACACCTGAAAAAGAGAATCGGTTTCTATCACATGTACAGTCCGTTTGGTGAATGAGTTTTTTTCAACACGGTGGGAACGGGAACGCCATAGTGTACTTCAAAAACCATTTTTTTTTAATCCTGAACTCCCAGGCAATCGCAATCAAGGCTGGGTTGTGTCCAATGGTTTTCACGGCTATCAGTGCCTTCATGGAGGAGATATTGCGCGCGGTGCCGTGATGCCATCAACTCCACGGTTGCTCTTGATGCAACTCATGTGATGAGATCTTGAAAGTCCTTGGCAAACCCAAAGGGAAGCCTGAATAGAAGGCAGGGAAGAATGCCCCGTTCCTCTTTGGAGAGAGGATGTGTGAGGTTTATGCAGATTGGGAGAACTATGGCAAGATTGTTGCGACATGCAGCCATGTAGCCATGTTGGTTCTTATGCATGGGCAAAGGCAACAGCAAATAAACAGTTGGATTAGTACTTTCTAGTGAACCCACAACAGGTTCCTGTAACTCATAGGGATTGCTATTGACAGGTGTTTACTGGAACCCTGTGGATCCTTGCGAGTGTGGGAACCCCACCATGGATGTTCAACAATGTTCGTCTATTTGATACCCTTTGGAGTAGAGTACATGGCACCTGAAAACAAACACTGGTTGGTGGTTTGGGACATTTTCTATTTTTCCATGTATTGGGAATAGTAATCCCAACTGATTTTCATATTTTCAGAGGGGTGTATACCACCAACCAGAACTCATTTGGCTGACACAGCCGAGGCTTCTGAGCGATATCTCACTGGGAAGTGCATCCACGTCGAGGCACTCCCTGAGATGATGTCGACAGATCTGCAGATCACCCCGCTCATTGCCATACATGTACGGTATGTGAATACATGGTATGTGCTCACATGGAATATCTGGTGTATATATATATATATTTATTTATTTATATCATATATCATATATACATATATCTACATATATATACATACATATATACACATATGTGTGTGACATATGTGCATATTCTATCAATAGTACACATATATGCATTCCTACATGCATACGTCCAGGCACATCTTCCTGTCGTGACAGGCCTGGCGCAAGTGGTCCACCACCCGTACGCTTGTCTTCGGGGGAGGCGCTGTGAAAATGTCGGGTTCCGGGAGTCCTGGGGGTTCCGGTCCTTGTTTGTGAGTTTTAAATGATTCAACTGGAAGTATAGTAAATCAAACATGTCAATACTAATGAACATCATTTATAGATTTATAGCCATGTATAATTGGTGTTTAAAACTGGTGTCTCTAGATACAACATGGGATTCTGAGGTTTTTTAGTGGCGAGCCGTAGCTGTTGATGATTTCATGTCTTGTGTTTAAGAATTACCCTCCAATAAAACGAGTAAAACCTGAGAATGTAAAATATCATAAACATATCATAAGATATCATAAAATGACAATTATGATTTTCTAGATGAACTTCTGATTTCTTGGTTCCTGACATTCCCAGGGTCCGAGTCATCAGCGGAACTTAGTCCCATGGGATCTCATGGTTCTGCGTCCCACCATGGTTGGGCAACGTTTATCAATGATGAAAATACAAACAGTGGATGGGAGAAATCCTGCACCAGTTGATAGATGGTTTATCCGTTTATCCCATTATTTTTAGGGTTTCAACCATCCAAGTTGGTGCAGGAGTTCTTCCATCCACAGTATGGGGTATGATTCGCCACACAAAAAAAAGAAGTGCAACTTCTCCTATCACGGGGGCAACATTCAATTTCCACAGCCATCCTTGAGCAAAGTATTTCTCATTTGAGCTTCAAAAGCCTTGCTGCTTGATGATTATTGGGTGTTTTTCCACCCAACACATTGGGTAGTATCACAATCCAAAGGAGAAATCAGATTGAACAACCAGTATATAAGGACGACAGAAGGTTTTGAACACTGATATATAATTTGATTTTGTTGTTCACCGATTTTGATCCGTGCCAATTTGGATATCCCTCTTGAGGCCAGAGATGAGCCTGTCATGTTCTTCCTATGGCAAGACACAATAGCAACATGTGACAACCTGTGTATGGCCCTGGCAAATTTTGCGCTAGCTTTCAAGAATTTCCAACAAAGATCAAGTTACCAAAGATCAGGCAACAAAGTACGTTCATTATTCCATGATATTCCATGTCCAACCTTTGAATCCACAGCGCGCCAAAAAATGTATCCCAATGCCCAGGGTGCTTCGAGTGGGTCGCACAGAGTTGGAAGTCCCAGTCTGGCGATCTGGCCATCGAGGGACGATGTGTCCTGGTGAACTCATCATTTTGCTGCTGAAAAAAACACGTCATCTTACAGATGAACTATGTTCATAATGATTCTAATGACTGCTTGGTGGTTTCAAACATGGCTTGAGTTTTTTCCATCATATATGGGATGTCATCCTTCCCATTGACATTGACTAGTATTTTTCAAGATGGTTATTGCACCACCAACCAGATGATGATTAGTATACATTTTGCGAATGTGAAGATTTTGTCAAGTTTTATCAAGTGGCAGTGTGTCAAAACCTTGTACCCCTGGTGAACATCAAAATAGCTGGTAAATGGATGTTCATCCCATTAAAAATGGTATTAATAGGTATTGATCCATGCCCAAGTCTCTATTTCTGCTGAACTCACATTTCTATTGGTGAAATCGGTGAAGTCTCAGGGAATCCCTGCTGTGGTACGAGCTCGGCCGCTGGCGCGGAGCTGGTTGGTGCGCAGGGCGAGGGGAGAGCAGCCCTGGGCCGAGGGAAGTGGCATTAGGTCGGGTGAACCATCGAAGAATCTGGTGATTTCAGAGAGATGACCTCGGATGAACCTTCAGAAATTAGGATTGACATCAACATCTTAAGATGGATGGATCATGATTTTCATTTTTTTCCAATGTAGGGCCACCTAAGCTTTGTTGGTTTGTTTTACAAACCCCATAAATGTTATAGTTATAAGTATCATAAACTATAGTTATTGGAATTATAAACCAACTGAGCTATCTTTTTTGGGGGGGTCCCCACTTTGTAGGGATTGACCTTCCAAGCCATGAGGATTGGACCATTGTTACAATGGTGATATCATGGGGATGTGATGGGATGTGTTTACACCATCCGGTGAGGGTCAAGACATGGATAGCTGGGAATCCTCAAGTTTTTATCTGCTTGGTGGTTTGGAACATGAATTTTATAACTTTCCAGAAACAGTTGGGAATTTCATCATTGAATTTGATTTTTCCATTCAGTTGGGAATTTCATTATTCTTTTTTTCCAGAAACAGTTGGGAATGGAAAATCATCCCAACTGACGAACTCACTCCATGATTTCTTGGAATGGGGTAGGTTGAAACCACCAACCAGAAATGGATGTTGCTTGGAAAATCATCTACACATGGAGATGTTTCTTCGAAATTTGGCATGTGTAAAAATTACCGGTGCTCAATCATGGTGAGCCATGTGCAAATTATATAAGCGGAAACTGGGATACTATGGGATATAGACCCAATATGATAAGAGTATTGGATGCCGGCTTGCAACAGAGGGGGTTGAACATCCATTGATGGGTAGCTGAGTATCGTAAACTGCATGGCGAGGGTATAGATTTGAGCATATCAGCTGCAAAAAAACGTTGAAGCAGCTATCCTTGGGATATCTTGGGATTCTACCATCAAACGATCGGAAGACCGAGTGGTAAAAGGCAGGTGATCTCAACCCAACTTGGGCGATGTGACCACTGATTGTAGTCTAGGCAGCAACAACATACTATCTAGCTGCAAAGCCAAAAACACAAAAAAATCTGGTCATTGTGGGAAAAAGCCGTAATGAACATTTTTTTGGTAAAATATTGTTTTTACCCGTAATGACCAAAAAAAATGTTCAAATCAAAAGAACATTGCAGTCCTACACGTAGCAAAACCGTATTTTTCAACATTTTGTTGAAAAAAAGCCGTAAAAAACCGTAGCAGCTCTCACACAAGCCTACCCGCAGCAAAACCGTACTTTTTCGACATTTTGTTGAAAAAAGGCCGTAAAAAGCCGTAGCAACTCTCACAGAAGTGGCTCCAGACGATCAAAGCTGTAATGACAAAAAAAAATGGTGAAGGCCGTTTGACCAAACAAAAATGGGATTATGGCTTTCCAGGTAGATATAGAAATCAGGAATTGACAGTAATGATGGTCTAAAGCATAAACGTGGGAATTCAGAATTTTGTTTGCTTGCCATCAATATATCCCAGTATTGTACATCCGAACTGTTTCGGTCAATTCACTTCTTGTTGGTGAAGTTGTTATTTCGTTGTTCGAGTGAAAACTCCCAATTGTGTTGCCAAACTCCGAATATTTTCTTGCTCAACATTGATTTCTAGTTGTCGAAATCCCAATTTGTTCCTACTGAAATCACTCATACTGGGGTTTCACATGGTTTCACATGGTTTCACAACCATTTTCATTCCGGTTTTCTTAAGGCGAGACGACCCAATAGGGGGAGAAGCTTCCGACCGTTCCGACCCTTCGGCGCAGGAAGATCAGGGTCGACAGGTTGATGTGGTGCCTGCGAGGTGTGAAGTGGAGAACTGGAAGGGGCTCAGGGGTGCTCCAAGTGATGATGTTGATGATGTTGATGATGATGATGATGATGAATATGATGATGATGACGATGACGACGACTACGACGACGACGACGTGATAATAAAGATGATGGGATAATCTGTAACAATGATGATCACAATAATAATCATCATAATCATAATGATAATATGATCATAAGGTAACAATAGTGCTGCTTATGGGATAATAATCCTTTGGGATGGTACTGATGGGATGCGAGTAAAGGAGGAGGATGATGATCATAATGATGATGTATAGGATGGGAGGATATCTTACCATCATCATAATTATTACCCCATCATAGTGAGGATGATGTATAATCATTGTAACAATGATGGGATGATAGTAAATACATGTAAATATTTATGCCATACCGTATGATAATACCATAATAGGATCGGATGGTTCAATAATAGGATGATGGGATAATATGGTGCAATATTAGTACAATAGAATAGAAACCTTTGATACTGTGGTACAAGAGTCACTGGAGTGATGGTGAATTCAGCTCTAATTAGTGAACTATTATAACATATCCAGATGATTTTTGAATATCATGCCAACTAGTTAGAACTTGAGGCTACCAACTAAGTAGAATAAGTTCAACAAGTTCACTTTCAGTACTTCAGCTACCCTACGGTTCAAGTCAGTGTGATATCACGGGAATTTGTCTGCCCCGTCTTTCCGGTCGAATTCGGCACAGTGCGTGAGAATTTCCTGGGTGAAATCGTGGCGAAATCTACCCATTGTTTCTTTTAAACAGGGTTACTCCAACTTTTTTTTTGCGTGAATCATAGCCCATCATAGGTTGATAACTGGCAACAAACTGTGGTTTATGGATGTTTATGGTAGATATATCTGTGGATGCTGTGGTTTATAAACCAACCTGCAACAGCGGGACCTACCTCATAGTGGAAAATATTGGTAGTTTTACCTCCGTATCTGCCCATTCCGTATCTACCCATTCGTGGAGACTTAACTTGTAATGTAAAGCTTGGAATTCTACCAATAAAACAACTATTGTCATAAACCGCAGATCTAGGTCTGAATGATTGTGATTGAAAACTGCATTTTCATTCTCGCCAGGATGAACTTGGATTTGAGCCATAAAACTCAGAATTTTAGCCAATAATTGACGGCGATCGACCTTGTATGAAACGACCACAACGTATGAAAGCAACGGTCAAACACAAGTAAGCAAGATGGTATTACAGGTATGATAAACCACACTGTGCAATCGGAACTTATCAATACGTCTGAACCATGGGTTTCCGTTCCCAGTAATTCAACATGTCTAGTGATTCAAAGCCTACCTGTACTCAGCAAAATTGGAACGTCGCAACGTGCCAGATATCTCGATCCGGGCTTCCGGAGCAGGGGAAGCTCAGAGGGCTAAGCTCGGCAGGGAATCAACTGGGAGTACTTAGCTCGGCACTTGGGGCCCCCAAAAAAGAACAGGTCGGACAGAAGATGCGGTAAGGGACCCCTAAATCCAGTGGATAATGATCATTTCCCCTAATAAAAATAGCCAAATGGTTCGAAAATGGTTTTGTCACCAGTTATTAGTTGGACATACTGGTATCAACCCGAGCCCCAAACCATTAATCCTAACTTGACATCAGGCGAGTCTTCCATGTCACGGATGCAGTGATGAAGTGTTCATTAATGCTGGTCGGATAATGTCGGATACACATTTTTCACCTGTAATATACTTTGATATTACTTTGATAATCATTCCCATCTATAATACACCCAACAAAAATTACACGTGATAAGTGTGCTTCGTTTCAAAATATGCCAATGAAAGGTACAATGGTACCATCGATTGCAAATCGCAAAGCTCAGCTTGAATCCGTCCAGATAGTCGCCCAAACATGAAAGAACATCAAAATCCTACTTGGTTTCAGAGACATTTTGCAGGAATCCTCATATTTGATGGTAAAAGTACATAAAAATAAACATATAAAAAAAAACACACATCCTTTCCAGTTCCGATGTTCCTTCTAACTATCCCTTGAAAACAAGACGTTCCGTTCCATGTTCCTCAGGCGAACGGAACGCGGAGGTGCCATGGCATCCATGGGGTGAATCCCACATCTGAAGTCAGAATCTGAAGTCATGGAAATCCTCATTTTGACCTTATCATTGATGTTTTAAAATTCTATAAACATTCAGTTTGATACTTGATGATGGTCTATTCAGGTTGAGATTTGATGATAATTGATGACTAAACATTCATTGATGATGGTTTTGCGAAAGAGAAAAATCTTTGTTTATTGAAGCTGATCTTCCCATTATCTGAACTCCCGGGACGGTGATCCAAGACAACCTTTTTTTTTGTTTTCCATACATTCGGAAGAATACTCCCAACTGACGAACTCATATTTTTCAGAGGGGTAGGCTCAACCACCAACCAGGTACTATATCACCATTCATGATTACTATATTACCATTGATACTACCATTGATATCTCCATTGATATTACCATTGATATTACCATTGATATTACCATTGATACTACCATTGATATCGCCATTGATATTACCATTGATATTACCATTGATACTACCATTGATACTACCATTGATATTACCATTGATATCGCCATTGATATTACCATTGATATTACCATTGATACTACCATTGATATCGCCATTGATATTACCATTGATATTACCATTGATACTACCATTGATATCGCCATTGATATTACCATTGATATTACCA
>Ga0126342_10021929_pt1 | contig 10598 bp, 9 predicted proteins | sample Cyp1metagenome_FD_92528 | JGI IMG/M metagenome (GOLD analysis project Ga0126342, IMG submission 92528) | Coral microbial communities from Lord Howe Island, Old Settlement Bay, Australia - Cyphastrea 1 metagenome | ecosystem: Host-associated > Invertebrates > Cnidaria > Coral ...
ATCATCAGATCATCAGATCATCAGATCATCAGATCATCAGATCATCAGATCATCATCATCATCACCATCACCATCACCACCATCATCGTATCATCGTATCATCCTATCATCGTATCATCGTATCATCAGATCATCACATCATCACATCATCAGATCATCAGATCATCAGATCATCAGATCATCAGATCATCAGATCATCAGATCATCAGATCATCAAATCATCAGATCATCAGATCATCAGATCATCAAATCATCAAATCATCAGATCATCAGATCATCAGATCATCAGATCATCAGATCATCAGATCATCATCATCAGATCATCATCATCAGATCATCATCATCAGATCATCATCATCATCCTCATCCTCATCATCATCCTCATCATCATCAATTTTCATCCTCAAAGATTGTGACCCTTCGCCTTCAGCGAGGACGTGGTCGTAAAGTCTGGTGATGTCTCGGGCAGAATGCAGTGACCTCCAGGGCAGAACTGTTGGCTACCCATCACGGCGCCATAACCTGGGGATATCATGGGGGTACACCCTCTGCTAAACTAACCTACCAGTACCCATCATGTTTCCCAGATTGTGTTTCCATGTGTTTTCCAAATCTTCCCAAATGAATCCTTAAATGATCCCAGGTTGGGGCCGGTGAACTGTGGTGCCTGCAGCGTGTTGGCTGCTGGAGAGCATCACCAACTCATCTCCTTCCTTAGTTTAGTCCATAGCTTTACCACCAACGGTCTCAGCAGCACCAGGAATTTGGTGCTGGACATGCTCAGAGCCATTGTTTTTTCACAGCCAGGACATCAACGTCAGGGATGCGCTTTCATGAATTTGGGCTGTTTCGGTCAAGTCTCTTCCAGGTGATGACTGGGTGCCTTCATCTTGTTCGCATCATCTCCCATAGAACTTGGAGTCTTGACCCCACAGACCGCCGCATCGGGGAAGAAGCGATAGATGTCCTGAACGACTTGAAGCTGCAGCTGTGTTGGGAAAGTTCTACGCATTATCACATGTAGATATCACATGTATAGTACACAAATACTTCTATATAGATTTTTATACATTGTCTATATATACATAGTATGTATATATATAATGTATCTAGTCCTCACCCAAACATCCAAACGAGACACAACAGGACCATCTACCGGCGCCCCGGCGCCTTTACGGGATAGCCATAGAGCGCAGGAGGTGCCTTGACCAAAAACAGCTGCGACACTTTGGATCCCGAGCCTCGGGGTCGGAGATGGAGTGGCCAGCGACTGTGTAAATCACTGCAGTATAGAATTATCATGAATATAAATGATATATATATAATGTAATGCCTGAATTTAATTGAATTTAGTATAATATACGTATATATACAGACACACACTCTTTTAATGTTTTTCTTGTTAGATGTACTATGTTTTAATATTTTTAATATGGTTCACTCACACAAATGGGGAGTAAGAACAAATTCGATCCAAAGAATCGGCCTGAGGAGGATTAAGGGGGAAAGTATCCGTGTTTCACACTTGTTCGACTTGTTGATACATGTTCTGTTTCTGGGCGATTCTACATAGTTGCAGTATGTTGCAGTCACAAGCTGACAAATCATCCAGCCTGTCCCAATAAAAAAACACACCGCACTATGACATGAGCTGAATATCTTTCAAAGAGTTAATGCAAGGGTCCAAGAGATGTCCTTCCAATTTCCCAAAATCCTCAAAAATCCTCAAATTTCGTGCTGTCATGTGCTGCCTCTGTTGACGTTTCAATGGCGGTTGCCGAGTTCACTGTTGCGTTCACCGAGCGACGTGTGTTTGAGGTCGACATCCGTAGCCAAGCAAAGCCCACAGATGGCACCAGGGCACGTAGTGCCACCATGTGATGCACCTGGGCAAGAACTTCCTGGGTATCTGGATTTGGCGGAAGATATTGCCATTAAATGGGCTAAACATAGCTAAACGATCTATCTATCTATCTATCTATCCATTCTATTCTATTCTATTATATTCTATCCTTTCTATCTATCCTATCTATTCTATTCTATTCTATTCTATCCTATCCTATCTATCTATCTATCTATCTCAGGGGCAGCCAGCACAAACTCATCCGAGGAACCGCGTGTCTTGCAACGATGCCCTGTGCTGCTGGCAAAATCTGCCGCACCACGCGAGCACTTTCTCGGCTGTGCATTTCCTGAAAAGCAACCAGCTGGGCGAGGTTTCCCACAAATGGATATACTCAAGCAGAGTATGGTATGTATAGTGAAGGTGCATGTGATCTGAGGGCAAAGGCGAGGAACATCTTCTACAGAATACTAGTACTGTGCACGCCGAAACTGAATCGCGTACTGTCATCACATCTGCCTGGGAATCCTGGCTAATTTTGATCGCTGAAAAGCCGTGGTCTGACCAGTAACCAGTATCCAAAAGCAATCCATAGCACCAAGCATCAACAGCGAAGTCTCACAATCATTTCGTTGTTTTTTTTACATATCCATCTGTCGGCATTGCAGGATTGAACCTGACATCAAAGAACTAAAGTCGGACAAACCCTGACAAAGCCAACAGGAGATTCTCCCAAAATCTTGCGGCTGAAGTTCCGCCCAAACATCAGCCTTTATGGCTTCCGGCAAAGCGCCAAGGGCCAGTAGAGTTCGAATTGCCTCCAATTCGCAGTGGAAACATCGTTGCAGCATCTGTTGCGGCAAACTGGCGGATTCAACATGATGAAACCATATTACCCTCTGGTAAACATACAAAAAACTATGGAAAATCACCATTTTCAATGGGTAAATCACCTATAACTGGCCATTTTCAATAGCTATTTTGACATAACCAGAGGGTACGTTCCCTTTTTTGCAGTTCTTTAATAAGGGCCATTTTGAGAGCCACGGTCCACTGACACCACGCTCCCACTAGCCTCATGATCCGAACTACTGTCGGTCTCAGCCGAACACATGCAGAGGATATGTTCCGCAGCACTGGCACAAACCTGGCGGTTGTTTCTCAGACCGGGAAGCGACTCAAAAGCCAATACTGGTGGTAAAAAGGTGGTCCTACATAACATCCCAACATATCCCAACATAACCCAACATATCCCAACATATCCCAACTGCTCCTAGTGAACTGTGGACTTCCTTGACCACCAAATCTTGATTGCAGCATCCAACACATGGAATCTGTAGATATCTGCAACCACTTCAAAGAACCCCTCTACCAGAGAGGCCTCAGCTCTGAATCCCACCTTCATCAGCTCAATGCGATGCGATTTGCAGCCTTCTCGATATGAGACGCAGTACAAGCGCTTGTAGGCACCTCATTATGTGGTTGGAGAATAGAACCTTCGACAAATAAAAACAAACCAAAAATATCTGGAAATAAGTGAACATTGAAACAAACGGGTGAAACCAACAAAATCGATCAACATCGTTTTGACACATCGTTCCGTTTTGGGGTTCAGCCGGTCCAGCTTGTCTCCCCCCAGCATCACCAGCCTTGTGGATCCTGGGTGCGAAAATGCAAACGCAGTTGTGCCTGCATCTCACGCACCGGGCGCTCCGCCAAAACCACCTCAGAAACTGTTGAATCCCCAGTGGCTTGAATTCATGTCATGTCAAATCACCACCAGCAAGGCTAACGTTTTTAAGGAAATTCATCTGTGTCTTGAGTTCATATTTCATCATATTTCTGTACTTCCATGTTCATCAAGGTGTCAATCTGTTTACATATGTATAGGTCTCAATTTGTGTGTGTGTGAACATGGTTCTCTAGCACCCGGAACATCCTGGGACATGTACAGTAACATGGCCAGAACTGAATGATTCAAATATTCAACTTGACGATTCATGACACCAACAACAGAACAGATCTCAGCACCGCACACCAAATTTCAAGACTGCTGAACCAAATTCAACTTTCCAGTAATTCAATCTACTGCTTGTTCTGGAAACAACAAGCAAAATCTGTCTTTGTTTTTGGGTGTGTCAAATCGCTCAATCCAGCGCTATCATTGATCATGAACTTTTGAAACTTCTGAATTTTGGTATGTCTTAAAATCGGAAACCTCAAAACCTATACACACCTATGCTAATATTATTTTCCCCAAACTTTCCCATGTTCGTCTCACCTTGAAGCCAAGCTTCGATCCGCCGCCGCCGACGGCAGCAAGAGCAGCATGAAGTGCTACCCTCCTCCGTCTGTAGGGCGGCCAACCTGAGGCGATATCCCACATATATTTATCTGGATCTATCTATATCATACATCTATATCATGATACAAATATTGCATGGATGTCATGACCATATCAAGTAGATGTCATGTTTACTATTTTTGCATCTAATCATATATATATACATGCTTATATAAATACATGATATGCATATGATACACATATTATCAGCGTCCACATCTGCGAACACGTCTTTGCTCCAAGCAGCAGCTCCTCGAGGAGGAAAATGGTCTTGTCCTCGAGCTACGGAGATTAGATGTTGATCTGTGTTGAATTTGGCCGGTTTAATACGGTCTCATGCATCATGAACAGTCACATCATTTCACTATCCATACAAAGCCGTCTTAGTGACTGAAGCCCTTGCAAGTCACCTTATTGGCATAAACATCCGTTCAACAACGTGTCAACTTTGAATCTCAAGAAATCGTCAACATGATAATTTTCATGCGGAACACAGTTTTCTAAGCCCATGAAGTTCCAAATTTCGAGACAACCCTCAAAAAATCCATGTATATAGATATTTGTTATGCAGATAATCATAACTTATAACATTACGATATATTATTCATACCTAATATCTATAATTATATATATATATAATTTCACCATCTTATATTATATATAGTCATATAGCAATCTATATAGATAAGTTTCCTATGTCCACAACACCAAGGAGTTCTCCGGACATCTCTGAGGCCCTGACACCCCAACCCAGGATCAACCAATGGCCATGGGCCTCGACCCTGCTATACCTCACCTGCCATGGGGCAGGAGGTTTTTGGAGGTTTTCAGATGTCCACCTGAAAATGTGCCTTTAAGAGCCATCAAAAAATCACAGATGTATGATCTGAGATTACAAACAGGACCCCTCTGCCACATTCGTGTACAAGAATATCAATATACTCTAGTCACATGGCTTTGTGAACGTAGGGCACCCTGCAACATTCCAAATGCTTGATCATCCTCTTCCCAATTAAATCCCATATGTTAAGGGATTTCCCAATTTTTTTCCCTATTTTCAATCCAAGATTTTCAAAGATTTTCCCTACCAAATGCAATATTTTAAAAGTTTTTCCAACTTGTTTTGGAACCCAGATCTCTCACGCCCATCATGTCCTCACCTTCCAGCGAAGTAGCAAGGAACGGATGAGCTCCACCACCTGATTTTCTTTCATTTTTCATCCCCTCAAAGATTCAAAGATCGACATTCCGTCCCAAAGAAAGATGGTTTAGATGGTTTAGATGGTTTAGATGGTTTAGATCGTACTGGTTTCATCTTGTTTCTGTTGTTTGGATGGCCTTGTCTGAAGGAAAATGGGGAAAACACACCAAATTCAATGAGTAATCAGAACATTCCCCAATAACACACTCAAATGGTTTTGGCAGGTGTTAAGCATTTTCCCATGTGGACAGGATGTAAAGTCGCAGACTTTATCTGTGCTGGAAGTATCACCTGACCATGCTGAGCTTGCTGCCATACCCAAGAAGAGCAAACAATACCTGCAGCGATGGAAACATGCCGAGCAAAAACAATCAACATCCGGGAAGGGTACTTGTCAGCTCATGTGTTCTTGAACTCTTGAGCTACGGAATACATGCTTTTGCGGACTTGTGGGTTAAAGTCGCGCTTTGAATAATTATTTCGTTTTCTTCGGCCATTTATTCATATTTATTTACGTGTCATTCTGTCATTCGGAACCGCAACGAAACCATCCAAACATTTTTGCTGAGAGCTTTGAAGATTAAAACTCCTGCCATCTCCTGCCACTGAACATATCTTCCAATCAGCACATAGTAAAACTAGTCTCAACCTCTGGAATGCAGCGGTACTTTTGGCCATAGTAAACGTTACACTCTCACTGGACAATTCATTCAGTTAACTGATCATGCCACAAACCGGGGGACGTTTTTCCCTATGTAAGAGGGGAACACCTTTTCCGTTTGTCCAGAAAGAACACAAATACTGCCAGCTGACAAAATCCGCCCCGAGAGGAGCTGACAAGTCAAGTGACACGAAACCAATGATGGAGATGACTACCGCCACTGCTCTGACAACACCACGCTCCTTGAGACATCTTGAGACGTCCGGGTGAACCATGTCCAAGAGAAACAATGCACATCGAGTATTAAATGATATTAAATGGACCTTTGGTGACTGGTGACTATCCTGTTCACTAGTTACGTTTCTAGATCTGTGCTTCAGGAGCCAGTATCTGCATCTTACAGTATATCAAATAGTATAATCTGTGATCTGTGATGAGCTTGGGCTCAAAATTGCTTACCAACTTGTTCAACATCGGTAGTTGGCTTCCAAGAGCCAAATTCTGACGAGGAAGCAGCAATCCAAGGGCTGCTCGAGGACAAGTTTCACTGGGAGAGAAGGAGGTCTGTGTGCCAATGTCCACCAGTAGCGTGTAAGCTATCCTCAGTGGCAACACCATCCGTGTCATAGGAATTGACACATCATTGACACATCAGAATCCCAGCTACCCATATCCAGCCGGGGCTCCAAAAGCTTTCGCGCAGGTTGGTGCCATAATTCTGATTACCTCCAGACAAAACCCACGCCAACATGCACAGGACCTGAATACCTTGGCGCGCGAAAAGAGTCTCCGCTAGGACTATGGATGAGGAATGATGAGAATGGTATCCACCAGCCCACCCATCAGAGCAACAACAACAACTACTACTACGTAGTGAACATCTTGGAAAATAGTAGAGGCATAGAAGAAAAGGATCATGAAACGCGAAGCAGAGTGAAACTAGAATGTGGATGTATCTCAAACGAATCAGCCTCATCCACTTGCAATCAAACTGATCTACGGATTCAGAAATGAGGAAAGACATTGACTTTTTTCCTTGATGCAAAACTTACTAAAATATGGTGCTACAGTAATTACCCTCCCAACATGTCGATCTGCCATCCGAGCTGCAACATCCTGCAATAAAGAGGACCAACCAATGACCTCGCCTCGGCCACTGAAAGTGGACAATCAAATCACTTTCAGATTGTCTGCAGAAATCCATGAATTCCAAGGTCAACTTGAACAACTTGGATCAAAACGTTCGCTGTTTCCAGGCCATCAGGGTTTTTTCCGGGACCCCCAGTGGTTTTCCGAGGAACGTGGTCCCGAGGAGCCATGCGCGAAAACCAATCTTCCGTGCCAACTCCGAGCGTTTGGGGCAACATCCCATGGCGCGCGGCGGATCCGGTCACGGAAATGCTGGGCCCCAAATTTTTGGGGCCCCAGAATGATGAAATCCAGCATCCAGCAGTTGGGGGTTGGGGATCCTATATCTTTTTTGATATCTTGTCTGCATCTGCGATCTTTAGGGCTGTGGGGTTGCAAATTGATTTGAGGTTCTTGGAGGCGGGTCTCATCTGTTGCCGCTTGTGAAGATGATGTTCGACATTGGGTGACACCTTAGGCAACTTTGGGTTGATTTAACATGAAGAGGTCCCACAATTAGCATCCACATGCATCCACTAATATCCACCAGCCACTTCTGGCAGCTGAGAAAATAGCTGATTTTGCCAGAAAACCTTTCGACATCTTCATCTTTGTCTCATCTGGCAGCATTTGATCTCATGGCTGGGAACCGTGATCGAAGGCATTCGACATACCACATCATCCCACATCATCGCACCCTGCAAGGTGAAATCAAAGTCCAATATTGTGATCCCACTTGTCTGGATGTTCAACTCCATCTTCTTGGTTATTCTTGGTTTCTAAAGTCCCAACCTAAAATCATTAAATCGATTTACATCGTATCAAACCTGGCCATCAGAAAATCCTAGGTGCCAAAGAGGCACTGAACTGTCCATGGCTTTGCGCTTTTCACAATCCAAAAGCTACTTTCGCCACCGCGCACATAATCGATCGCTTTGGATCGTGGTGAAGCTTGGGAACTCCGAGTGGGTTTACAATTCAGTGCCAACAGACATGATCCCAATTTGGATCATGTCTGATCTAAACATGTCTAGAATTGATATCATATCAAATCATCAAATTCATCTGTTTGAAAACATCTTTCTCCCTCTCTCTCTCTCTATGTATACACTTCTCTCATACAAGTAACATATGACAAACATGGAGCGGGAAACTCTGCTCTTGCTGGTGCACGTTGCAAACCCGTTGCTGCAAACCCTCGATTTCATCACTTTCTCACCATGGGGCTCGGACTGGGACTTTTGAAGAACCTGAAACCGACGTCGTTTTGCAACACCAGGCCACCAGGCACTGGAAATGATGCTTCACTTCTACGCCCAGAACATACAAATTGGGGCTGATGGTGAGTGTTTCTTGTGTGCGACCACAAGAGTTGACAAGCTCTGTATATTTATACATACAGTCACATACATTTATAAATATAATTAGTTTATATAATATATATATATATATCAATATATCTATGTTGCACATCAAACACTATCTATACCTATCCTTCTCTTTCCAGGGAACTTCCGTTGCTTTGGTCAGCGCTTAGGTACTGATCAGGACATGAGGGATACCCTCCTTGTGGAATGGGAGTTCTACATCTGGGCTCCACCATCCATGCTCCGAAAACCCTGGCGAACTCAGGATATGTTGCTCTATCTTATGAATTTCCCCATGCATGGGCAAAACACTCATTGGTTCTGGGGTATTCACAAATTCAACTAATTCATACTAATTCGCAATCATTACACTTCAACCATAACATGAAGGCCCAGTGCAACAAGAGACTCTGGTGGGCAAGATGCCACGAAAATCTCCATCTTGGTCTTAGCGTGAAGTTCAGGCTCTGCACCTGCTGCTAACATGAAGACCTGCGCAGGTTGCCAGAAATCATCAGCATTCATCAGCAATTGTGGAAACACTTGAGATGGACGACTCACAACGCGCCTTTCCAGGAGTCACCTCCTGGTGGCTGAAGGGCGATTTTTCGGAATTTCAGGTCATCATTGCATCAAAGGGATGGCACCAAGAGACGGACTACCATTGTTTCACATGAAAAACTAAATTTTTTTCTGAGTGTTTCTGAAAACTTCGGGGGAAAAAAACGTACCTCAAAAATCATGGATTTTCCATGTTTTCCCTGTGAAACATGATCCATTTCGATTCATTTCAACCGATCCCTGTCCTGGGTCTCACCGGAGATGGTCACATTCCCTCACATGCAGGACGTGATGTTATCACTCTCCAGATATTATTCGGACATAAAAATATAGACATATATGGAATCATTATATGCGCACGATTTTTTTTAGATGCACTATATTGTACTATATACATCATAGATTCTGGACAAACGTTGGATACTTGTGTCAGTAGTGCCGCACAAGGCGATGGCGGAAGTTTCAAAAATAGGAAACCTATGGGAGAGGTTGGTTCTTTTAAATCACGGATGGCAGAGCGAATCCACTGATGGACCGAAAGGTGGTTGGAGTTGTTTTTTTGGAGTGGTTGCCATGGTTGCAGTGGTCACCTCACCACAACTGCTGGATGTAGTGTGACGTAGTACAATGGTAGTTGTAGTTGTAGTTGTAGTTGTAGTGTTATTAGTGTAGTGTAGTTGCAGTTGCAGTTGTAGTTGTGGTGTAATTAGTTTAGCGTGGTGTAGTGCAATGTAGTGGTAGTAGTAGTTGCAGTTGCTGTTGTAGTGTAATGTAATGTATTTAGTGTAGTGTAGTGTTGTGTAATGTGGTGGTAGTTGTAGTTGCATTTGTATTTGTAGTGTGCTGCAGTGTAATTAGTGTAGTGCAGTTGCAGTTGCAGTTGCAGTTGTGGTGTAGTGTAATTAGTGAAGTGTAGTGTAGTGTAGTGCAATGTAGTGGTAGTTGTAGTTGCAGTTGCAGTTGTAGCAGTAGCATAATGTAATGTAATTTGTTTAGTGTTGTGTAATGTAGCGTAGTTGTACTTGTATTTGTAGTTGTAGCGTGCTGCAGTGTAATTAGTGTAGCGTAGTGTAGTTGCAGTTGCAGTTGCGCTTGTAGTTGTGGTGTAGTGTAATTAGCGTAGTGTAGTGTAGTGCAATGTAGTGGTAGTTGCAGTTGTAGTTGTAATTGCAGTTGTAGTGTAATGTAATGTAATTTGTGTAGTGTTGTGTAATGTAGTTGCAGTTGCAATTGTAGTTGTGGTGTGGTGTAATTAGCGTAGTGTAGTGTAATGTAGTGTAGTTGCAATTGTAGTTGTAGCTGTGGTGGTGGTGGTGGTAGTAGTAGTAGTTGTTGTTGTTGCAGTTGTAGTTTTAATTTAATTAGTGTAGTGTAGTGTAATTAGATGTAATTATATAGTGTAGTGTAATGTATTTAGTGTAGTGTAATGTAGCGTAATGCCAAGTTAGGATTAATAATCCCCGCGGTATTAATCAACCCCCTCTGCCCCCCCC
>Ga0126342_10021930_pt1 | contig 10597 bp, 8 predicted proteins | sample Cyp1metagenome_FD_92528 | JGI IMG/M metagenome (GOLD analysis project Ga0126342, IMG submission 92528) | Coral microbial communities from Lord Howe Island, Old Settlement Bay, Australia - Cyphastrea 1 metagenome | ecosystem: Host-associated > Invertebrates > Cnidaria > Coral ...
CAGTGACTTAGGACTTGGTGCACACAAATCACCTGGTAAGAACACCAGTGACTTAGGACTTGGTGCACAAACTCCTATGTCACTATGGTGACCTAAGTCCTAAGTCATGGGTGCCTATTATATGTATAATTATGTATAATTATGTATAATTATGTATAATTATGTATAATTATGTATAGTTATGTATAATTATGTTATATGTATAATTATGTATATGTATATGTATAATTATGTATATGCATATGTATAATTATGTATACTTATGTATAATTATGTATAATTATGTATAATTATGTATAATTATGTATAATTATGTATAATTATGTATAATTATGTATATGTATATATATATATATATGTATATGTATATACGTATATACACATATACACATATACACATATAAACACACAAACATATAAACATATACACATAAACATTTACATATCAAAAATAAACATATACATATACATATACACATACACACGTTCGGTGCGTTTCTGGTTTGACATTCGCCAGGCAAAACTGTCGTTTTCTGAACGATGGGTGCGAAATCAGGCATTCCTGACATGGCTTTCTACATTTTCATATTCAAACATTGCAGTACTGACATTTTCATAAATTTTGTCAACCAAGAGAAACACAGAGGCAAAGGATTCTTCGCCATTTCTTCGTGACCTCGATTTTTCTCCTGAATCTCCAGGCCCTCTGATAGAGAAGGTCTTCGGATCTCTGCCAGGAGCTTGAAAATATCCGAAATATGAAGACTTGCAAAGAGCTTACTTCGGAGAGCTTAGAGTCTAGGCTGTCTAGACTTTCCTCTCAAGCTTGGAGATGGAAGCAATGGGGTCATGCCTTGTTTGTTTACCCAACTGCCTGCTGCAACATTCGGTGGAAAGTAGCCATGTCAATAACACATTGAGATCATTGTGCTGCGAGAAAATTGCAGGACAGGGAAACACTTCACAGGTGTGCTGCGGAATTTGAAAGTCACGCTGACTGAGTTACCGCAGAACTGATAGCTTCCTGAAAATTCTCGAGAAGCAAGAAACGTGAGATTGCGGCCTCTTAAATCCTCCTGAACAACTGGATCAAAGCTGACCATGGCTGAGGGCGGGTTTCTCACCAAGCAAACATGCTTTGCTTCGAAACTTCGTAAACAACTTCGTTTCTTTGATTTTCTTTGCATGTATGTTAAACTGTATGTTCTCAAAGAAAACGTTTGAGATCCTTTCCCAAAGGTTGGCCATTTTTGTTGGATCTTTTTGGTGTCAACAAATAGGATTACTGTAGCTATCACAGCTATCAGGTGGAAGATGTGGAAGCCTAGATAATGAGTCCAACAGAAATCAATGAAGGTGTTAGGGGCCCAATTCAACCATGTTGATCCATATTGCAGTATAGTAGTCAAACTATGTCAAACCTTTGCTGGGAGCTGGGACAGTTGCCTGTGAAGCAAAGAGGAAACCAATAGCCGAAGTTCGCGACCAATAGGAAACTGAATCTTGAGGATCCCAGGATGCTTAGCTTAAAAAAACGACCAAAATTGTTTGAGGCCACAACCTTTGTATCCCTTTGCCAACTGATTTTGAGAATCTGTTGGCTAGGTTTGCATTAGAGAATATGAAGAAAGCTATAGGAAGATTAGGGAAGAACGGGAAGAATCGCAAGAATATAGAGCACACTTTCAAAATGAGGACGTTAAACAATTGTTGTTCCAGGACAAGCAGAAGGAATTTTTGGTTTGCATGCAGCGAATTTCAACGCAATGGAGCAATTGAAGGGGTGGTAATCCAATCTTGTTTGGGGCAGTTTTGGGTTCGCAATGGGTTTTAGTTGTTACATTATTTATGTTTTTCTGCGTCTCTCAAAATGAAAATCAGTTCTTAGCTCGTCGGTTTTGGATCCATTGGCTATCTCCGTGGCCAGCGTTTGTCGGCGTTTGTGGCATTGTTTTGGGTCCATCTATCGTTAGATCAACATGCTAGGCTGCCAATGAGAGGGCCGACAGGAAATCAGTGCAATGCAATGTCGAAGTGTCTTACAAAAACACCGACAAAAACAACTTTGATTCTGTGCATTACAGTTTGTGGCAATCGCTTGTGACAGACGAATGGAAACGGAATGGAAACGGATTGGATAAAATGAAGCATCCAGATCTTGACACAATTGGCCAGGCCGATGGTACACCATTTTTGAATTTGCTTGACCTGTCGGAAGACCCAGCATCAGCATCGGATCTCAACACCTTACTTTGTCATGTTATGTCATGTTAATGTTGAGAAGAAGTGAGCCCCTTTGAATTCTTTTGCTCATAGGCATATCATGACTTCAACCAGGAGTGACACAGTGATGCCAAATTTGTCCCTATTAGCCAAGGATGGTCCAACCTGTCTCGAAGTTCCCAGCCGTCCCGAAAGTGAATTTGCATTCATTTGGGCGCTCCCAGCCCTCCCAGCCCTCCCAGCCTTCCCAGCCCTCCCAACCCCAACATCTTGCTTGGAACTTGGCGCAAGGCGGGGACTGTCAGTTGGCCAATCTGCAGACGGTGAAGATACTTGGTGGCCTTGGGCGGCCCTGGGCGGCGGGGTGCGGGGTTCTGGATGGTTCCAGGATTCGTCGATCGTCGATTCCGTCGATTCGATGCCGGAACCTGCTCTTGGAGTTGGGCAGTTCCGACAAGCTTCTGCTGTTCCAAAGTTCTGGCAGAGTTCTATTAGGGTTTTGAAATGTTTTGAATAGGAACGGCTAGGTGCAAAGAGCTTTGGATATAAATAATTAGTGCTGGATAGTTTCGGATAGGAACAGCTAGGTGTGCAAAGGATTTCCGATAGCTGTGGATTTGAACAGTGCGAAAAGGATTTAGGATATGAACAGCTGGACTTAATGTGCAAAGACATTCCCAGCTTAAGGGTCTGTCCCTGGTGGTAAGTGCCATGTCTCAGCTGTGAAACGGTGTCCTTTTGATGGAAAAGGCTATGTCCCAGTTGTGCAAGGGTCTGTCCCTGATGAAAGATGCAATGTCCCAGTCGTAAAATGTCGCGCTCCAGTTGTGAAAAGGTATGTCATTGATAAACGAGGCAGTGTTCAAGAGTTACTGTGGAAAGAGGAACCCACGAGCAGGAACAGGGTAAAAGAGACATGTAGGAAGCATCTAGTGCTGTTTTATGTGGTTTTGGATGTGTGTTTTACTGCTGGGTCCGTTTTTGGTGAAGACGTTGAACGTTAGAACATGGTGGAATTCCAGGGAGCATTAAACCTTGTGTCGGGCTTGATGCTGTTTGGTGGCAAAGGTGGCTTAGTCTTGGCAGGATCAATGTGATATGATGTGATATGAATAATGCTGAATGAGTACACATCTGAAGTATTGTTTGATTTGGACATTCCCCGCAAAATTGGACAAACCGTTCTCCAACACAAGCACACCTACGTATAGGCCGTATAGGATTGATCGATTGTTGGACCATGTTGGACCCTTTGCACTTCGCCAAGGAGCGCTTTTTCATCGTTGGTATCCAGGTGCCTCAAAGTCACCAGCAGATTTTGACCGATGAGGAAGTTGTCTTAACTCAAAGTCATTCGACGATTCGAATCCTTTTTTTAAAGCACTTGACAGTTGAGATAGTTGAGCGAGCTTGAAGACAGTCTTTGTTTCGCTTCTGAAACAGCATGAGCGGCAGGCAGATGTGAGCGAAAATGGCTCAGAGGATCTGCCCTTGGACCACAAAAGCCAGATGATCCTCGGACGAAAGTGATGCCACTTGCTGACTAGTTGTGCTTTGACAAAGTTGCCAAAATGAATATCACGACACGGGTATCCAGCAAAATGCTTCCATGATGAATACTAACGAGAATTCTCCATACATCTTACAGATTTTGAATCCTTCGTGCACCCTGCATGTGAGCAGAGACAATGAAAACCAGGTTAGACATGAGGTCTATTATTTTGTTCTGCGTCGGGGGCAATCAAGTTGCACTTTGTTGCATGGTACTTTCCTGTTGTACATGATGGGATCAACATTATGCATGATTCTATGACCACTCCTGCTATAAGTGTCACATTTTCAGGATTCTTGGAACTGGAAGTTGGGAAATCAATCAGGTTCCACAAATCCTATATAATTGGAATGAGAACGAAAATAACTGATCCAGCAATGCGGTACAGGGAGGCTGTTTACAGCTAGCGAAAAGCAAAATTGCTGCAAGGCTTTGCCTTGTGGTGCTGTTGGGTTTCTCATACAAAAAGCATGTAACGAATGTAACGAACATGCCACTGAACATGCTGAGCCCTCTGAGACCATCATTGCACGCTGACGTTAACATTCCATGGCAATCCTACAAGGCAACACATTGCGAACCTGGTACGCGACGCTGGTGCCTCAGTGGCCTTGGTTTGGAAAAGGTGCCATCTGACAACGTCTTTTGCAAGATTTGACATAGGTTTTTAATGGTTTTTAGACAGATTGAGACAGAGTCTTCCCCGTGCCTTCCCCATGCCTTCCGCATTCTTCGACATCGTGACGTCGTGACATCGTCTTCCCCCATCCGGTGTCCAAGGAGTTGACCTCTGGGCTTCAACAAGCTGCCATCATGACAGTATGCCTGGCACAGTTTGGGGATAAAAGATAATAAAAGATGATAAAAGCATATAAAAACATGATCATCATATATCGATATATATCGCACATTGTCACGTATATGTCACAGATGTCATGCATATTTGACAGCAGAATGAGGAGGTCCAGATTCGTTGAATGGAGGCAACGACTGATACCGGAGCGCTGTGCCAGAGCCTTGTTCTGAAAGGTCACCGCAGACAAATTCTTCACGTGAAGTTCACGAGAGTGTTTTGTGTCCGTCTTTTGAAGAGGATGCTGTCAAGGCACATGGCAAAATGCTGCAACAACAATTTGCAAGAAAAACAGGTGCCTTACACCATCGAAGGATCAGGATCGATTTTTTTGTTATTGATAGATACAATAGTGAATACAAGAAAAACATAGAAAAACTATGAAAAACGTGTATTTACTGGGGAAATTGCCGCCTCGGCAAGAACAAAAGAATTACAAAGAGCTATGGCATTTTGTTCCGCCACTCCAGGTTTGGAACGCGTTCCGCATGCTAAATCATGCTAATGGGTTGCAGATTGTATGCCAATTTAGTTTGGCTCAAGATTCACATGACTCATGTCTAGCCATGTCTATGCGTTCGGGCTTCGACAGCTGAGAAGTACTGAGGTGAAATCAGGCCTTATGAAGAGCCTAAATGGATCCTGGGAGAGGCCTGGCATAGGAATGGGATGAGTTGATGTCTCACAGTGTGATACACAGTACTGCTCAATATGGGCAACTTTTTGAAGAGAACGGAGTTGCTCGGAGTTGCTCGGAGTTGCAGAGTCTGCTCAGTTCTGAGGTGTTTGAAACAGCAGCACTTGGTGGTTGATTTTGAACAGTGAGCCTCTTGCAGCTGGCCGGTTTGAATTGTCTCCTCGCCACAAAGCGATAACAGTTTGATATCAGTTTGATAACGACAAAGTTAGCCCTTTATTAACAAATGAAATGCAACAACTCTGCTAAGGTTTTGACAGTGTGAGGTGGACATGACCTTAGAGCACCTTGCCCCGATCCGACGCACTGTTTGACAGGTCTTTTCTTTGTTGCTTGCATCGACTCTAGTTTATAGTTGGAAAAAGGATGGCCATGCATGGCTAGTTCGGAGCAGAAATGGACACTGGTGCCTACACGTGCAGAGTAGAGGCCAACTGCTGTTGCTATTTCTTCGAAGCAGCATTGCTGCTTTTAAACCAAAATCTTGAAAAAGAGTAGCAGGTCACGTACTGTGTATATATAATTATATATATATATATTATATATATATATATATTATATAATATATACACTATCACTAACCAGTGTGTAAAAGGACTAGTGCACTGTAAAATAGAAGGGCTTTGGATTGGCATCAACTAGGACCCTCAGGGGAACATTTTCTTGATGGTTTCTCCGAAAAAGATGGGAATCAGACCTGCTAAGATATCTAATAGCCAAGTAAAGGACAGTTGACTGCAGCTTGGCGCAGGAAAAAGGCTTTGGGATCTTTGGGTTTGATTCTTGACATCTCCTCCAAGGTCAGTCCCATGCCGTCAAAGAGATGGAAATGGAAAGGGAAAGCATTGAATCCCATTGATTCCCATTGAATCCGGAGCATCGCTCAGTTTTGTCAAATCTGTGAACTCTACCCGCTGCTTTACAGGCCATTTGAATTCTAGAAGAACTGCAAGCTACTCGGAACTTAGCGCACGGAAAGTTGTAGCTTTGTCATGTTTGCATGTTTCCATGAACAGATCAATGAAGCAGAACTCAAGCAGCACTCAAATCGTTGACAGCCACCAAGCATGTTCATGTTGGAGCACATCACTTCGTGTGTGACAGAAGCAACAAACGACAACAGGACTCACGTCACAGGATAAAAACAATGTATATCAATGTATATCAACGTGTCTCAGTGTCTCACAGTGATTTATCAATGATCTCCTGATTCCTTTTTCTCTGCTGTGCTCAGCTGTGCTCAGCTGTGCTTCGGCAAGATCTGAGCATGAGTCCGGAGCCATGTCTTACCTCAGGTCATTTGGTGGTGCCAGAAGCATCTCACGCAGAATCCAGTCAAAGTACCTCCACACGTGCACAGGCCAGGGCTTGGAAAACCAAAGCCTGGTTGGAAGCCAATGGTCTGCAGAGCGGCTCCGGAAGCGGTGTGGCCTTTGTAAGTGATGAACGCATGCTTTTACATGCCGGCCCTGAAAAACATCCGGAACGGCCAGCGCGGCTAGCAGAGATCTTGAAGCAGCTGGAGATGTCGGGCCTAGAAGCCGCATGTGAACGGGTGAACTCTAGAGAAGCAACACGAGAGGAACTCTTGCGAGTTCATACAGAACAACACATCGAGCAAGTTTTTACTTCTGGAAGCAGCAAAAAGAAAGGGAAATCCTGGGGCATGTTCCTTGGATTGCTTGGAAGTCGGTTTTGAGATATTTATATTATTTCAAGCAGAAGTTATTTCTGTGCCATTGTTTTTTTTTTTACTCGTCTTTATTTTCATTTTTTTTCATTTTTTCCATGATCCTGCTTTGGTGGTAACTTTCTCGTTGATGACTTTGAAGACCCATGGAGAATTCAGGCCTTTTGGTCCCGATACATATGCAAACGACCAGACGCCCTTGTGTGCTTCACTGTCAGCTGGTTGTTTGTTGGCTCTTGTGGATCATTGTATGGCTTCCACAGATTCCACAGATTCCAACTGTAACTGTGGCTTTGCTGCCATTCGACCTCCGGGTCATCATGCAAGTGAAGAGAAGGCTTGCGGTTTCTGCATGTTTAACAACGTGGCAGTGGCTGCGCGACATGCCCAGAAAGAGCATGGCTTGAACAATATCGCCATCCTTGACTGGGATGTGCACCATGGAAACGGCACAAACGACATTTTTGCCAAAGACAAATCTGTTTTCTTCTGTAGTCTACATCGATACGATGACCATTTCTTTCCTGGAACTGGTTTCGTGGAAGATGTGGGAAAGGACCAAGCAAGAGGATTCAACGTCAATATTCCGCTGGAGAAAGGCTTTGGTGATTTGGATTTGGTCCATGTCATGAAGCATTTGATCTGCCCCTTGATGGACAACTTCAAACCGGATGCCATCTTCATCTCTGCCGGCTTTGATGCAGTTGGTCACTTAGAACACTAGAATTGTAGTCGAATTGTATCATGAATTTGTTAGAGGTATTTGAGATCTAAAGAGAAGTCTTCACCAAACCCTGTCTAAAGTTGTGAGATTCTTTCACTTCTCTACTGTACCTAAGGTGAGAGGTGATAGACTTGGAGAGTGCAAGGTGTCACCTGAAGGTTTTGGGTGGTGAGAACCCAAGTATAAAGGCGACTTCAAGTCATTGTGTATGTTGCTGTACTTGCACTGACGACAAGGGTCAACAAATGCCAAAAACCTGGTCGGAATCGGAATAGATTTGGCAGTGAATAATGAGATGCAGACGAAGACATAAAGACTCAAAAAGCAGTCATGTAACATGTCAATACATGTCATGCGTGGAAAGAATTGGAAAGATATGGAAAGGCCAATTAAGATCAATTAAGCATCCCCTGTACGGAGTGCCGGAGTGTGCCGGAACTGACAAGACTCAGGATGACACGGAGCTTGTACCGCCTTGCAAAGCACTACTGCGAGGCAAACCTTGCGACTGAAGACTAGTTGACTAGTCTAAATTTAATTAGTTAAAGAAGTTAAAGACGACTGAAGACTAGTTGAAGGAGTTCGAAGACTTTCGAAGACTTTCGAAGACTTGAAGTACACATTGCTTGAACTGGTCCACAGCGTAGGAAAGAGAGGCTCCAGTACATTAGGAGATTGCTGCAATGTGCTGCATAGTGCTTGTTCTGCAAGTTTTCCATGGGATCATTGCGTGGAACACATTGTACCATCATAGCAATCAATAGCAATCAATAGCAATCAATGTAAATCATGTTATGAAGATGTTGAACCGCTATTTACTCAAGTGTGAGTCTGGATGTGATCGGGATACGTCATGATACGTCTGTATTCCCACAACCTTGGAACTGTCAGGGACGCCTTTTTCTGGCCTTGGAGGGTGGATACGAACCGGACCTGATTGCGCTGGGGACCTGGACTATCCTGGACTAGGGATGCCAGTGACTGCCAGTGACTGCCAGTGTAGGAAGTTGTAGGAAGTTACTCCGGGGTTGGACAGTTTATATCAAAGTCTTGTGACATCTTGTGACTTACTGATTGTGCAATCGTTTTGCTCTGTGAGCTGCCGGCCAGATGTCAAAGTGTTGGGAAATGACGTCTTCGGTGGAAAAGACTGCATGTTCACCATGTTTACATGTTTATCAGCATCTCTGCTTTCTCACAGAGCCTCGCCTCCTCCCTGGACTGCTCAACTGCTTAGCCTCAGTGTGGATTTCTTTTGGTCCCTTCAGTATAACACAAGTCTTGCACGTTGAGATGGTTCTATCGTTCACAGATGCAAGACATAAGCACACATGTAAGAACATAAGAAACAACGGTTTGAATCGGTTTGATGATTATTGTGAATCCTTATGAGCTATGATATGACCAGATCGCGTGACGTGATTTAACAGTTTTGCACTCAAAATGCCAAGGCAATGCACTGTCGAGTCGGGCAGCCAAACCACATTTTGGTTTCTAATGTTTCTAATTTCTAATGGGTCAGAAGAGACATCCTCTGAGGAGCAACCTCAAGACTCACACATGAGTGTGCTGCAGAAAACAATGAATTGATTGGAAGCCTTTGCTGATTTTTTTGGATGCACTATTCTTGAGAAAGTCCTGAAAAAGTATAGCGGCATAGCGTGCTGTAGCCAGGATGAGCTCCCAATTGTTTTGTAGCTCAACGATGTGCAACGTGTTTTTTTTGGCGAAGGTGCGTCCGGACTCTATTGGCGGAGGTCAACGGATTCCCAGGCTGTTGCATGGGAGCAATCTTCCAGCAGAAAGCTGTTGGGCTAACGGGCAAATTTCTACAAGTTCGATAGCTCAGTGTGCACGTTTGCTCTGACATTCAAACCTACACGGTTTCATCAAGTCTTCTGATGTGAGTTTTGTTGAACCTCTAGAGCTTGTCAGATTCCTTGAAGCGATGCTGTTACCATCTGTTACCTCGTGCTAATACTTGATGGGGTCCTTGGTAGCCTGCACAAAGATTGTTGCCTTCCGAGCTTGCTGGCATGGTGGCATTGTGGAAGTCCTACGTAGACGTAGACATACGCAGTAGACATGCGTCATAATTACATTCATGTAGGTGGGACATGTGATGCCTGAGCTTGGTTGAGGTGAATCCCCCCGGTGCCAATTTTGGCTCAAGGGTGGGGCTTCAATCGGACCACAGGTGGGACTAACCTTGCATGGAACTGGTGGTCACCCAACCTGAGGGGGTAGCGGAGGAGCCGACCAAGCTCCCTTCCCTACTTATCCTCTCGTGGGTGGTCATCGGTTCCGCGGGATTCCTACTTGGGTGGTTCAGCTCTAGAGCCTTCACCCGAGTGTCCTCCTGGTGGCGAGCCCTCTACCAGCCCGGCAACTGGGAGAGGCTGGTGCACAAGGCCATCTACTTCGTGGGGCGCCGGAGGAGGATCTCGTTGGCCTTCGGTGCCTACAGGCAATCTGCCTTGAGGAATACCCCGGCAGCTAAGCCGAACATCGCCCGGAGAGCTCTACGGGCTCGGGCTGCTACACCCAGGCCGCCCCAGGCCGCTGGATCGCCACAGATCCTCAACGAGGGTCCAGCCATTGTCAGGCGGCATGGATCCGACGGACGCTGAGCTGGAGCAAATAGCGTCAGTACAAGACGCCCTGGATTGGGCTGGAGTCGCCGGCGATCTTCAACAGCAACTTTTGGAGGCAATGGGAGGAGTACAACGAGTACGTGAAGTGCCGCTCATCCACCGACAGGCTTGGGACGAAGCAGTGGCGAGGCTGGTGATCCCGGAAGCGATAGACCCAGCCATTGGAGGGCCACCCAATGTCAGGCCTCTCAACCCGGTCGAGGG
>Ga0126342_10021931_pt1 | contig 10596 bp, 5 predicted proteins | sample Cyp1metagenome_FD_92528 | JGI IMG/M metagenome (GOLD analysis project Ga0126342, IMG submission 92528) | Coral microbial communities from Lord Howe Island, Old Settlement Bay, Australia - Cyphastrea 1 metagenome | ecosystem: Host-associated > Invertebrates > Cnidaria > Coral ...
CAACCACCTTTCGGTCAATCAGTGGATTCGCTCTGCCATCCGTGATTCACAACAACCAACGTCTCCTATAGGTTTCCTATTCTGAAACTTCCGCCACCGCCTTGTGCGGTACTACTGGTAAAGGGAGGCGTTTAGTAAATGAACAACATCTTTAAAATTGGGGGGGTCCATTGCCATGGCTGCCATGTTTCAGTACCGGAGGGTAGTTCTCATCATTCCAATGATTCAATGACAGTTAGATTGTTGATGCCAGACATAACTTCAGAAAAGCTCAGTGCCTTTGGAATATGTTGCTGCTTCTTTGGGCTTTTAATATTCATGATTGTCATTTGGAAGAAAGAAAGTTGATTGAGCACAGTCAAGTAATGTACTATCAAGAAATTTAGCTTGATCAAGTAGTTTAGTAAGAGAATGTACTATCAAGTAATTTAGCGGCAGAATCACAAATAATTGAAATGCTTAGCTTAAGCCACAAAGATTAGCAAACACCTTGTATTTTATTTCTATCATTTTTGGTATAATAATTCATAACAATGTTATTTAAGCACATATTATAAGTAAGTGCAAGGGTGGACGGCTGGGAGCTCCGTACACTTTGATAGACATCCAGCTGCCCCGTCTGCTCCAGGATTTCTCTCTTGGGCATCTGCGGCATTGTGACCTGAAGCGCACGGGGAAGGAACATCTACTGGAAACATCAGGAAACCCCTTGTGTTTTGAATGGTTTGGTGGTGAAAACTATGGGTTTTCTTGTTTCCGAAGTTTTTGTTCCTTGAATCTGGTTTTCCATGCTTTCTGAGTGGTCCCTTCGGACACTTCATGGTAATTCCGTCCCATCAAACACGGAATCTACGGCTGGTCGTGTCCCGAGGGTCACGAAATGTCACTTGTCCCTGGATTTACAAACGATGCTGTTCTGCAGCTCCAATACCTCTGGGTTTCCCACGTCACAAATGGTCTCTTCTCTCATGAGCCAATCGATAAACTCGTCCATGCGAATCATGGACCTGGCGGGATGAGACAGCGACATAAACTCGTCGTGCAGCATTTCATCCAAGTCTCATGGTCCAAGGATCAGGGGGCTCAATTACCCATATTTACATGTATATATATATATACACCAATATAATTATATAATTATACCATATTATACAATCCTATATATGATTGAAACTTCCTACACCTGGAAACTCTCAGCGACTCTCAGCCGCCCACATCTTGCCCTGCATGTTGCGGTACCGCAGCTTGCGGTAGTCCGCGAAGAGTGGCTCCAGGGTCTGGTAGACCGTCAGATACCTCGGGAAAACTGGTTGGAACATCATCGTGTGAGATGAGAATCTACCATTGTTTACTAATGGAAACTTGCATTTAATGAGCAAAATATTATTGGATAGATGAATATAGATGATAGAAGCAACAAACAAGGGTATTGTTTAATATGTTATATTGTTTATATGGTTTTTATATGGATTTTGTATGTTTTTTTACATGGATTTTATAGGGATCTTATATGGAATCACTGGTGAGTTGTAACCCCAGAAAATCCATGGGATAATCTTCTAAGTCAGAGGGTGATCCTCCAGCATTTGATGCTGAGGTCAGGAGAATCTTGGATCTTTATATAAAAAAAAAAGTTGTACCATTATACCGTATCCCTTTTAAATGGCCATGTGAATTATGATCATAAAGAATATATTTAGGTCCCGGTAGTTTGTTACATAGCCATGAAACACAATCCATTTCTAGATGATTTGCCAAACATTGTGATTTTCTATTGCTATGGCTCCATTCTTCAGGCCGCAAACGATGAACAATTCACAGAGGTCATGGAGTAAAAAAACAACTTATATATAAATGAAATATTATCATATCATCATGACTATGGACTATATCTTATGATATGTGTATATATATACATATAATCATATGTTATATCATAATCATATATCATGATTGATAAAATATACTAACTTCCCGGAATGTCTGCATCACCATCGGAACCGCGCCTGGCAGTGATCCGGAGATACGCGCAGCCTAGGGCCCTGAGATATTTCAGTTCAGGCTGCTTGATGTATTCTAGAACCACATCCTGGAGACAGGATGAGAAAATTGACCCCAAATCTCCATGAATCACACATATAAACCAGGGATTGTTCCAAAGAATCCTATGGGTATAGTGATCCCCAAAAAGATAGAAATTCGTAACATTCCACTGAAATCGTGATAGATGACTTTTCTATCTTTATCGGGGTCACGATAATGCATGTTAACGGGAACACGTTGATTCCAGTGTGGAAAATATCTACAAGAAACGTCATTTAGTCTTTACAATGAAAAATACGGCTTTAGGTATCCTCATTGTTAAACAAATTAACAAACCCAAATATCATCTAACGTTGGGTATCCCGGTCATTCCCATTATCCCCGTAAAATGGTTGCTTTTATAGTGCCCCAATCTATGGAATATGCCGATCCATGAAAAAAATGCCCAAAAGATCATGGAGCTTCTCAGAAAATCATCATATCTCCATTCTACTATACTACAACATCTATATAATACATTTATATATATATACACAGTATATTAATACACATATTCCCCTTGAGATCCCATTAAAAAAAAAAACATATGAAACAAGCATCATGAGTCATGACCCATTGCTCTCCTCATCCGGCTGAATCTGCAGCAACTTCAGGAAGAGGCAGAGAAATCGCGAGGGGCGTCGGCGGCCGCCATAGGTGCCGGCCACGTAATCCAACTTGGCCGCCTGCCAGGGAAAAACAACAACAACAACAACAACAACCAAGGAAAATAGGGATTTCACGGGACTTCAACTTCTTAGAAATGGAGATTTTAGGGGACTTCGACGGTGATTTCAGCAGATGTTTCCATCTGTTTGTCGGTTTACAACCATGAACTAGTTCGATATAACTACCATAGACCCTAGCTATTGCAGCATATTAGAGCTATGTCTACCAACTTGGCTCACTACAGGGCACCAATTTGTCATGGACCTGAAACTACAAATGAAGCCAGAGTTGTTCATGTTGTTTGTACCCTTATAGCAAACCCAAGCATTTATAGTGGCAACTTAAACTTGTCTAATTTTTTTGGGGTGGTTTACTGTAATGTGTGCTCTTTTTTTTCGTCCTATCCAATGGATCACATCGGCTTGTGCCCGTGACGCCCGTGACCTCGTCGATGAGAGATTCGGTGGTCAAACCGAAGCAATACTCCTTCCAATAGGCGTCCTGAGAGCGGTCAGGCAGCTCGGCTGGATTTCACTATGATGTCTTCACAACCGAAACTCGAAAATAAAGGGTTGGTGACTGATATACCATGGAACAAATTAACAAACTATTACAAACTATCATTTATTGATTGGTTGGGAAAGATTGGGTGGGGCGGGGCATACGATCATCTATCGATTGATTGTTTAATGCAGGTGTCCCTCTCGTTTTCTATCAAACAACAAACAAGTGGGAAGGGAATACAATCATGAATAATCATCAAATACTGCAGATTTGGCGGTTCAAATTTGATAGACTGATAGACTATCTTTCCAAATTGGGTCCCCCATGGTCCCCCTAAAAACAGGAAACATGGAAAAGTGAATCACATTGTGCCTCTTCACTGATATTTCCCATCAACATATCAACATAATTCAACATATAGGAAGAGGATAGCCTTGTCAAGAACGAACTGGTGAACAGAACCATGGCGCCCAGCAAATTACTGTAGTATATACAGTATATATATATAATTATAATACCCCAAGTTGGAGGCTCACTTGTTATTTTTTGGGGATTCTTGTTGCCAAGTATTTTTTTCTGGGAATCTCCTGGAAGCTCAACAAAAACCAAATCCTGGTGCCCCATGGTGCCCCAACTACTTTACGATATAATGATATATGAATATATATGATGGATCCACCATTCACATCCATTCACATCCATTAATTAACATCCATTCACATCCATTAACATCCATGAACCATAGTAACCACTGGGGCACCATAGTAACCACTGGGATGGCCCTTGGTCCCCAATGATGTCCCTTGATGTCGGCCGAGCTGCGTTGTAGATCTTCACCCGGACGATGCGATCCACCAGGAACTGCGGGTTCGCCCCGTGAACGGTGTCCGCATCCGGGTCCGTGCGGTTCGCCATGGCTCCGGTCCGAGGTCAACAGCTGCGGGGCCAGGGAGGTCCTATAGGGACTGAAGGTTTCAGCGATGCGTCGTAGGTGGATTCTACCCTCTGGTTATGTCAAAATAGCTATTGAAAATGGCCATTTATAGTGGATTTTCCCATGAAAAATGGTGATTGTCCATAGTTATGTTAGTTTACCAGAGGGTAACCCTCGAAAAAAGTGGGATGTCTAGCGACAAATCGCCCAGTGACTAGCGACAAATCGTCTACGAAGCCACTTTTTGGTGACCTTACCTGATGGGGAATCGAAAACTCAACGATAGTCCAATCCATTTCCGTCAGGTCTTGAAAGTTCTTTAATGCTATAAACTGGCCATAGAAAGGATGGATTTCGAAGGCTTCACAGTTTTTCCAGATCTAAAATAGGACCCCAGCGGCCCCTGCAATCGACATTTTTACGACACCAAGCCGGTAAAGCGACCCTGCAGCCGGCTCGGTGATGGTGAACTGGAAATGTGGGCTGCCCTAACTTGTTCCGGAGGGGGGTTGCTACCTACAGTAGACCTGCCACTCCCAGAAAACGGTACTTGGAGGGTGCCAGATTTCATGGATACACCAAAACTTCATGATTTGATCGATGTTGAGGTGAAGAAGTATCCCTTGCACCCCCATCAGGTGCATTTCAACAGCAATCTGGCCACTTCACAACCTCAAAATGAATGCAGAATAATGCAGTAAGATTTCTCACTTAAGATTTGTCACTTCACACCCAAAAAATGAAAGAAACATGATTATTTCGCACTCTATTGATAAAATTGCAAGAAACATCTTAAACATGGGGCAAGAGCTTCATTTGGAACATCATCATTTTTGTTCACCATCAACCCAGCTAAGCCAACATTTCACATATCTCTATTTAAATCATTGAAATCAATTGAAATGCAGATTTTTGCTAGTTTTTCCCACGTGTTTCCGATGATTTTCCCTGCCTCGACCAAGTCCATCAGCAGCCTTTGGCGCTCGTTGTCGCGGAGCACGGGGCCCAGGAAGGTCTCCAGCTGTTCCAGCGCCTGTCCGAGTGTTCCAGTGATGTATACAAAGCTTGTTGATAACTATAGGTGAATTATGATTCACTATGGTTTATACTTAGGTCAGTGATGTTAGGTGAACTATGATATACTATGATTCACTTTGGTTTAATAGATTTATAGATGTTTATAAGATTTTATAAGCCAGTGCTTCACTGGGGATTCTGATAAATATGTTTGGGTGATGACTATTTGGAACAATCCCTAATTGGTAAATGTTGGATTCACGGTTTGGGATCTGTATAACCGCCAAACATGAGAATATTCAAGGTGGTATGACGAAATTAAGAATGGTCATATTGTCAATTACCCTCCGGCAGGTTGACACAGCTATGGAATATAAAAATGTTTAGTAGATAAATCATCGAACATCATCGAACAATGGGCCATAGTTTCAGTAGCTAATTGATAGAAAACAGGGGCATAGGTGGTTCTATATCCCATTACATCGCCACCAATATCCCATTAAATTACCATGTTTAGAGGTAATATTAGTAATATGCCATAGATATCCCAAAAATATCAGAGGTATATTCCCATTCACCTCGCACGATCGACTCATCCATGATTCATCCATGATTCATGCAGTGTTGGTGAAGAACCTCCAGGATTCACCAGTCACCAAACACATGATTCATACCCTCTGGTAATTTAACATAGCTATGGAAAATCACCATTTTTAATGGGAAAATCCACTATAAATGGCCATTTTCAATAGCTATGTTAGTTTACCAGAGGGTATGCCATAAACATCCCATGGAAAATTCCAGAAATCTCCATGAAACTCGTTTTGGGGGAGGCGAAAAGGGCGGCGCTGTGCGCGTCGCGGGCGGCGCAAGCCCGCACCTGCTGCCACTGACCACCTTTACCACCCTCGATGGCCAATCTCAAAACTTCATGGACCTCAATGGAGACTTCACAGCTTTTGACTGTCGAAAAAAATCTACAGACAGAGGGTTGGATGATCCAATTTCATTACTGGGTTCATAGCAGATATAATGGTTCCCACAAGTTCGGAAAATTCTATGTAAAAAGTCTAAAATGAGGATATGTAACCGCTGAGGATTTGGGAATTAAACCAAGAAGAATTTGGGAAAATGGTGATATAATGCGGATATAAATGGGGATATATAATTAGGATATAATTATTAATGGAAACAAGGGGAATATCATTTGGGGATATATATATATATAATTTGATGATGCAACAAATGGAATATGTGTCCGAAAAAGGGTATCACTATCCAACATGGCTGGTGCCAAACCCTGCCAGGCCCTATATGTGGAAATTAATGATACAATGGGATGTAATGGGATACAATTCATGGATATAGATATCGGATAATAACCAACAAATACCAACAATATGATATAGCCACGGGGTACTCATAATTCTAACGGATCAAAGCCACAAAAAAAATCTGAGATTTTGAGATTTTGAGAAAAACCCGTTGATTTTGACTGATACTGGTACTTGGGAGTTTCACCGAGTACATGGAATGTTCATGCCAAGTCCCGAAGCAGCTGAACCAACCACATCCGCCAAAATAGTCATCCTGTCATTTGTCTATTGGATGTTTATTAGATTATATTAGATTATCCACTATATAGTTATATATTAGTCATATTGCTAGCAATTACGACATAAAAAGTGAATCATCCATCATTAGTTACGGATTAGATATCTATAAACATGAGAAACATTCGCTCCCGCCTTGGAAGGCTGTGCCACTTGCGCGATCAACTCCTGCCAGGCACAGTGCGGTGAAGTTAGATGGGTTAAAATATGTTTAAATGGCTGAGAAATCCCCAGCAAATATGATACAATGAATATTGATCCATGGAAAATTGACATGATGGAATCTGCAGGATTTAAGTTGGTTTCTTTGAAAAAAATGCACCGAAAACTTAAGTTGGGAAATGTTCTGTGGATTTTTTTGGTCTCAAGAACCGTGATCCTAGGGAGGAATACATTAATCACTACTAATAACTATTAACCATCATTAACCATCATTAACCATCATTAACCATCATTAACCATCATTAACCATCATTAACCAATGGATACTGTCCCAAAAAAAGGACATGTCAGAAGGGATGTGAGCTGATATGCCTCTCCTCTACACATCTCTGAAAGAGCGTCCGGCGCACGCCGAAGAGGGGCCTAGGCGCACGCCGAAGAGGGGCCGAAGAGCGACATTCTGGGTATGTTCTCCAAGGAATCTTTGAGAACATCACAAATTGAACTTGAACTGTGCTTGCCCCTTCAAACAAACAAGTGAATTTACAAAAACTGGAAAATCAGGGTTTCAGTTACAGCAGGACACAATGATTAAACAAATCAGTGACACAGCAGGATCCCGGATGCATACTTTGTCCTACGGTGCACACGTAACGGGATGATCTGCCAGCCACCTTACCCTTGGGTAATGACTAACGTAGCCATGGAAAATTGGAAAATCACCATTTCTGGCCAATCATGAATAAATGGGCCATGGCTTCCATAGTTTAAGTCTAAGTTTAAGTGTTAGATTACCAGAGGGCATAGGTGGTTATATCCCATTACATCCCCATCAATACACCATTAATTCCAGGTTTTCCCGCTACTGGGCTTCCAGAAGTTGCCCAAGTATTTGCGGACATGATCCCCTTACAGGGCCCCAGTTACGAGTTGCTTTATACAGAACCCCATAAACTACAGACATATCAACCCCATATCTAAAATCCCTAAAATCAGCAGTTATCGGAGTCATAAAGCAATTTACAGTAGCTTACAACTTGGAGTAGCACTTTCACTTGGATCGGCCGCTTCGCCCCGCTTCGCCCAGTGGCTTATCCCAAGTGATCTGGCCCTTTGCCAAATCGCCATCGAACCAAGTGGGCGGTGGATACCAGAAGTTGAAGCTCACAACCTTCGGCCATGAAGTTGGGGGGATGGGAAAATATGGGAAAATGGCGAACGGCCGAGGATTAATTTAGAGGTAGCCAAAAAAAAATTGCGAAAGTGACTGCTTGGTCCTGGAGAAGTGGCCCACTAAGATATCCCATTGAGAAGTGGACAGCAATAATTAGTCATTAACCAATGCCAAATCTCCCCATCATTGATTGGCTATGATATGTCAGTAACCTTTTGTTTGTTCCAACCCGCAATTTTGCGGCTTAATGCAACGGGTGGATATTTATATCTAGATACATGCATATATAATCATATATACAAAGAGACACAATTATATTGTACCCACGCCAAACAAAAAATGTCTCTACTTTGTGTAAATGTTTGAACCCACAATTATATTAGAACAATTATATCAGAACAGGTTCAATTTCGAAACCCCCATGATCTCGTTGGAAAAGCCATGGTTTCCTGTGGATTGAAACCGGCGGCCGCCTCTCCGCGTGGTGATGGCAACATCTCCACGTGGTGCCACCAACCGGGAGGGATGTGCCTGAGCCGTTTTGCCAGGCCTGGGAACAAACATCGCTGGGAAATCTGGGAAATTCCCTGATTTTCTGAGAAAAAGATGGGAAGCACACGAATATATGCTTATGCCAATATATGTATTATATAATACATATACATATATACATGTACATCTACATATACATACTGTATATAGATATATACATATACATACAGTATACATATATGTAATAATATGTATATGTACGTATATTCTGTATAATAATATGTATATGTATGTATATGTATGTATGCATTTGTTTCTCTAGGATGATCAATGGAATACAATAACTCATCTAAACCGCAACACTGTTTGTTTGTTTACGGACAACCACCACCAGCTGGCAGCGTCATCACCGTCTCTGTCTCTAGGCTTCCCCACAAGAGATCTCCGGGTCCCAAGATGGCTTCAATCCCCTGGCCATTCAACTCCGCAAAGCGTGGGAAGCTTCGCAGGTCCTGGAGGCGACTTGGCATTTCTAGAAACGGCAAAAAGGTGGCCAGGGGTTCTCATGGATGTAGCCGTGGTGCCACATAAGTTGGGATAATGTATGATGTTATATGGCTCCTATAACTATGTTGAACTTTATCCAATTAGAACTGGAAGTGCGTCCAAGCAGCCATCAAAATCTAAAGGAGTTGAGGAAACGTACTAAAGGTACCCTCCAAGTTTTCTTTTTGGCATGTTCAGGGACATCGATGGCAAGCCGCATTTGCATGTTCCGAAACTTGTGCCGCTGTTCAAAGGGATCCATGTGTTCAACAATGGTTAGGGTCCAAACATCCCCAACTTTCAGGACAATCTCTGGATTGCAAGATGTTTGGCAACCGTGGCACTTTGAAAATACAAATGTGGATAAGTCTAGTGCGCACCACAGGCTGTGCAACATCTTTTGATTAAACAAAACATTAGAATCATTAGAAATTAGAAATCGAGAAAAATATCAATCAAAATTGAAAACAACTCTTCCAAACCATTCCAGCCCAACTTCAAAATCTGAGTGTTTCTTCCGATCCACGTCTTGATCGTCCATCCCACGAAGCCCCAGTCCGGCTCTTCGAAGTTGACGCGGCTCTGCCGGTCCTGGAAAGTTGTGGAAATGTCGGTCTTTGGCCCAGAACTGATGGGAAATCCCCAGAAATGAACATTTTCACGGGAAAATCATGTGGCAAAATCATCGAAGTATTGGGAAATTTTCCAGCAAACCATGTTTGACTATCAGAGGGTAGATGGTAGGAGGGTCAGTTTGAAACAGTTTTTTTGGTAACTCCACAACAAGTGTATACAAATACTAGTGTACATATACTCAGGTACTTTGGGTCATTCAAGAGAACGCGATGTCTGCAGGGCGATATAAACGAAGCGGGTTACTTCAGAAGACAGATTTTGGGACATTGTTGTGATAAATATGTCCTTAAACCAATTGAGAGACTTTGTTGAGGTATGCGCGACCCTTTGATGCTGGACCACCTTATGGTTTCAAGACTATTATCGCGCGAGAAACCCATCATGCCCATCCCACTGTCATAAGTGGCTGGCAACAAATAGATCAAAAACAGTCAGCCCTGTAGCCTCCTATGTGTAAAACCGGCCCTAGCCACGCTGGAAACCACCCATCCTGCGGGTGATGTACGGGCCAGGGATACAAGCAGCCAAAGTGCCTGGATTTCATCTCCAGCATGGCTTGGTGATGATCGGCGCTTTCAAGGCCCTGGTTTTTTTAAGCAAAAGTCGCTCACAATAATAACAAGAACAATAATAATAACAATAATAACAATGATAGTCAGTGGTGATAGTCAGTAATAATCACCATCATCGTCGTCAAAAACAATCATCATCGTTTTCATCATCATCATCATCATCATCAAATACCATCATCATCATCATCATCATCA